>Ga0255095_1000323_pt1 | contig 25810 bp, 29 predicted proteins | sample Colum_Law_RepC_8_2_FD_188435 | JGI IMG/M metagenome (GOLD analysis project Ga0255095, IMG submission 188435) | Freshwater microbial communities from Columbia River, Oregon, United States - Colum_Law_RepC_8d | ecosystem: Environmental > Aquatic > Freshwater > River | place: USA: Oregon...
ACTATCAGCGGTTGAGCAAGGAGCAGCTCACCGTCTGGGACGCCCAGCACCCCGCGCCCAAGGCCGACGATGCGGACTTCGAGCGCAAACTCCTCCGCTGGCTGAAGGACGACGCGGAGAAGCAGCTCGCCGCCTCGACGGGTTCGCTTGACGCCTTCCGCCAGCTTGCGGGCAACGGCGTAGGAGCCATCCTCGGCCGGACGCTCGCCACGGCGGGCACCGTCGAGTGGGATCGCAAGACCAAGACCGACCGGGGCAGCTACATCGAGATGGCCGGCCTGCTCCAGAACAAAACCCACGGCGAAGAAATCCCGGTGGTCTGGCTTTACCCCAAGAAATGGAGTGGTCGCGCCGTGGTGTGGCTGGATGATTCCGGCAAGGCCGCGCTGTATCAGGCCGACGGCTCATTGCAGCCTGAGGTCAAAAAACTCGTGGATGCCGGCGCGACCGTGCTCGGCGCGGACCTCTTCTTCCAAGGCGAGTTCACCAAAGATGGCCAGGCCCCCAAGCAAAACCGCGTGGTGGCCAACCCCCGCGAATTCGCCGCCTACACTTACGGTTACAACCACAGCCTCTTCGCCCAGCGCACGCATGACGTGTTGACGATGGTGAAATACCTGCGCAGCTACGAAGCAAGCGCGCAGCATCCCAAGCCCAGTTCGGTGGACGTGGCCGGTTTCGGCGGTGCAGGGCCAGTTGTCGCTGCGGCCCGCGCCGTGGCGCGCGAGGGCGTTGACCGCGTGGCGGTGGACACGGGCGGGTTCCGCTTCGGCAAGCTGGTGGATTACCGGGATGTGAATTTCCTGCCGGGCGGAGCGAAGTATGGAGACGTGCCCGGCCTGCTGGCCCTCGGCGCGCCCGGCAAGCTTTGGCTGACGGGGGAAGGTGCCGCCGCTCCGGCGCTGGCCCAGAAGATTCACACCCTCGCCAACTCACCCATACAAGTTTCAGCCAAGGCCGATCGCGCTGCTGCCGCCCAGTGGCTGCTGGCCCCATAACCCGGGCGCAGCTTGGCACCCGCGCTGCGAAGCCATCGCTTCCATCGCAGCCAACGCTCCAGCATTCCCCTTTTCACCCCGGACCTCCGCTGTCATCGTGCGCAGCGACTAGTGAAACCCAGCTCACCACGCGACCCTGAACACGACTTCCTCCGGCTGCTGCAATACAGCGGGGCGGGCTGTCTCGGGCTGGTGGCCGCCTTCATCGAGTCGATCAAGTCGGTCAACCCCACGTTGCGTTTCGAGCTGTCGCTGTGGACGTTGCTGGCGTTTGCCGCAGTGACCGGGGCGGCATGGTATGTCATGGAACGCGTCTTCTTTCGGGCGCTGGCGGAGGGCCGGCAGCCACCCGTGAAACTGGTCATCGGGTTCACCGCGCTGCTTTCCCTGGGCACGCTCGCAGGTTTCGCGATGTCCCTCCGGGGCGTGTCTGACGAACGCCAGCACGACATGCTCGTGGGCACGAGCTGGGCGGTGCTGGCGCTGTCCATCGTGGGCCTGGCCTTCTGGAAGGTCGTGCAATTTTTGGAGCGCGACGCCGCGAAGACCAACGACGATCTGCCGAAGTCACCCAACCAGCACAACGGCCCGCAAGATTGAACGCCGGAGGAGAGGCGGGCCTGCCTGTTACCCTGCGGCCTAGTTCTTGAGCCGGGACAACTCGCTGTAGTTGGTGGGCGGCCGGCCAAAACGGCTTTCAAACTTCAGCATCATCTCGGTCGTCACCGGCGATATGGTTTCCCCGATTTTGGGCTGGGCGGTGGCGGGAGCCTCCGCACTTGGAGCGGCGACCGTAGATGGGACAGGTGCGGCAGGTGTTTCCAGCCGCTTTTTGCGGCAGCCGGTGATGCCGATCAAAACACAGCAAACTGCCATAGCAGCGCCAAACATGAACGGCTTCATCTTCAAGGCACCCAGCAAGCCCACTCGGGCGCGTTTGCGGCGACATAAGCAGCGTTCTGCATGCTGCCCGTGTCTGCCCATTGCGGCTTCTTTTTGACGTAGTCCGCGTGCCCATCGAAATACGTGTAGTTGGCCCCCACTCCGGCGAGGTCCTTTCCGCCGTGCCGCAACAGCCCAGAGGCGGCAAAGCTCCACAGGCCGATGTGGCATAGCCCAACCTGGCCGACGGTCTCGCCGATGAAGAACTTGGTGGAGGGCGCGAGGATGTTTTCCGGGCGCGGCTGGCTTGGCATCGGGCCGATGGAAAAGGAATAAACGTTCATTCCGTAGGTCAACGGCGGGCCGGTGGTTTTGAATGTGGTGGCGTCCGTGGGCAACAGACCGTTATCGCTGGGACACAAAGCCACGTTGGCATTGCTGCCCATGAAGGGGTCGATGAAGTCCAGCCACTTCATCGAATAGTAAACCGCCGCGTAGCGCGATTGATTGGCGACGGGAGTGGCCGAAAAAGGTGAGCTGGCGGCCGTTTCGTGGAGTGGGTATTTCTCGTAGTCACCCGCATAAAGTGAGCAGGCGAGCCCAATTTGCCGCATGTTGCTGAGGCATTTGGTCATCTTGCCCTTCTCCTTGGCCCGAGCGAGCGCGGGCAGGAGCATGCCCGCCAGGATCGCGATGATGGCGATCACGACCAGAAGCTCGATCAGGGTGAATGCAAGCCGATGAGTTTTCCCAACGGGCGCGATGTTCATGACTTTCGGACGCAGCTCTGCGACAAGGCTTCGATGTATGAAGCGGTTCAAAGGGCCGTCACCGTCAGCGTGTGCTTCACCGGCACGAGCTGCTGGCGGGCCTCGGCGTCAAGCGCCTGCTGGCGGGCCTGCAGCTTGGTGCCGACCGTGGCGAAGGCTTGGGCCAGCTCGGGGTCGGTTTTGGCGTCGTTGGCAAACTGGCGGAAGTTCGTGACCAAGCCTTTGATCATTGAAGTTTCAAAGCTCTGCTTGCGGCCAACTGCATCCACGAGCTTGGCGAACTGGCTGTCGAAGGGAGTGGCCGGGAACTCGGCGGCGAGGTTCACGCCCGCTTCGAGCTGCTCTTTGGTGAAGTCCTTGGACGCCGTGCCCCAGGTGACTTTCGCCCTGGCCGCGCCGAGGTTCTTCACCTTGAGCGTGAGGCGGTTCAAGTCCTGGTTGAAGGGCACGAACGGCGTGATGCTGCGGGTGCTGTTCGCGGCCTTCGGGTCGGCGTCAAAACAATACGGCCAGCGCGTGCTTTCAAACTCGGCCTTGCCGCCCGCGCTGCTGAGCACCTTGTGGCCGTCGGTGGCGGTGGCCGGGCCCTTGAGGTCCACGGTCAGCGTGCCAATCTCGCCGTCCACTCCGAGCCCCTTGAGGAAGGCGTATGCCATGAGCAACTGGCCGTTCGGGCCGGGGTGGAAGCCATCGCTGCCGCAGACCGGATAGTCCTCGCCCAACGCGGCCTTGGCCTTGCCCATCGTGTCGAACATGGCGTTGTGGACATTGGCAAAAGGCTGCTTGTTCTCCGTGGCGAGCTTTTGCGCGATGTCGCGGAGGTGGGCGAGCGTCTCGTTGTAGCCGACGGCGGAGTTCTTCGCGCCGAACGACGCCCGGGTGCCAAAGAACTTCGAGTCCACCGCGCCGGGCGAGCCAACGACGATGTGCTTCACGCCGGCCGCGGTGAGCTGTTTCACCACGTTTCGCATGTTGTTCTCGTAGGTCTTGCCGAGGTTCTCATCGAAGGGCCGATAGCCGCCGTCGTTCATGCCGTAGCAGGTGGTGGCGACGTTGGGTTTGAAGGCCGCGAGGTCGTTCAGACAGCGCGCCGCAAAACCGCTGGCCGTCTCGCCGCTCCAGCCATACTGCATCACGTGGATGTCCTTCCGACCCGTGCAGGCCAGCAGGTAGGCCTCCATGTATTTGCTGTAAAGCTTCTGCTCGGTGATCGAATCGCCAATGATGGCCACGCGGGCGGCCGGCGGCAGGGCAGAGGCAGCAGGCAAGGGACGGGTGCCGAGGAGGGCTGCCGCAACAACAAGAAATGGAATGCACAGACGGTTTTTCATGAGTGTGATGACTTAGCTTGGGGGAAGCGTGGAGGATTTCCCTGCGGAGCGCAATCTTGCCGAGAGCCACCGTGGCGCACGCTGCTTTGAGGATTATTGCGCTGCGGCCTTGAGTTCGGCAAAACGCTTGCGCAGTTCGGCCAGTTTGGACTGTTGCGAAGGGTCGGCGGCCAGGTTGCGCTCCTCAAACGAGTCGGTCCGCAGGTCAAAGAGCTCCTCATGCTTGAAGTCCGGCCAGAAAAGATACTTGGCGTCTTTCCGCACCAGCGCTTCTGAAGCGGGGATGAAGTCCACGTTCTTGATGATGCCGTGCTCGTAAAAAAATTCGGAGCGCCACGCGGGCTTGGCTGCGGCCAGATAAAGCGGGGCGATGTCGCGGCCCTGCATGGTCTTCGGAGCCGTGGCGGCGGCGGCGGCCAGAATGGTGGGTGCCAGATCCACGTTCAGGGTGAAATCGTCATTGGTTCCGCCGCGCCGGGTCATGCGCGGATCACGGACGATGAGCGGCACGCGGATGCTTTCCTCGTAGGGATACCACTTGTCCGCCAGGCCATGCTCGGCGTGGAAGTAGCCGTTGTCGGTGGTGAAGATGACGAGGGTCTGGTCCAGCACGCCCTGCCGGGCCAGTTCGTCCAGCACCCGACCGCAAACGGTGTCCACCTCGGTGGCCATGCGGTAGTAGTTCTTCATGTATTCCTGGTATTTTTCCGGGGTGTCGAAACGCCAGTGCCAGCGGCGACGGCCCTCGTTTTTCTCATTGCCCACGAAGGGTGGCAGCCGACGGAAGTGCTCGTCCGTCGCGGTTTTCGGGACTGGGATGACAGTGTCCTTGTAAAGCTCCATGCTCGCAGGCATGGGCAGGTATTGCTTTGGGTTCTGGTCTTCGGCGTGGGTGGCGAAAAAGGCCAGGGTGAGGCAAAAGGGCTTGTCCTGTGGCCGGCTGCGCAGGAATTCCAGCGCGTCGTTTTCGTTCTTCTGCGTGACGTGGATTTCCTTGCCGTCGGGCGTTTTCAACCAATGCCGTCCGGCGTAGCTGCGCCCGAAGTCGAAGTTTTCAGCAGGAAACTTGCCATTGTGCCATTTGCCCACGTGTCCGGTGAAGTAACCCGCCGACTGCAGCAGGCCGGGGTAAGTCTCCGCCCACGGGGTCTTGAACATCTCAAATGCCCGATTGCCATGCCGCGACATCCACTGACCGGTGAACAGCGTCGCCCGGCTCACGCCGCAGATGGAAGTCGTGACGCGATTCTGGGTGAAGCGCACCCCCTCCCGAGCCAGCGCGTCCAGACGCGGTGTCTTCACCACTGGATTGCCCGCACAGCTCAACGTGTCATGCCGCCAGTCGTCCGCGTAGAGAACGAGGACATTCATGCGTCCAGCCGGAGCCGCTGGTGCCGCACCTTCGCCCATCCAAGCCAGGCAAAGCCCGGCCATCAATCGCGCCAACCATGAGTTCATGACGAGACCGTAACGTGTTGACCTACCTAGGGAAACCTCAGAGTTCACCGGCTCGACCACCTTCCTGGCTGGGGGTGCACCGGGCCGGCCAGCCGCTTGTGAAAAAAATCACAAAACACTTGCCGCGTGTCTTTCCGGTGCTTTACTTGACGTGTTCGCGGACAATTTCCGCGTGCTTCCGCCATGCCGACCAGCACTGAACTAGGCTACAACTCGAAGATTGAGGGTGATGTCGTGGTCACGCGCGTGGACGCGGCCATCAACTGGTGCCGCAAGCAGTCGCTGTGGCCGATGCCGATGGGCCTCGCCTGCTGCGCCATCGAGCTGATGGCGGCGGGTGCGAGCAAGTTCGACATCTCGCGGTTCGGATCGGAGGTCATGCGCTTCTCGCCCCGGCAGTCGGACGTGATGATTGTCGCGGGCACGGTCACTTACAAAATGGCGCTGGCCGTTCGGCGCATTTACGACCAGATGCCCGAGCCCAAGTGGGTCATCGCGATGGGCGCGTGCGCCTCAACCGGCGGGATGTATCGCAGCTACGCCGTGCTCCAGGGCGTGGACAGCATCGTCCCTGTGGACGTGTATGTGGCCGGCTGCCCGCCGCGTCCCGAGGCGCTCCTCGACGCGCTCATCAAGCTGCAAAACAAGGTTCAGAAAGAGCCCGTGCTGGCCGCCTAAACCGCCTCTCAACTCCCCAACTCCCCAACTCTCAACGTCCTCGTGGCCGCCGTCGAACTCGCCAACCAGTTAAAAGCCAAATTCGGCGAACTGCTGTCCGCGCCCAGCGAGTTTCGGGGCGAAGTCACCTTGAAACTGGCCGATGCCGAGCGCATCGCGGAGGTCTGTGAGTTCGCCAAGAAATCGTTGAGCTACGACATGCTGCTGGACCTCAGCAGCATTGATAACTACGGCGAAGACCCGCGCTGGACGCTGGTTTACGAGCTCTATGGCACCGGGCACGGCTGCCACCTGCGCATCAAGACCGAGGTCAGCGAAGAGAAGTCCGAGTTGCCGACCGTCACGAGTGTCTGGCGCGGGGCTGACTGGCACGAGCGCGAGGCCTACGACATGATGGGCGTCCGCTTTCGCGGGCACCCCGACCTGCGCCGCATCCTGATGTGGGATGGTTACCCGTATTTTCCGCTGCGGAAGGACTTCCCGCTGGCCGGCAAGCCGACCGATTTGCCGGACGTTGCCTTCACCAAGCCCGCGCCGCTCGAAGGCGGGCCGTTTGTGACCGTTGCCGGCGGCAAGGACAGCATCGCCCGCGAGCCGCGCGTGCGCGTGCCGGAGAACTGATTTCATGGCCACCGCTCAAACCATCGAATTCCGTGACCCCGCCTCCCGCGTGGCGGCAGGAGCTAAGTCGCTCATGCCGGAGGCTGCGCCCGCGTCCGCTCCGCCTACCGGCGGCGACGACGGCGAGTTGCACGGCGAGAAGATGGTGCTCAACATGGGGCCGTCCCACCCGTCCACGCACGGCGTGCTGCGCATCATCCTGGAGCTGGACGGCGAAATCATCACGAAGGCCACGCCAGACGTGGGTTATCTGCATCGCGGCGACGAGAAAATCGCCGAGAACATGACCTACACCCAGTTCATCCCTTACACGGACCGGCTGGATTACCTCGCGCCGCTGGCGAACAACGTCGCCTACGCGCTCGCCGTCGAGAAACTCCTCGGCATCGAGAAGCAGCTCCCGCCGCGTTGCCAATACATCCGCGTCATCTGTTGCGAGATGGCCCGCATCTCGGCGCATTTGCTCGGCCTTGGCGCGTTCGCGATGGACATCGGCGCGCTCACGGTCTTCCTGCACACGTTCACGGAGCGCGAGAAGATTTACTCGCTTATCGAGCGGCTCACTGGCGCGCGATTCACGACAAGCTACACGCGCATTGGCGGGCTTTCGCGGGATTTGCCGCCGGGCTGGGCCGACTCGCTCCGCAAGTTCTGCGACGAGGTGGAGGTCAACTTCGCCGAGTCCGAAACGCTGCTCACGCGCAACCGCATCTTCGTGGACCGCACGCGGAACGTCGGCATCATCTCACGCGCGGACGCGATTGATTACGGCCTCACCGGCCCGAACCTGCGCGGCAGCGGCGTGGACTACGACGTGCGCAAGGCGCATCCGTATCTGGTCTATGGCGAGCTGGATTTCGAGGTGCCCGTCGGCTCGGTCGGCGACAGCTACGACCGCTACCTCGTCCGCATGGAGGAGATGCGCCAGAGCGTGCGCCTCATCCGCCAGTGCCTTGCGAAGCTGCCCGGCGGCGACGACAACGACGCGAAGGAACCCATCAACGTGCCCGACGGTAAAATCGTTTTGCCTGCGAAGGACAAGGTGCTCACGAGCATGGAAGAGTTGATTCACCAGTTCATGCTGGTGACGCAGGGCGTGAACGCACCGCCCGGAGAAATCTATTTTGGCGCGGAAAACCCGAAGGGCGAACTGGGCTTCTACATCAACTCGCGCGGCGGCGGCACGCCGTATCGGCTGAAAATTCGCGCGCCATCCTTCTGCAACCTGAGCATCCTGCCGCACGTGCTGCCCGGCCACATGATGAGCGACGCAGTGAGCATCCTTGGCTCGATTGATTTCGTGATGGGAGAATGTGACCGATGAGCTTCGCCGTCCCCGCCAATTTGGAAGCCCAGATCGACGAGCTGGTCACACACTACCCGCAGAAGCGGAGCGCGTCACTCATGCTGCTGCACGCGCTGCAGGAGCACTTCGGCTACATCTCACGCGACGCCGTCGAGTGGACCGCGCGGAAGCTCGGCCTCCAGCCCATCAACGTCTTCGAGCTGGTCACGTTCTACCCGATGTTCCGGCAGGAGCCGCTCGGCAAGACGCACATCAAGGTCTGCCGCACCTTGAGCTGCGCGTTGGCCGGCAGCGGCGAGCTGCGCACGCACTTCTGCTCGAAACTCGGCCTCGACGCCCACAAGCACGCGCCCCAAACCACGCCAGACGGGAAGTTCACCGTGGAATTCGTCGAGTGCCTCGCCGACTGCGGCAACGCGCCGGTGGTGCTGCTGAACGAGGATTTGCTGCCGAAGGTGACTCCGGCGCAGGCGGACGAAATCGTCGCGAAGGGGAAGTCGAAATGAAACCTTGGTTGCCCGACATGGATTTGAACCATGACAAACAGATTCAGAGACTGTTGTGCTACCATTACACCATCGGGCAGTCCGTAGCGCGGGGCAAAGTAGGGATTTCCAACTGAGAGTCAAGCCGCCATGCCCCAGGAACACCGCCTAATTCTCAAGCACGCCGACCAGCCCGGTTATACGCCGGACTTGGAGTGCTACCTTCGCCACGGCGGCTACGACGCGCTCAAGAAGGTGCTCGCGCTCGCGCCCAAGGACTTGCCCGACGGCAAGAAAATGTCCCCGCAGGAGCAGGTGCGTGAGGACGTGAAGGCTTCCGGCCTGCGCGGTCGCGGCGGTGCGGGCTTCAGCGCGGGCATCAAGTGGTCCCTCGTAGACCGCCGCAGCGGCAAGCCCATCTACCTCATCTGCAACGCCGACGAGTCCGAGCCGGGCACGTTTAAGGACCGGCAAATCATCCACAAGGACCCGCACCAGCTCATTGAGGGGATGATTCTCTCCTGCTGGGCAAACGACGTGAAGCTCGCCTACCTCTACATCCGCGGCGAGATGCCGCAGGGCGCGAAGCTGCTGAACAAGGCCCTCGACGAGGCGCGGGCTAAGAACTTCCTCGGCAAGAACATCCTCGGCTCCGGCTACGACCTGGAGATTTACGTCCATCGCGGCGCGGGCGCTTACATCTGCGGCGAGGAGACCGGCCTCATCGAGTCGCTCGAAGGCAAGCGCGCCTACCCGCGCATCAAGCCGCCCTACTTCCCCGCCGTGCTGGGCCTCTACATGTGCCCGACCATCGTCAACAACGTGGAGACGCTCTGCCACGTGAAGCACATCGTGAACATGGGTCCGGGCGAATACGCGAAGCTCGGCACGCCCAACAACACCGGCACCCGCATCGTCAGCCTCAGCGGCGACGTGAAACGCCCCGGCTACTTTGAAATCGAGGTCGGCAAGGTCACTCTCGGCGAACTCATCAACGACCCCGCGTTTGGCGGCGGCCTGCGCGACGGGCGCAAGCTAAAGGCCATCATCCCCGGCGGCTCCTCGTCGAAAATCCTCAAGGCTGGCGAGACCTTCAAACTCAACCGCAAAGGCGCGGACGGCCAGATGACCAAGGTGGACGTGCCGCTCCTCGACCTGCCCTACGACTTCGACTCGCTCATGGCCGCCGGCACCATGTCCGGCTCCGGGGCCATCATCGTGCTCGACGACACCCGCGACATCGTCGAAGCGCTTGCGAACCTCGCCGAGTTCTATGCGCACGAGAGCTGCGGCCAATGCACGCCCTGCCGCGAAGGCTCGCTCTGGATGAGCAAGGCCCTCCACCGCCTCACCCACGGCGAGGGCCGCAAGGCCGACGCCGACTACTTGCTGCACATCGCGCAGAACATTCAGGGCCGCACCATCTGCGCCTTTGGTGAAGCGTGCGCCTGGCCGGTTCTGAGCTACGTGAAGAAGTTCAAAGATGACTTTGAGGCCAAGGGCGCAGCGGATGAAGCCAGGCAGGCTGCGACGAAAGCAAACCACTGACGTGAATGCCCAAGCTCTACGAGTATTTCGGTCTGGTGGTGTTCTTCTACGCGAACGAGCACGAACCGATACACGTTCACGGGGAGTTTCAGGGTGGACACGCACGGGCGGAAATCGTGCTGAAAGACGGCAAAGTGGTTCGAATCGTCTTTTCAGCCATCCGGGGCAAACCTCCGCTGCCGGCGGGCAAGCTGAAGGACTTCCAGACCGTCGTCCGGGCAAGGGCCGAGGACATCGTGCGCCGCTGGGTGGATTTCTTCGTCTTCAAAAAGCACAACAAGCCGGAAATAATCAGCCGGAAGCTAAAATGAAAACCTCCGCGCCAATCTATCTGGAAGTGACGCAGGCCGAGTATGTCTCAGGCTACAAGGTGCGCGTCACTTTCAACGACGGGACTGCTCAGGAAGTTGATTTTGAGCCGTTCCTGCGGAAAGCCCGCAATCCCGACCTGACGCAGTATCGGCAGTTGCGGAAGTTCAAGAGCTTCCACCTGCACTACGGCGACTTGATGTGGGGCGATTACGAAATGATTTTTCCCATCACCGACCTCCACGCTGGAGTGATTTCCTAAGATGTCCGCCCCCGCGACAACTGAAGCCAAGCCCGCCGCGCCCGCTGCAGCGCCGGCTCCGCCGCCGCCGTCTGACAAAATCAAAATCAAGGTGGACGGCCGCGAAATCGAGGTGCCCAAGATGATGCCCAACTGGCAGGGCAAGATGGAGCCGACCACGATGCTCCAGGCTTGCCAGCTCGCCGCGCACGAGGTTCCGCATTATTGCTATCACCCGAAGCTCCCCGTCGCCGGCAACTGCCGCATGTGCCTCGTCGAATTCGGCACGCCCCAGATGGGCCCGGACCGCAAACCGGTGCTCAACGAGGACGGCACGCCGAAGATCGCGAAGTCCGTGCTGCCCTACGAGCCGACCACGCCGCGCGGAGCCATCGCGTGCGCCACGCCCATCTCGCCGGGCATGGAGATTTACCCGAATTCGCCCGCCACGAAGCAGATGCGCGAGGCGGTGCTGGAATCGCTGCTCATCAACCACCCGCTCGACTGCCCGATCTGCGATCAGGCTGGCGAATGCAAGCTGCAGGAATACTCCGTCGAGCATGGGCAGGCGAAGAGCAAGTTCGTCGAGGCGAAGGTCCACAAGCCGAAAGCCGTGGACCTCGGGCCGCGCATCGTGCTCGACGACGAGCGCTGCGTGCTCTGCACCCGCTGCATCCGCTTCACCAAGGACATCGCCGGCGACGACGCGCTCGGCATCGTCAATCGCGGCAGTTACAACACCATCGCCGCGTGGGCCGAGGGCAAGTTCGACAACAACTACACGCTCAACACGGTGGACATCTGCCCGGTTGGCGCGCTGACCTCGAAGGATTTCCGCTTCCAGATGCGCGTGTGGTTCATGAAGGAGACGAAGTCCCTCTGCACGAGCTGCGGCACCGGCTGCAACATTGTCGTCGGCTCGCGCGAGGAGAAGGTCTACCGCTACGAGCCGCGCCAGAACGACGCGGTGAACTCGACGTGGATGTGCGATTCCGGCCGGTTGAACTACAAGTGGATTGGCCGCGCGGACCGGCTCCAGAAATGTGGAATGCGGATTGCGGAACGCGGACTGTTGGAAGTTGCGTGGCCCACCGCGCTCAAAGCCATCTCCGCCAAGCTCGCCTCCGCCCCGACCGGCAGCGTGGCCGTCATCGCCAGCGCCCGGCAGACGACCGAGGAACTCTGGCTCCTTGCCAAGCTCGCGAAGAAGTTCAACGCGCTGACCGACTCCGTCGCGCGCAACGGCGAGGGTGACAAACTTCTCGTCAACGCCGACAAGAACCCGAATTCCAACGGCGCGCGGCTCATCGGCATCGCCGGCCCGCAGCTCGGCGCGAACCTCGCGAAGATTGCCGACGGCATCCGCAGCGGCAGCATCCGCACGCTCATCGTCTTCGGCGAGGACGTGACCAAACATGGCATCGGCGCGGACCTACTCGCGAAGCTCGACACGCTCATCGTCAGCGACATCCTGCCGAACGCCACGACCGCCGCCGCGCACTTCGTGCTGCCCGGCTGCGCGCACGTCGAGAAGCGCGGCACGTTCGTGAACGTGAAGGGTCGCGTGCAGAAGTTCATGAAGGCCGTCGAAGCCCCCGGCGACGCCCGGCCCGATTGGGAGTTCCTGCACGAGCTGGTGCACAACGTCACCGGCCAGAACGGCTTCTCAACCATCGAAGGGCTGTTCAACCAGATGGCGCGCGAAGTCCCCGGCTTTGCGGGCTTGGAGTGGGCGAAACTCGGCGACACGGGTGTGACGGTGCAGATTTGATGATGCCGCGTGGTGCGAACATGATTACCTTTCAAACATGAGTGTGGCCGAACTAAAGAAAACCGTGCTAGCCATGCCGCCAAAGAAACGGCACGAGTTCGTCGTGTGGGCTGTGCAGCACGACACTGCGGTCCCCGACTACGGTGGCATCTCGGACGAAGAGGCCACGATGATGACCGCACAAACTTGGCGCGACCTCGACGAACGGGAAGAACAAGATGCCAAACGCAAAGCGCGGCGAAGTGTGGCTCGTTGACCTGGGCCTCGCCGGCAAGGTTCGCCCGGCGCTGATAATTAGCACACCGTTCACGGACGAGGAACGGGCCTTGTATTGCATCGTCCCGCACACGACGGCAGTGCGCGGCGGAAGATTTGAAGTAGACGTGCCGATGCCGTTCCTGAAGGTCGGTGCGTTTGACGTGCAGAACTTAGGCCCGCTGGCCGCTGTTCGGCTTATCCGACGGCTGGGTGTTATGAATGAGAAACAGTTCGCGCAGATTACCGCTGCCATCCAGGTTTGGACGGAGCTGAGATAAACAACTACATGGCCTGGCTTGATTCATTAAGTCCGCAGACGCAGTTCGTGTTCTTCACGCTGCTGAAGATTGGCTGCGTGCTGGGGCCGCTGCTGACGCTCGTCGCCTACGCGGTGCTGGCGGAGCGCAAGGTCTCGGCGCTCATTCAGGACCGCGTCGGGCCGAACCGCGTGAACCTCCCGCTCATCGGCAGCATCCCGGTCCTCGGTCCGTTCCTCACCAAGCTCGGATTCTGGCATCCGCTGGTGGACGGCGTGAAGAGCTTCATCAAGGAAGACTTCACCCCGGCGCATGTGCGGAAGATTTACTTCTGGCTCGCACCGGCCATCTCGCTCGTGCCGGCGTTCCTCGTCGTGGCGGTGATTCCGTTCGGCTCCACGCTCGGCGCGCAGAAGATGGTCATCGCGGACCTGAACGTCGGCATCCTCTACACCTTCGGCATCGTGTCGCTCGGCGTGTATGGCATCGTGCTGGCTGGCTACGCGGCGAATTCGAAGTTCCCCTTCCTCGGCGGCATCCGTGCCAGCGCGCAGATGATTTCCTACGAAATCGCGATGGGCATGAGCGTCATCCCGGTGTTCCTCGTCGTCGGCGACCTGAACCTCGGCAAAATCATCGAGCACCAGGCGCAGAACGGCTGGAACGCCTTCCCGGTTTTCGGCGGTGGCTTCAGCGCGCAGTCGCTCCTGCTCATCCCGTGCGGCGTCATCTCCTTCGTGATTTTCTTCATCTCCGCCCTCGCGGAAACGAACCGCCTGCCCTTCGACATGGCGGAGTCGGAGTCCGAACTCGTCAGCGGCTACCACACGGAATACAGCTCGATGAAGTTCGGCATGTTCTTCATCGGCGAATACGCGAACATGTTCGCCGGCGCGGCGATGATGACGACGCTGTTCTTCGGCGGCTGGACGCTGCCCTTCCTCGGCCTCGACCGGCCGGCGGACTCGCTGCTGATGGGCCTCGTGCACATCGGCATCTTCCTGGCGAAGATGCTGGCGTTCATGTTCATCTTCATCTGGGTGCGCTGGATGCTCCCGCGCTTCCGCTACGACCAGTTGATGGACCTCGGCTGGCGGCGGCTCATCCCGCTGGCGCTGGCGAACATCATTCTCACCGCGGGCGTGCTGGCCCTGACAACCAAATGAAATGCCCACCGTCCTTCGACAGAACGGCTATCGCATCGGCTTTTTCAGCGCCGACGGCGACGAACCCGCTCATGTCCACGTCAGCAAGGCGGGCGCGCAAGCCAAGTTCTGGCTGCAACCGGTGGGCTTGTCCGACAACCTTGGCTTCCGGCGGCACGAGCTGCGGGAAATCGAAACCATTTTGACTGAGAACCAAACCAACCTGCTGCAAGCCTGGCATGAATACTTTGGATAAAATCCTGGTGACGCGCATCAGCAGCACGCCCGACACGCTCCTCGTGGACTTCAACGACGGGCGCACGGTGCAACTGCCGCTTCTGTGGTATCCCCGGCTCTACCGGGCGACCGCCACCCAGCGGGAGCATTACGAACTGCTCGGCAGCGGCTTCGGCGTTCATTGGCCAGACGTGGACGAAGACTTGAGCGCGAAGAGCCTGGCGCTGGGCAAGCCCTCCATCGAGTTCATCAAGCAACAGCGCGTCCCGGCGCGGGAGGAGTTGGCAGCATGATTGTCAAACGCAACGAACTGACTTGGTTTGAGCGGCTCTATCTGCCGGCCCTAATCGGTGGGCTGAAGGTCACCACGCGCCATTTCCTCAACACCATCACGGGCCGGACCAAGGTCACGCAGCAGTATCCCGAGGAGCCGACGCGCGTGTTGCCCGGCTATCGTGGTGCGCCCTATCTCGTTCGCGACCAGGACGGCGCGACCAAGTGCGTCTCCTGCCAGCTCTGCGAGTTCGTCTGCCCGCCGAAGGCCATCCGCATCACGCCGCCCGGCCCGAACGGCAAGCCCGCCGACCGCACCAACGCGGAGAAGATGCCCGAGGAATTCGAAATCAACATGCTCCGCTGCATCTTCTGCGGCCTGTGCCAGGAAGTCTGCCCCGAGGAAGCCATCTTCCTGAAGAGCGACTTCTCCCTCACCGGCCTTGCGCGCGGCGAGATGATTTACAACAAGGAGAAACTCCTCGCCCTCGGCGGCACGCACCCCGGCATCCAGAAGTGGAAGCACAAGCTGGACGAGGCGAAGGAGCAGGAGACTTTCCCGGTGAAGGTCTAGGCATCGCTCATGGCATTACCCGACATTCTTTTCTACCTCTTCGCCTTCCTCACGCTCCTCTTCGGTGCGCTGGTGGTGGCCAATCCGTTCAGCCGCAACCCGGTCACGAGCGCGATGTTCCTCGTGCTGACCATCTGCGCGATGGCCGGCCTCTTCGTGCTGCTCAACGCCTTCTTCCTCGCGGCGGTGCAAATCCTCGTCTATGCGGGCGCGGTGATGGTGCTCTTCCTCTTCGTCATCATGCTCCTCGACCTCAAGGAGGAGCAGCGCCGGAAGATAAACCTCTTCGGCATCGTGACCGGCACGGGCGCGGTTCTGGGCCTGGGCTTCCTGCTCACGCGCACCATCTGGGGCGGGGACCTCAACCAAGCCGCCAACCCCCGCGTCATCGGCGACACCAAGGCGCTCGGCCTCGAACTCTTCACCAAGGGCCAGTTCCTCCTCCCCTTTGAAATCGTCTCCGTCCTCCTGCTCGTGGCGATGGTGGGCGTGATTCTCCTGAGCAAGAAGGAGCTAAAATGATAACCGCAGTTAGCAGATTGAAGTTGGCAGATGGGAAAGCGCCGAGCGCGTCTCTCCCCCATCTCCCATCTCCCATCTCCCATCTCCTCTTCCACCGATGAACGTCGGCCTCGAACACTACCTCACCGTCAGCGCGATGCTCTTCTGCCTCGGGCTGCTGGGCGTCATCCTGCGGCGCAACGTCCTCGTCATCTACATGTCGCTGGAGCTGATGCTCAACGCCGCCAACCTCGCGCTCGTCGCCTTCTCGCGCTTCAACGAAAACCTCACCGGCCAGATGATGGTCTTCTTCATCATCACCGTCGCGGCGGCAGAAGTCGCCGTGGGCCTCGCGCTCATCGTCGCGCTCTACCGCAAGCGCCAGTCCGCGCACGTGGAGGACCTGACCTCGCTGAAACTCTGACATGGAACCCACTTCGAGCATCGCCGGAACGACCGCGCTATTGGTGCTGCTGCTGCCGCTGCTGGCCGCCATCGGCATCACGCTGTTTTGGAAGAAGGACGAAGAATTCAGCGCCCAACTCTCCATCGGCGCGATTGCCCTCGGCTTCGCCTTGAGCCTCGGCATCTTCGCCTTCACCGGCGACAAGGCGATTGAAGCGAACTTCAACTGGCTCTCTGTCGGCGACCTGAAAGTTTCCTTCGGCCTGCTGCTCGACCCGCTCTCCAAGCTCATGCTCCTCGTCGTCACCGGCGTCGGGCTGATGATTCACATCTACTCGCGCGGCTACCTGCAGGGCGACCGCAGCTACAGCCGCTACTTCGCCAGCCTGAGCCTCTTCACCTTCTCGATGCTCGGCATCGTGCTCGCGAACAACCTCTTCATGATGTTCGTGTTCTGGGAACTGGTCGGCGTGAGCAGCTACCTGCTCATCGGCTTCTGGTTTGAGAAGAACTCTGCCGCCGACGCCGCGAAAAAAGCCTTCCTCACCAACCGCATTGGCGACTTTGGCTTCATCCTCGGCATCATCCTCACATGGCTGGCGCTCGGCTCGGTGAACTTCGCTGAACTCGCTCACGCGCTGGAGGGCAAGGCGTTTCCCTTCGCTAGCCTAACTGAGCCGCTGGGGAAAATCGCGGGCGGCACGCAGTGGTGGATTGTTCACCCGAACGTCCTCGTCACGCTCGTCGGCCTGCTGCTCTTCATGGGCGCGATGGGCAAGTCTGCGCAGTTCCCGCTGCACGTCTGGCTGCCGGACGCGATGGAAGGCCCCACGCCCGTCAGCGCGCTGATTCACGCGGCCACGATGGTCGCCGCCGGCGTGTTCATGCTTTGCCGCATCTTCTTCCTGCTCAACATCCCCGGCTCGCACGCGCTGGAGTTCATCGCATGGATTGGCGGCTTCACCGCGCTGCTCGCGGCGGTCATGGCGCTCCAGCAAAACGACATCAAGCGCATCCTCGCCTACTCCACGCTCTCACAGCTCGGCTACATGGTGATGGCCGTCGGACTTCACTCACCGCAGTCCGCGATGTTCCACCTCACCACGCACGCGGCTTTCAAGGCGCTGCTCTTCCTCGGGGCCGGCTCGGTGATTTACGCCTGCCACCACGAGCAGAACATCTGGAAGATGGGCGGCCTGAGCGACGCCATGCCGCGCACTTGGTGGACGTTCCGCTGGGGCACGCTCGCGCTCTGCGGCGTGTGGCCGTTCGCTGGCTTCTTCAGCAAGGACGCCATCCTCGCCGCCGCGCTGGAGCACAAAAACATTCCGCTCTTCGTCCTCGGCGTGTTCGTCGCGGGCCTGACGACGTTCTACATGAGCCGCCTCGTGCTGGTAGCGTTCTGCGGCAACGCCCGCAGCGAGGAAGCCAGCCACGCACACGAATCGGCCGGCGTGATGACCTGGCCGCTCGTCGTGCTCGCCGTGCCGACACTGCTGGCCGGAGCCGTGGGCATTGACGCCTACATCGGCAAGCTCTTTCCCAGCGAACACCCGCTGCACGACGGCGGCTTTCTGGAAAACCTCTTCGCGCCGTTCAACCACAACATCTTCGCCGCTAGCTTCGGCCTGCTCGCGGTGGTGGCCGGCTATCAACTCGCCCGCGCGCTCTACCTGAACGCCGACCGCGACCGTTTGCCGGAGAAAATCGGCGTGCTGGCGAAGCTGGCCCGCGACCGCTTCTACTTCGACGAGCTTTACGAGTGGTTCATCTCCGTCACGCAGGAGACGCTCGCGCGCGTCGCGGACTGGGTTGACCGCTGGATTATCGCCGGCCTGCTGGTGCGCGGCACGCACGGGACCACCGAACTGTTTGGCCGCGCCCTGCGCCTCGTGCAGACCGGCAGCCTGCAAACCTACGCCTTCCTCTTCGCCGCCGGCGTCGTGCTGGTGCTGGCGTGGCAGCTTCTCCTTCAATCGCCCGCTCACTAAGCCATGTCGCTGCTCTCCGCCATCTTCCTCCTCCCGCTGCTGGCCGCGCTGGTGGTCCTGTGCATCCCGCGCAACTACAAGTTCGTCATCCGACTGGTCACGCTTGGCGCGACGCTCGCCTCGATGCTGCTCGCGCTCGCGCTGTTCGCCAAATACAACGCCGCGCCCGTGGAGAACGGCTTCAAGTTCGTCGAGAAGCATGCGTGGGTGAGCGTCTCCGCCCTGAAGCTCGACATCGGCTGGCACCTTGGCGTGGACGGCATCAACCTCGGCCTCATCGTGATGGGGGCCATCGTGGCGTTCGCCGCCGCATGCGTGTCGCGTGAAATCAAGCGGCTGGAGAAGGAGTATTACATCCTGCTACTCGTGATGACCGGCGGCATCCTCGGCGCTTTCGCGTCGCTGAACCTGTTCTTCTTCTACTTCTTCCACGAGCTGGCGCTGGTGCCGACCTTCATCATGATTGGCGTCTGGGGCCACGGTGAGAACCGCAACTACGCGACCTTCAAAATCACCATTTACCTCAGCCTCGGCGCGCTCATCGCACTGGCCGGCCTCATCGCCCTCTACATCCAGTCCGGCGCGAACACGTTCGACATCGTAGAGCTGACCAAGGCTGTGAAGGCCCGCCCGCTGCCGCTCGCGGCGCAGTCGCTCATTTTCCCGCTGCTGCTCTTCGGCTTCGGCATCCTCGTCTCGCTCTGGCCTTTCCACACTTGGGCGCCCCTTGGTTACGGCTCCGCACCGACCGCCACCGCCATGCTCCACGCGGGCGTGCTGAAGAAGTTCGGCCTTTACGGTCTGCTGCGCGTCGGCATCCCGCTCATGCCCGACGGCGCGGCGGCGTGGCTGGAAATCCTCGCCTTCCTCTGCCTCGGCAACATCGTTTACTGCGGCCTCGTCGCGATGCGGCAGAAGGATTTGAACCTGCTCATCGGCAACTCCAGCGTCGCGCACATGGGCTTCATCTTCCTCGGCATCGCGAGCTTGAGCCTTGTGGGCGTGACCGGCGCGGTCGTCGTGATGGTCGCACACGGGTTCCTCGCGGCGCTGACCTTCGGCCTGAGCGGCGCGCTTCGTGAGAAGACCGGCACGCTGGAGATGGAGAAACTCGGTGGTTTGCTGCGGCAAATTCCCTTCCTCGGTGCCGCACTCGTGATGGCGATGCTCGCGGGCTGCGGCCTCCCGGGCTTCGCGAACTTCGTCGGCGAGGCGATGGTGCTCTTCGGCTCGTGGCGCGCGTTTCCGCTCGTGACCACGCTCGCCACTTGGGGCGCGCTCATCATCGGTGCGGTTTACATGCTGCGCGCCGTCCGCAACATCCTGCACGGCCCGGAAAAGTCCGAGTGGGCCGCGCTCAAGGACGCCAGCGCGTGGGCGAAGGTGCCCTTCGTCCTCCTGCTCGCCGCGCTGCTGCTGCTCGGCGTCTGGCCGCGCCTGCTGACCGACAAGATTCAACCCAGCGTCGCCGCCATCCTCACGATGGCCAACGCGAAGACCGCCGACAAAGCACCGCGCCCCAGCGACGTGAAGAAGGCCGTCGGCGAAGCCAAGCAACGCGCCGTGCAGCCGAGATAACTTTGACCGCTGAATGAACGCCTCTCTCATTGTCCTCGAACTCGCCGTGGTGATCCTCGGCCTGGTCGTGTTGGTGCAGGACTGGTTCACGCCGGCCAAGGACCGCCGCACGCTCGGCTTCGGCGCGGTGCTCGGCGTCGCGGTTGTGCTGTTCTACAGCTTCTTCGCGTTCGACGGCACCGAGACGCTCTACGCCTTCGGCAACGCCTACGTCCTCGACGGCCTTGCGCTGTGGTTCAAGCGCTTCTTCCTCCTCGCCGCGCTGCTGGTGCTGCTCATGGCGACCGAATTCAGCGACCGCTTCGATGCCGGGCAGTCGGAGTTCTTCGCGCTCATCCTGTTCGCGCTGGCCGGCATGATGTTCGCCGCATCGGCGAACGACTTCATGCTGCTCTTCGTCTCGCTGGAGCTGATTACCGTCACGTTTTACGTGCTGGTCAGCTTCCTCCGCCGCCGGGTGGAGTCACTGGAGGCCGGGGTCAAGTATCTCATCCTCGGCGCGCTCTCCTCCGGCTTCCTCGTCTATGGCATCGCGCTCATCTTCGGCGCGAGCGGCACAATGAACTTCAACGATCTGGCCGACAAACTCACCAACAACTCCGCGCTCGGCCACAAGCCGTTGCTCACCGCCGGCATCCTGCTCGTGCTCGTGGGACTCGGCTTCAAGATGGCCGCCGTGCCGTTTCAAATCTGGGCGCCCGACGTGTATCAAGGCTCGCCCACGCCCACGACCGCCTTCCTCTCCGTCGGCTCGAAGGCTGCGGGCGTTGTGCTGCTCATGCGCCTGCTCGGCACCGCGATTCCCGACCTCGCCTTCAACTTGGAGAAGCTCCTCATGGCGATGGCCGCCGCGACGATTCTCTACGGCAGCCTCTGCGCCATCCCGCAGCGCAACCTCAAGCGCCTGCTCGGCTACAGCAGCATCGCCAGCGCGGGCTACCTGCTGCTCGGCTTCGCCGTGATGAACAAAGCCGGCTCCTCCGCCGTGCTCTACTATCTCGCGGGCTATCTTTTCACCGTGCTGGCGGCCTTCACCGTCATTGCCGTGGTCGTGCAGCAGGCGGGCGCGGAAGACATCTCCTCGCTTGCTGGTCTCGCGCAACGCTCCCCGCTGCTGGCCACGTCGCTGACGCTCGCGATGGTCTCCCTCGCGGGCATCCCGCCGCTCGCAGGCTTCTTCGGGAAATTCCTTCTGCTCAAGGCCGTCATCGCCGAAGGCGTTCGCTGGCACGCCTACTACTGGCTGTTCGCCGTTGCTGTCGTCGGCGTCCTCATCTCGCTCTACTACTACTTCGGCGTGGTGAAGGCGATTTACTGGAGCAAGGGTGCGACCGATCTTTCCCCCATCCCGGTCTCGCTCCCGACCAAATTCGCGCTTCTCGTCTGCATCGTCGGAATGTTCTGGCTCGGCCTGAACCCCGATGGTGCACTGGAACTCGCGGTGGAGGCCGTGAAGGCGCTCAAGCTGACGGCTTAGAGCCTGTCGCCCACTTTGGACCATCCCAAGCGACCGTTCAGCGCTTCGCGTGCCGGGCGATGAACTCCACGATGGGCGTGGAATCCTCCAGCCCGTGCGGATGGTGGCCGATTCCCGGTTTGCGAATCAGCGTGATGTCGCCGCCCAGCGCCTTGTAACGCTCCGCGATCAACCCGGTGTTTTCCTCCCATGGCACCACGTCGTCCGCATCCCCGAAGACGTGCAGCAGCGGCACCTTGGCCTTCGCCAGCGGGGCGAGGTTGTCCACCGGATTGCCTTTATAGGCCAGCGCCGCCGCCTCGTCCGGAAACTTGAACACCTTCTGCACTAGCGCCCAGTCGCCCTTGCTGCCCCTCCCCTTCCCTTTGCCGCCGGGCCAGCTCTTGAAGTCGCACACCGGCGCATCGCCGTAAAGACAGGCCACTTGGTCAGGGTTCGCCGCCGCCCAGTTGTAGCAATAGAGCCCGCCCCGGCTCAGGCCCACGAGCGCGGCTTTCTTCGCGAAGCCGTATTTCCCTGTGAGCTCGGCGTAGGCCTTGTTCCAATGTTCCACCGCATCCGGACAGCCCAGCATGTTCGGCACGCTCAGGTAAACGATGTGAAAGCCGCGGCCCAGCAGGGCGATGTCCGGCGCGGGCTTGTGGCCAAAGAACTCGCCGTGCCAGACCCACGGTTTGCCGGGCGCGGCCTGCTTGGGAGTGACGATCAGCAGGTTCTTGCCGTCCACTTGGAAATCGTAGCGGTCGTAGCCATTCCAGACGGACTTCTTGCCCGAGAACGGCGCGGCCGCCTCGGCGGCAGTCAGGGAGCGGACGGTGAGGAGCCCAGTCCCCACCAGCAGATCACGGCGTGAAATCATCATGGGGCAAGGTTAGCGGCTGGCCCGGTCAGTGCAACCCTGCTCCAGAACCGAACCGCCACCGCAGTTTATTTTGCCGGCGCGGACTTGGCCTCGAAGGCGAGCAGGGCCTCGGCGAAGCGCCGGCCAACGTCGAGCGTGCCCGCCGTGTCGAAGTGCGCGCTGTTCGCCAGGGTGGCGGAGGCCGTGTCCACATAGGCACAGCGCGGATCCTTGGCGGCGAGCGCCTGTTGCGCCTCGACAATCTTTGGCATGAAGGCGTTCTTGCCGCCGCCGAATTGGGTGTTCACCGCTACCAGCGCGACCAACTGCGGGGCATCCAGCTCCTTGCGCAGGGCTGCGATCATGTCGCCGAGTGCCTGAGTGTAGCGTGGGGCAGCGTTCGCATTTGCGTCGCTCTCGCCCTGCACCCAGGCCAGCGCACGGAGACGGAGGGTGATGCCTTGCGCCTTCGCGGCAGCGATGGCGGCCTTGGTCTCGGCTACCAGCGCGCGGTAGCAGGAACCGCCAGACCCGGGATCAACTGGGTTCCAGTCCTGCGCCATGCCGGTGCCGCTCCACGCCGCCTTCACGATGGCGAGCGGCTTCTTTTCCCTGGCCACGAGCGCCCGGGAGAGGCCGATTTCGGGACCAAAACCACCGGTGGCACCAGCGAAGTTGCCATACTGGCGCGGGCCTTTGGTCTTGGGCGCTGGATTGCCCTTGGGCTGCGGTTGAAGGTGCGTCCACTTGCCTCCGCTGGTGGTGTCGAACTCATCCGGCGGCGGGTCGCCCGCCCGCCACCAGAAGAGAACTTGCTGATCGGACGGATCAGCGGGCAGCTCAGATGGCTTGGCATCGTAGCCAACGGCATTGGACTGGCCGGCGATGAGGATGAGGTCGCGTGTCTCTGCGGCGAGGGCTTCACCGCAGAGGGCACCGAGAACACAGAGGAGATGGAGCGTTTTCATTTCGGGGAGGATGGCTTGGCGGCAACGCCGGAGAACGGATAGGCGGTGACGGTGTCCCAGGCGATTTGCTGCAAGAGCGGCTTCAGCTCGGGGCTGAGCTTGTCGAGCGCGGGATCGCTGTCGCGCAGGCCGACGGGCGACAACCGATAGATGCAGGCGAAATTGCAGTAGGTGGCCAGCGCCAGCACGGGCGCTTTGCCGTGGCCGATGAGGTCGGTGAAGAGGTCGGTCTGTTTGGTGAGGCCGGGGGCTTTGCCCGCCGCGATGAGCTCGCGCAGCTTCAACACGGCGTCGCCGACGGGAACGATGCGCACGGCGTCGCGACCGAGGCCCTTGTTCAAGGCGGTGATCTGCGCTTCGAGGTTGGTGCGCCACTTGAAATTCGCGGCGCGCACGATGTCGAGGGAGCGCGTGTCGCGGTCCTCGTTCTTGGTGATCTTGTCGTTGCCCTCCCAACCGTCCCACGGCATCCAAGAGTGCTGCACCAGGAAGCGCAGCTTGGGGTTGTGCTTCGCGCCCAGCTCGACGAAGCGGTCGATGCCCTCGTCAGGCAGGTAAACGTGCGGGGACATGGTGAGGACATCGACCTGCCCCGCCGCCAGCGCCGCCTTCGCCTTGTTTTTGTCCTCGGGCAGGTTCCAATGCTGGATGACCTTGGAACCGCCAATCATCTGCGCCCCCACCAGTTGGTGTCCCTCGATGCCGGCCAATTTCGCCAGCGGCGCGAACCGGGCGGCCGTGAAGATGTGAAAACTGTGCGCGGTGACAAAGACGCGCTCGCCCGCCGGCACCGCCTGTTTCTCAGCGGCGGTCGTGATTCCGAGGAAGGCGCCGGCCTGAAACAGGAGCGCCAGCAGAAAGGCAAGGCGTGTCATGGCGTGAAGCATGGGAAGGAATGGGACGCTGTTACAAGCTTGTTGCGGACTGTGGGCCAAGCGCGCAAACAACGACGCAGGCATCCGCTCAGGCCAAGACTTCCTTCACCACATTTCCGTCCGGCGTGATGGGGCGCAACCGTCCGGTCGCGTCCTCCACAAAAGCTTCCGGGTCAATGCCCATCGCGGCGTAAACCGTGGCGATGAAGTCTGCTGGACTCACCGGCTTGTCCGTCACGCGCTCGGCCTTCTTGTCGGAAGCGCCGTGGACATGGCCGCGCTTCACTCCTGCGCCCGTGAGCAGGATGTTGTGGACGTAAGACCAGTGATCGCGCCCGGCGCGGCCGTTGATCTTGGGGGACCGCCCCATCTCGCCCATCACGATGACGAGCGTCTCGTCCAGCAGACCGCGCGCCTGCAAATCTTCACACAGCGCCGTGTAAGTCTGGTCCAGCGGCGGCAGGCGGTGGTTTTTGCAGATGTTGAAATGATCCTCATGCGTGTCCCAGGCAGTCGGGTCGCCGCCCGTCTTGTCAAAGGACTCCCAATACACGGTGACGAACCGCGTGCCGCGCTCCACCAGCCGCCGGGCAATGAGGGCGGACTCGCCGAAGAGGTAACGGCCATAACGATCCCGCAACGCCGGGCGCTCGTCATCCAGATCGAAGGCCCGCCACGCGCTGTTGCTGGATCGGTTGTCCGCCAGGATGTCCAGGGCGCGCTTTTGATGGGCATCAAAGCGTGCATAGGCGTCGGAGTTGCCCACCCGATCGGTCTGAATCTGCAACTGCTCCGCCAGCGAGCGGCGCGTGTTGAAGCGGTCGAGCGTGACCTCGGCGGGAAGCTGGGTGCCGGGCACCAGGATCCGGCCAGCGGCCTGCCGGCGGACATCGTAAAAATTCTTGGGCTCGTAGGTGTCCTGCAATTCCACGTCAGTGACCAGGGGATCCCACTTGCGCCCGAGCCAGCCCGCGAACGGGCCGGGCCGGACAATCTTCTGGCCCCAGCCCGGCACGCAGGGCATCCAGACACTGGCGGGTGCCGTGCTGCGATGTTCCCGCGCCAGATGCTCGACCATCGCATTCATGCTGGGGGCCTGGGTGTTGAGCACGGGCACGAGTGACTCGAGCTTGTCAGCCGGCGCGCCGGTCATGGTGTAGAGCATGCCGGCGCTATGATCGTTCTGGTCGTGAGTGCCGGAACGGATGAGCGTGGAGCGGTCCATCCACTTGGCCATGCGCGGCAGGTGCTCGCAGAAATGGACACCGGGCAGCGACGTGGGGATGGAGCCGAACTCACCGCGCACCTCACGGGGCGCTTCGCGTTTGGGATCGAACGTTTCCTGCGCCGCTGGACCGCCGAAGAGATAAAGCAGGATGACGGACTTGGCTTTGCCCTTCCCGGGCAGCGGAGGCAGGGTCGCCTCCGCTCGCAGCACTTCCGGCAACGCCATCCCCAGCAGAGACAATCCGCCGAGGCGCAGCACCTCCCGGCGACGGAGGCCGTCACAGGCGGCGTGTTGATGGCCCAGAACCCGGATCATGTTGCGGTGGCTGGCAGAAGGCTGATGGCACGCACTCTAAAGACGGTGCCCCGTCTGTCAACGGGAGGGTGAGGACGCCAAGCAACGCACGCTCATGGTGGGTGCCAAGTGCCTGGTCGGGGCCATGGACATGTTCGCTCCCGGATCCAGGAACATTCCAGTCTTGCTCGCAGCGGAGTGGCGTTTAACCTGCGGTCACCAACTCATCGCCCCTGCCGCAAGTGCGGCCGGCCAAAATGCTCTGCCCATGAAAAACCTCCTTTGCTCCATCATCATGGTCGTCACCACCCACACGTCGTTCGCCGCTGGCAAACCCCAAGGCCAGCCCTTTGGCAAGACCGGCGACGGCACCCCGGTCGAGATCTACACCCTCACCAATGCCAAGGGCATCAAGCTCCGCGCGATGACTTACGGAGCCACCGTGGTCAGCCTCGAAACGCCCGACCGCCAGGGCAAGAGCGCGGACATCGTGCTTGGGCACAACACCCT
>Ga0255095_1000326_pt1 | contig 25640 bp, 5 predicted proteins | sample Colum_Law_RepC_8_2_FD_188435 | JGI IMG/M metagenome (GOLD analysis project Ga0255095, IMG submission 188435) | Freshwater microbial communities from Columbia River, Oregon, United States - Colum_Law_RepC_8d | ecosystem: Environmental > Aquatic > Freshwater > River | place: USA: Oregon | collected...
CATCAAGCGACGCTCCGCAAGATGTCGAACAGCCAGATCGCCATCTTCAATCATCGCCTTCCGGACTGAAGCTGGCAACTCTTCACACCGAGCAATCAACTCACGAATCTCAGACCAGTTTGCACCGTTTTGGATAGCGGATGCACCGGATATTGCACCGACTTCATTGAAAAAGGCTGTTTCCCCTGTTTTTTTTGCAGTGATTCGAGTCCTGGCCGGGTTATTGGTTTAATGCGTACCATAACGCATAACGAAAAAAGCCAGCGTAAAACGCTGGCTTTTTTCATGTCTTGCTTTTGCTGAGCAATGAATCCTGGTTTCGCAGGATTAGGCGGGCTAGGATTCGTCATGGTGTTGTTCGGAGCAAAGACGGACGGCTTGCAGCCATCAGCGGCAACATTCGCGACCGAGACGAAATCCCAACCACTCTCATCATTCGTCCGGAACAGATTGGCAGAAGAGATTCGCCAAATCTTTTCCCGAGCAAGGGCTCCGAATCATTCGATGAGTGTGTGAGACACCGGACCACGAAATTTGGCAATTTAGATTTGTTTAGATTTGTTATTTGTCGCGAAAGAAACACGTAAATGCTGCTTGCGCCGTGGTTAAAAAGTGTTCTGAACGATGTTCGAACCTCTCTGCGAGGCGTCAGAGCATCGCGGCGGAGTGGATCCCGAATTGTGAGTACGGCTCCTCAGATTCTGGAAGACCGCACGCTCCTTGCCACGTTCTACACAGCTGCGACCTCAGCAACCGCAGTGGATTTGACGGTCCGGAATGTGGTTGTTGGCGGCGTAGAAAAACTGCAGGTTATTCAGACGCAGGGAGGAGCAGTGCTTGCCTCCGCAGACATTTCTTCTCTCACCGCTGAATCCATAATTATTGGATCAGGTCTTAATGATGTGTTCCGTCTGGATGTCCAAAGTGCAAATATCGGAACGTTAACAAAACAAATCTTGATTCAGGCGGGGAGCGGCACGGATTCGATCTTCGTCACAAAAGACTCGAATATGACACTGACCGGAACAAAGATTCAGGTCGGCTCAAATTTGACAGGACTGTCCAGCGTGGAATCAGCCTCGCTGACTGGGGGCAGCGGCGCTCAGGTGTTTGATGTTTCCGATTGGTCTGACAGAACAGCAACGCTGAATGGAGCCGCAGCCGAGGACACTTATAAATTTGGGAACAACTGGGGGAAAGTGACAATCTCTGACTCTACGGCAGGCGTGCTGGATTTCCTGCCGCAGTTTACGGGGCAACTTTCAGTCAGTGCGCCGAGCGACGTAGCGGGCCGACATGAAATCACCGGTCGAAATGGTGTCGTTGAAAGCACGCTGGACTATCCGGCATCGGTTCAGTTCAGCAATGATTTGCCCAAGCCTTCGAACTGGGGCGATATGAAAGCTGTCCTGAGTGGCGTCGCCGACGTCGGCAGGCGGATTCAAAGCACCGGCAAACTGGCGCAGAGTTTGTCGATTCTCAATGGGCAATCCCTTGGCGCGGTGTTTCCGATCGATGACACCCTGGTTCAGGCACTCGAAGACTCGGTGTCAAATCTACCGGTATCTCCAGGCGTCGACAGTATTCTGTCAGCGCTGAACTCGACCAATGGAGTTACGGCCACGGCTCTCTATGAGAGCGGCAATGGTCTGACCATTCATATTGAGCTGGATCACCAGGCCGTACTCAGGGACGTGGAATTGGGGTTTGCGGACCGGGTCGCGGAACTGCTGCAGCCGGATTCACTGCGGGGTGATCTCAGCGTTCGTCTCAGGTGGTCGTTCGATGTCAATCAAGGCGCAGCAACATCGGCCAGGAACTTCAGCGCGTTGAGGATCAATGCCTCCGTCAATAAAACCAACTTCGACGCTGCAGCCGGCTTTCTGGGACTTCACTTTTCCAGCCCAAGTACGGTTTATCTTGCTTCAGACATCTCTGTGAATACAGCAGGAGTTTCCGGAACCACGAGTTTTCTGAATAATCTGGAAGTCGCAAACCTGCAACAAACCGGAAGAGCTCTGAGCAAGATCGATCTGACAGGCAGCACGACGGTATCAGGTTTCAGCATTCAATTTCCGGCAGGAACCGTTGCGCCGCGAATCAGTCTCCTTGGTTCAATTTTCAGTGGTGGAATCTCAGGCCTGTTCGATTTGTTTGACTCGAATTCCTCTCCGGTGTTTGCCGCCAATTTTGATGACACAGGTCTCAATGATGAGGCTGGACTGTCTGGTTTTTATCAATCAGGTTCCGCCAATATTTATTCGATGTTTCGCCAGTTTCGCAGCTTTCTGGAAACATTCGCGACCAAGGAACTGAATTCAGAAGCAATCCCTCTGACAAAGTCAAAGACCGTAGGAGATCTCGTCGACCTGAAAGAAACTTTTCAGGACGAGTTTCTAACGCGGATCACGCTTCCGCCGCATACCGCGCCAACGCTGATGTCCACAATTACTGACGGAGAGCCCTTCGACACCAGCGGGAATTCAGACGCAGACATTCGCGTGACACTGCGAAACGGCACCTCGTTTTCAGTCGATCTGGACGCCGGATCACCGACGACTTTAGGGGCGGTCATCTCCCGGATTTCCACAGCAGCGATTTCCGCAGGGGTGACGACCAATCAATTCAGTGTGATCACCAATGCTGACGGATCACTGAGCCTCACAGACTGGACCGACGCAGCTAATGATTCATCCAGGTTTTTCATCGAGACACTCAATGATCGAAAAGCCGCTTCGCAATTAAGTCTGGATAGCAGCAGCAGCGAACGCGACATTGATGGAGACGGCAGCACTGAGTTTCTGATCGATGTCGCCCTGAATCCTGGTCCGAATTTCAGAACCTTCCAGAAGATGGTGGCACTCGCCAACTCCGGCACCCAGACCGTCATCCCGGGCACGGGCCTGCGCTATAATCCGACGACAAAAGCCCTGCAGTTCCTGGTTCAAATTACGCGCGTGTTCCCGGAACGCATTGCGGATCTGGTCCTGCCGGATCTGGGTTCGCTGACCGGAATTTCCAGCAGCGGAGTTGTGACGATCGGCAACGCCAGTGGCAGTGCCGGAGACCCACAACTCGTCATGATGCTGCCTTTTGAACTCTCTCTGAATCCGTCTGGATTTTCGGAAGAGTTCAACTCGTTGACAGAAATCTCATTACTGAACAGAGACAAGGGAGTTCCCGTCGTCGAAGGCGCAGATGATCTGCGATTCCAGCTCCGAAACGGCACCACCTTCACGGTGGATCTGGACATGGCACTGCGGAATAAACCGTTGAGTACTTTGAAATCAGGAGCTGGACTGCGGACCAATGGAACCAGCCTTGCTGACATCAGCATCCGACTCAACGACGGAACGATTTTCACCGTCGATCTGGATACGGCCACTACTCTGGGGGACGTCGTCACCAGGATTCAGTCGGCCGCAGATCAGCTTGTTAAAGATCCCGGTGACTTTGAAGCCCTTATTGACTCAGCCCGAGGCACCCTCACGCTGATTGATCACACTCTTTCAGGATCGGGAGGCGTCGTCTTCAGGGTTAGCGATGTGACTCCGGGTACAGGCACAACGTCTGATCTCGGACTCGACACCGCCGCCGAATCTCAGGTCATCCATCAGGTGCCTCGATCTGTGATTGAAAAGTGCTTCGTCACGGTGGGCGATCTGGTGGCGCGGATTGAAGCTGCAGCCGCGGCTGCAGGATTGATTTTACCGACGCCAGGGAATTCCAGAGCGTTCTGGAATTTTGACGTGCAGATCGAAGAACAAAACCTGGTTGTGGTTGATCGCACCGCGGTCGTCACGGCACTGACCGGGCAGGCCGGAGCTGGAGCTTCTGGTACAGAGTTAAAAGCCGCTGCGGGAACTCAGCCCTTTGGAGATGTTAATCGTTTGGTCGGCCGTTTTGTAACGCTGAAGGCGGCAGCGGGCGGTACGGACGAGACATTGAAGATCGTTGCCAACACTGGCGACACGCTGACCATGGAGACGGCATGGGAAGTTGCGCCGGCCCTCGGCCAGAACTATGAGATTCCCACACTGACATCAGCCTCGGCGATCAACGATTCACGCGCCAGCATGGCACTGGGGCTTAGTTACTTGAGCAGTTCCCCGGAAATGACAGCTGACAGCGAAATTTTCGATTCACAGAGCGGCACGGGATTTTATCTGGGAACCAATGGAACTGTTACGCCTGATCTGATCATTAGTCTGAGTTCCCTTGTTGCTCCGAAGGTGGAATTCAACATCGATCTGGACGGCCTGCCTCAGCCCGCCACACTCGCAGACATTGCTTCGCGCATTTCAGGGGGTTCAGATGGTCGTCTCGAGGTTTATCAGAACACGGCTTCGTCGTTTTATCTGATTGATCGCGTCCGTGCGGGATTCGTCAGTTCGTTTACGGTGAGGAACGGAAGCGGCAGTACCGCAGCAACCGATCTGCAGCTTGATCTGCCTGCGGCCGATGAAGATGTTGACTATGCGCGTGACGGGCAACCGGAGTACGCGATTCCGATCGGCCATTCAGCTACTGTGATTGAAGGCGGGCCGCTTCATGGGGACACCCCCAGCGCGCATTTGATGCTGCTTGCCAACGCCGGTTCACTGCCGCACATCCGGTTTTCGGTGGGTCTTCGTTCCAGCATGATTCAGGGAACTGCACAATGGGGTGATGTGGCCGTCGATATCAGCGGCGGAAGTCTCAACGCACCCTCTGCCATGGGCATCGACGCCACGTTTTATTCATCGACGCTGCGAGATCTCTCTGAGGGCCTGGAAGATCCATCCGTTTTGATGCAGAACGGCGAAATTCATTCGTTCAGTCCGCTCAACATGAATCTGACGGTGGCTGCTCAAACTGGAATCACGGGTGTCGGGAACACCGTCGTCATGACGGCCATTGCCAGCAACATTTATGATCTTCAGAAGCCCGTCGAAGCCCTGCTTACAAATAATGCTTCAGGCATCTACAAATTTCTGAACGCGGTTGAATTTCTCACAGTGGACGATCTGCTGAAGCACCTCGATTCTGCGGCTGATTACCTGATGCAGTTGCAGGAAGGATCAGCTTCCGGGCTGTCGAAAGCAGCACCGGGACTATCACGCAGTGTTGGGCAACTTCAGGCGTTTGGTGACCGGTTCCGCATGGCGGTGTCGAACCTTCGTCTCGCCGCCCCGGTGTCTCTCCAGGACCTGCAGCAAAAGCTGACTCTGTTGTCCGGAGATTTTGATGGCGTGATAGTAAATCTTAGCTTCGATTCGGTCACATCAAAACTCAAAGTTGCCATCGGACTGGATCTGAAGCAATTGGACTCTGAGGTTCTGTTCCGACTCAGTCTTCAGGATTTTGCGACATCCGCAACCATCACTTCTCTGGGCCTGGACCCCGCGAGCCTGATTCTGGATACCTTCGGGAGTGCTCCTGTGGCCGTCCGCACAGACGGCACTGTCAATCTGGACCTTGGTGTCGATCTGGCTTCGCAGACCGGGACTGTCAGTGGCTGGACAAAAACCACGCTCACGACGAGCGGCATTGCTTTTGGCAGTCTTAACAGCCTGGCAGGTGGTGAAGTTATCCTTAGCGTGGGCGGGCTCCGACAGGCTCGCAGGATTATTTCCAACACGGCGAACACACTGACCATCGATCGTGAATGGAGCACTGATCCCGTCAGCGGAAGCAGCACTTACCTCGTCCGTGGCATGGCACCGTTCCTGTTTGATTCGACCGCCGCGTCTCTGCAATTGCGCGCGGAAAATTCGGTAATGAATTTCCAGACGACACTGGGTGTGATTCCTGCTCAGGTGGATCCTGGTTCTTTTGTACTGAATAACAATGGAGTTGCAGGAGGCAGTGGCTTTGCGACTTATCAGGTTGGGCTGAACGGTGATCGAGATTTCGCAACCGCGTTCGCCAGCACCAATATCGGATTGAGCGGCGGAACATCGGTCAATCTGCCCCTGATCTTTCCAGAGACATTCATTCCATCGCCAACGCCAACCTCCGTGCCGTTTATTCGGACGTCCCGAAATCTGAGCACTCCATCAGGCACCGTGACGACAAATCTTGACGGCGTGACCGGGACTCCGCCATGGCCAAAACTGACCACCCTCGTCAGTGGACTGGATCTGCGGAAAAATCTCGACGGACTCCGCGGTGGATTCAACAATGTGTTCACGCGACTCAACGACCTTCTGAACAAAGCCGTCTTCGGACTGGAACTGCCGTTTGTTGGAACTCAGCTTGCGGGTTCGGTGGATTTTGTAGAACAAATCCGAACCAAGGTACTGGGAAATCTCAGTACGATCACCGGGACACTGACTCCGGAAAAAATGCGGCAGGCGCTCTATGATGCCTTCGGCCCGGGGGGATTGAACTGGCTGCAGGACACAGGCGGCGCGGCTGGGGGAGGACCAGATGGGGGCATCAGTCTGTTTGATGATATCACACTGCCTTCTCTCAATGCTGCCGATGTGTCTTTTCAGCTGTTATTGAACGTGCCGAAACAGCATCTGAGCCTGCCTGTCGATCTGAATCTATTGCTCCCCGGACTGGGTTTGAAGACCGCGGCCCTGGCGGACGTCCGTGTCGGGTTTCGGATGCCTCTGCTGGTCGGCCTGAGTCGCACCGATGGCGCGTATTTGGGCGTTGCCGCCCAGAATGACATTACAGTAGATCTCGAACTGGGACTGCCCAGCCGACTGGCTTCCATGACCGGGAATCCGCAGTTGACGTTTTCGAATTCCGCTGGCGTGGGACAGATTCGGCGGGAGAGTGGCAGTTGGCTGCTGGACGGCTTTGTCGAGGGCCAGCAGGTCACCGTCGCGGGCTCGGCAATCACTGCCAACAACGCCAGTCGGAAAATTACGAATATCGATCCTACGGGCCGCGTGCTGACCCTCGACTCCGTGGTTGTCGCACAGGGCCCGGTGGACGGCCTGTCAATTTTTGTGGCCGTCGACAAACTGAAAAGTACCTTCAGTAATCTGCTGCCTGTCACACTGGACTGGAATCAATCGGCCGCACCGCAGTTCCGAGGGACATTCCTCATCAACCTGCGAGATGCCTCCGGGAACAACAATAACCGTCTCTCGTCCATCGAACTGGAAAGCAATCCGGCACTGCAAGGCAGTCTCTTGCCTGCGGCACCCGTCCCGGAACTGCTGCAGCTGACTGCGGATATCGCTCGTCCTCTCAGCATCGATCCTCTGCACTTCATGGTCCAGACTGATTTTCCGGCAGGCACGGCCTTCCCGGCCTATCGCTGGGATCTGGACATCAGCAACTGGACATGGACCATCGCGAATAACACGATCGTCAGTTCCGCGCCGACAGTGGCATTCAATAACGTACAAATCGACCTCGTAAGTCTGATGAGAGACTTTCTGGGGGCGAGCCTGACACGCATGTCGGTATCGCTGCAGCCTATAAAAGGTATTGCCGATTTTCTGGACAGTGAAGCGATGCCGATCGTCTCGTTGCTCTTCGGACGCGGCAGTTATGTTTCCTCGACCGGGACGTTCGGCGGAGACGCACAAATCGGTGATTTCCTGGGGGCTTACCTCGCAATTGATGCGCTCGTCAACGGGGGTGTCCCTTTCAAACGCGACGCCCTGACGGAGGCATTGACAGACCTATTTGAAAAAGACTTTGACAATCTAAGATTAGTTCCAATCCTGCAACTGGCCGGGGAGGCATGGATTGACCTTGGGGCCTTTACCGTCAGTGGGGCTGCTGCCACGGGAAGCGGATCTGTGGCATCCAGTATGGCAGGGACCCCTGCACCGCTGGGAAGCTTGACTGATAAACCCTTAAAAGTCATGGGGGATATCGCGATTGGATTTCAGGGAAATACCATCACGCGGACTCAGAACCCGATCTATCAGGGGGCACTTTCCTTTACGACGCAAAAAGTGGAGTACATCGTCACCGCAGATGGGCAAATACCAATAGTGACAGACGGCTCTATCACGGGACCGGACTGGAGTTCTCTGGGCCTGATCGCCGGAGAGTCGCTGATCATCGCAAACGCGTCCGGATTTAATGGCGAGTATCTGATTGATCGCATCGAAGGCACCACGCTCTATCCTGCCCGTTCAGCGGCGGCCTACATCAACAATTTCGTGACAGATGCGGAAGATGGCCATGTGCTTGTACTTAACAATGTCGCAGCGAATACAACCGCTCGTACATGGGCGGACGATGGATTTGAACTCGGTCAAGTAATTCGAGTGCAAAATGCGGGTGCAAACAGCGGTGATTACACCATCACGGCGATCACCGACACGACTCTCACCACTTCCAACAAAACCAGTATCGTTGTTGCAAACGGCTCGAAAGTGTCCGTAAGTGTATCGCGACTGGCTTCCGGTGAACTTGCCACACCATCGATCATGGGGCAGGTCATAGGATTAGTTGCAACCCGAGGCACCGGCGGCGGAGCTAGAGACGCGGCAAACAGTTTTCTCATCACGCAGTTGATCCCCGGTAAGAACGGATTTGAAGGTGTTCTGAGCGGAGTGGCCAGCGGATTTCTAGGTGGTGTGAACCCGATCCAGTTACCGATCCTGACGCACTCTTTTGATCTTCTGACAGGAAACATCAACTTCGGCGGCACGGCAGCCCAAAGCAGCCTGATGACCTACGACACACCGGAACTGTTTGTGGCATTGTATCAGGACATTCCGCTGGATGCGTGTTTCATCTTCTTCAAACCCTTCCTGAACCCCGCCAAAAAAGCGCTTTGTCCAATCCTTTCGAAAGCCAAGGGCGCATGGAATCCTTATTTGGCTTTTAATTTCGAGGCACGGGCACGGGAAGGAATGGCTTTTGACACAACGGGACTGGAACGTTTTCGCATCACGAGAAATGCGGCGGACATTGTCGATGGATTTTATTTTGATCAGACAATCGGAGTGGCGCCGACGCCGTCTCTGATAGGCACTGATTCAATCGGCTTTGCTGCGGTATTAGATCCTCGTCGCCCTCAGGCCCAATCGAGAATTCTGGGTGGAATCGGGGTGGGCGTTTATCTGGGGTTTAGCATCCCTGCGGTATTCGACTTCAAGATCGGCACAGAAATCACGTTCTTCGCCGGTCGCGATCTGAAATTCCATGACCCTGATGCGAATGGCAAAATACGCGCCAGTGAGTTCGATCGCCTTGCGGGATATTCTCAGGATTTGCTCGTCCACAGTTTCAGCGGCACTGGTGCAGATGCATTCGATTCTGGTGCTCGCTTTGAGATTCGCTGGGACATCTACGCGAAGATCAAAGTTCTGTTTACGATTCTCGACCTGCGAATCAATCTCCTGACATTTTCAATTACGGTCCCTGTCGTCACCCAGGAGGATCCGACGCATGATCTGGCGACGCTTGACGGTTCCACGCTGTGGCTCAACATTGGCGCCGGGCTCGGCAGTGACGTCACCCACAATGCTGCTGCCCGCGGTTATCGCAGTGCTGAAATAGACGAGTCGCTTTACGTAGGGTTCAACAGCGACACCAACAAAATTATCGTTTCTGGATTTGGTGGTCAGTCCGAAGAATTTGATGCCACCGGAATCACGCTCGTCAAGGGATTTGCCGGTACCGGACATGACCGTATCTTCATCAGTAGCGAGGTACTGATCCCAATCGAAATTCATGGCGGAGAAGGCGATGATGAAATCCACGCAGGAGGCGGGTCGGCTGTCGTTTCTGGCGATGCCGGAAATGATCTGCTGCTGGCGGGACTGGCGGGAGGATTCTTCGAGGGCGGTGATGGCCACGATACGGTGTATGGCTTAGTCAGCAACATTGTGATTCATGGTGGTTTCGGAAACGATCGTCTGTTTGGCGGTCGTCGTGACGATGAGATCGAAGGAAATGACGGAATCGATACCATTTCCGGAGGCTCCGGAGCAGATCGCATCCTCGGCCATGCCGGCAACGATGTGATCGCCGGAGACTATGGTGACGATGAAATTGAGGGTGGTAGTGGATTGAATGTGATTGATGGCGGCGACGGCGCGGACACAATCATCGGCGGCGACGATGCGGATGTCATTCATGGTGGCCCGGGAAATGATCACGTGACCGGTGGCGGCGGTGACGATTCAATTTTTGGTGACCAGCATAATGATGCGATTTATGGCGGCTCCGGTAAAGATCGCCTCGACGGCGGCGGCGCCAGCGACCGGGTCTGGGGAGACGGCGGTCCTGAGGTGGACGGCAGCGAGTCCAATGATGTGCTGATTTCGCGGGACGGCAGTGATTTTCTTGATGGAGAAGGTGGCAGCGATGTTTACCTGATCGACTATCGGGGTGGAAAAACCAGCACGCTGAGTATCGTGCTGGACACAGGTGCCGCAGTGGATACCGACCTGTTCACAGTCTCTGGAACTCCGCTCGCCGACCAATTCCTGCTGCGAGCCGGGGCCAGTGGTGCTTCCGCTTTTGTGTCGCTGATCAACAGTGTCACGAACGTGGAACGACTCAATTACAGCGGAGTGGAACGCATCGTCGTCAACGGCGGATTCGGCGATGACCAATTCGCCGTGGATGATACGAAGGCCGAAGTGACATTGAACGGCGAGGCGGGCAGTGACACGTTCCAGATCAGCCAGCTTTATGCCAGCCAGAGAACATTCACTGCGGCCAATGTTTCGGTGGATGATGAGTTCGCCACCATTGAGACGACGCGCGGCTTCCTGTCGAACGGGATCAGTGCCCCGATGACGATCAACGGAGGCGACAATGATGACCATTTTATCGTGTTCCACAATAAGTCAGTGCTGCTGCTGAACGGAGATAACGGTGATGACCTGTTTGACATCCGTGCCTTCGCTCTGGCAGGCTCGCAGGAACCACAACGCGGACGCACGGACGTTTCCGGTGGTGGGGGAGCCGACTTCATTCAGTATGCCGTGAATTCTCCAGTGGATGTTAATGGTGGAGACGGCTTTGATACGGTGAAGGTGATCGGCACTGAATTTGGTGACGATTTTGTGGTTACCAGGGACGGCGTCTATGGCGGAGGACTGAATGTTCGGTACGTCAACATCGAATCTCTGCGAGTCGACTGCGCTGAAGGTGATGACCGGGTCTATGTGGAAAGCACCAGCGAAAAGGTGAGCACGGAAATTCTCGGGGGACTGGGAAATGACACCGTCAACTTGTCCGGAGAGATGCCACCCGTTGTGAGTAACGACCTTCGCGGTCATAACGGCATTATCACGAATGGTGTGGAAAGTACCGATTCGCGATTCCAGGGGACCAAAGCTGCAGGCATCTCTGCGCACGTGGCGGACAATGACGAACCAGGGTTAGTCTTCGTACAGACCGGTGGTACCACGCGAATTACCGAAGGCGATACTGTCGGCGATTCTTATCAGGTCTTCCTCACACGAGAACCATCCGTAGCCATTTTTGTCAAAGCCCTTGCTCCCATCCCTACGCCAGATGAGCGGGAACGAAAACAGCGGGCTTTTGCGGTCTCCAGCACGGCTCAAGGTGCCGTGAATTCAGAAAATGGGACCTCAGTCACTCTGCGGTTCACGGCGGCCAACTGGTTTATTCCCCAAACCGTGTTCGTCGTCGCCAACAATCAGGTCTACACCGATTCCGCAGGAATTCTGACTCGCCCGGAACTCGGAGACACACAGTCCTTCACGTTTAATGACGCGGCCTATGAGGGACTGCGACAAGGGGTGATTAACCACATCGTGCAGGCCGATGTCGCATCTGTCAGCGGTCGCCTCAACCGAGGCGCAGTCGCTGCCGTCAAAGCAGCGGAGGAAGCTGTCCTGCAAATTTCGGGAACAGTTGTGAAAGCGACTGACGTTTTCTCGGTCACCGTGGATCATGGAAGGCTGATCTCTTCAACAGGATCAACAACTGTCAGTGGAGCGATGGACAGCCTGAGAACCGCGATTAACAACGCCAAAGCCCAGGCCCCTTCCGGAAGCGTGCTCAAGACCCTGACCGCCACGCGAGTCGAGGAGCGGAAGATTTCCTTTTCGGGAGGTATTGACGCAGGAGATACGTTTACGGCGGCCTTTGGCAGCAGAGTCGTCACCTTCACCGTGCCGACCAGCGGAGTGAGGACCGCATCGCAGTTAGCCGCAAGCTTCGCGGCAGCCATTCAGGCGGCTGACGTCAGCGGAGTCAGCGTCGACGCACGCGCCGCAGACGGCTCCGTTCTGCTCAAGATGCCGGCGACAACGGTGTTTGTCTCTTCCAACCCTCAGGATTCAGGATCACCTTCTGATATTACGGTCGTTTCCACGACTCAATTGCTGATTCTGAACAGTGATCAGGGCGTTGATTATGAGGTCACTGTCAGTCGAGCATTGGGCTCGAACTCTGTGATTCAGATCAATGTCGATGGATCGGAGGGCGCCACCATGGTCGTGACCGCGAACGCGAATTTCACGGCGGCACTCGTCGGACGACTGCTTGAAGTCACGAGTGGGCCAGGGGCGGGACAGTCGCGTTTTGTAACGTCCGTCAGAGGCTCTGTGGTTCAGGTGGACCGGGCGTGGAACTCCGATGATGCACCCACGTTTCAGAGCGGTTATCTCATTCGGATGGATGATGCGTTCGTCGGACTTCCGGCCGCCGTCAATAATCTGCAATTCACACTGACCGACGCTGCCGCTCAATTCCCGGTCGCCGGGGAAGGACTGCGCGGACGAATACTAAGCATTGTTGGTGGTCCGGGAGCCGGACAACAGCGCATGATTCTGTCCAATACCAGTTCGACCGTGACTCTGAATGGCGTCTGGTCTGTGGTCCCCACCGTCAACAGCATCTATCGCATTGACATGTATTCCGGCATGGCCGTTCCCGGAATTGGCGTGGAGATCAACGATAACGATCAACCGGGCCTGATTATTGATGAATCCGGAGGCTTCGCGGCGATCGCAGTCGCGGACCGCAGTGATGCCACGTCCATCATTGAAGCGGGTGACGGCAATCAGATCGGCGAGCAGGATGTGGTACGCGTCCGCCTTTCAACTGATCCCGGTTCGACACCTGTGAAGGTTCAGCTCCGGTTCGATTCCGCGATTCTGAAGCTGCAGAATCTCAATGGGACGTCGATTGCCGGCAATCGCCTGACCTTCACCGGCGGAGCACAGGGCAACTGGAATCAGTTTCAGACAGTCCGCGTCTCCGCGATTAACGATCTTATTCGACAGGGATTGCACACCAGCCTGATCGTATTTGAGGTGGTTGCTGGAAAATCGGACTCCCTCGAAAACATCAGTGATGTTTTCACCATCGCTTCAGACTCGCCGCAATATGTTGTCGGTCTGACAGCAACTCCGCGCGGTGCCGCTGTGACGGTGACTCGGAACGGAGTGTCCGTCCCGACTGCGTTGTCGAATTCGACTGGCCTGGGATATGAACTGAGTGGCAATAAAGTCATTTTCAAAAACAACGGCAGCAACACTCCGGTCTTCGGAACGATTCGTGTCACCTACACGCGTGACTACATGGGGTATATCGGAGCATCGATCAGCAGTGCATCCTGGTCCGCAGGGCAGGTGACGATTCGTGCCGCCAACACGTTCAGGGCCAATCAGAACGTAACCATCAATGGGATTACTTCAGGTGGACTCGGCAATTACAACGGAACGTTTGTTATTACGGAAGCGACCTCCACTAGTTTCAAGTATGCCCTGCTGACCGATCCCGGTGCGGCTGTGGTTTCCGACATATCAACAGCGTCGGTCAATAATTCCGGAACGGCTCAGGTCCTGGTTCAGGTTTACGACGATGATGCTCCGGAAGTGCTGATTCGTGAGACGAATGGTTCAACCGATGTCGCCGAGGGAAGCAGTGGAATTTATCAGCAGACGGACGACTACTTTGTGGTTCTGACCCGATCACCCGAAGCTGGGAAAACCGTTTCCGTTCGAGTGACCCCCCAGATCACAAAGACCACACGCACCGGCGGCATTCGCCATGATGCCGTACAGCTGGGATTATCCAGTTCCGGAATATCACCGAACTCGGATGGTTCCCTGACCATCATCTTCAACGACCAGAACTGGGACACACCGGTACGAGTCTTCGTCAGTGCTCTCGATGACAATTTTGTGGATGGCGGAGACACGCGAGTTTTTGCCCCGCGACCGCATACCCTCAGCGGGATTCAGGGACCACTGAATATCGAAGGAGGTGGCGGTCTCGGTTCACTTGAAGGGATTTCCGCACCGGTCATGTTGGGCGGAGAAACGAATATCCGCTCGAAAACCGGGGATGTCGTTTCCGTAGTCGGTCCGTCAATCACGGTGCAGACAGCCGATCTGCAAACCTATCTGGGTGCCCCCTTACTGACATCGCTGATTGGCAGAACACTGGAAGTTACTTCGACCATAGACACCGGGCCGGCCCAGTCTTCTGTGATCGGGCAGTTCCGGGAAATCCGAAGCTTTGCCTCTTCCTTAAATGGCACAACGGTCCTGACGCTCAATGCTCCATTTGACTTCAAGGCCGGTGAACAACAAAGCCAAATTAAGACTTACGCAATTACACAACAGAGTCTTAACTTTTTTGTCAATGAGTTAACACAGGTGGACCGTCTGTTTGCCAGCGATGTGGACAGCCTGGCAGACAGCAGCGGCACGATCACCAACAATCGAATCTCGGGTTTCCAGATGGGCCCGGACATTTCCATCGGTGGCCAGAAACTTGTGCCTGGCGGGGTCATGTACGGGAACCTCGAAGTTCTTCAGGTGGATTTAGGCGGCGGCTTCAACGATGTCACCGTAGTGGGAACTCCCACACGCAACGATGGATATGCGACACGAACATTTCTCAACAGCGGCGATGATCGGGCGGACACGAATCGTCCTTTGGTCAGAGTCGGAGACCGAGTGTCTATCAATCTTGCCGCATCTGTTTCAGTGACGGCGGCTCGCCCTGTTTCGTCCGCTGCCAGAGCCACATCCAGTCGTTTTGCGGCACTCACCGATACGGGGGCCAGTTTTGGATCGGGTATCAATGGTTTGGCGGGGCAAATGCTGGAGATTACGGCGGGGAGTGGCAAGGGCCAAAAGCGTCGTATTCTGTCGAATACGTCCCAGACCGTTTTTCTGAATACAGATTGGGAAGTACAGCCTGACACAAGCAGCAGGTACACCATTACCAATGAAGCGGACGGAAACTTTGCCGTCAATACCGCAGGCGGTGACGACTGGGTGGATGCGACCAGATCAAGTCGTGAGATTGTGATCTTTGGGGGTGCCGGTGCTGATCAGATCAGTTCAGGAAATGGAAACGACATCGTCTTCGGAGATGAAGGGCGTGTCGATTACAAAAACGAAACCGGTGCCGTCGTCACACGTCTGGGAACAGCGCCGCCTGCTATCGTTGCCCTGGCAACAGGACCGTTTACCAACAACAGCCAGCTCAACGACAGCGGCGCTAATTTCCCTGTGCCGGACTTAGACGATACAGGGCTGAAAGGCCTGTATGTCACGATCACCGACGGCAAAGGGCTGGGCCAACGGCCACGTCTGATCACGGGGAATACAAAAACAACGCTCACGGTCACGCCCGCGTGGGACAGCAGTCTTGATTCGACAAGTCGGTATCGAATTTCCACCTTGCCCGAAAATCAGACGGATGGCTCCATCCCGACAAGCGTTCTGGCACTTTGCGTGAACCCACTTTCCGGCGCGGCGGATATCATTAATTCCGGAGGTGGCAATGACTTTGTGGCCGGTGGTTCTGGTGGTGACACGATCAACGGAAACTTGGGGAATGATCTTGTTTTTGGAGACTATGGACGCGTTTCCGGTAACGTCAGCCTGCAGCAATTACCGCGCGCCGGCGGCCCGAGTAATTTCAGCTTCAATTCCATCTCGACTAACTCCGGCGGCGGTTCCGACCTGATCTACGGCGGTACCGGTGACGACATCCTGATTGGTGGTCAGGAATTCGATCGCCTGCTGGGAGAAAATGGAAACGATGATCTGATCGGCGGTCACAATGTGGCGGGCGGAAAAGATGTGGCAGACTGGATTGACGGCGGACCGGGGAGCGACGCTATTGCGGGGGATAACGCAACAATCCTCCGTGAGTCCCGCAATACGGACGTGCGGTGGAGAACACTCACTGGCACAGAACTCGTTTCCGCCAGCGGCAGCGGAAGCGTGACATCGACCTGGCAGCGGGACCCCGGTGGTCAGCCTGTTCGTACCATTGTGCTGCTGGATCACAGCACCACCACCGCCGCTGGATTTTATGGCGATGACGATATTGCTGGCGGATCAGGGAATGACATCGTGTTTGGCCAATTGGGTTCCGATGCCATCCAGGGTGACGGCAATCTGTTGAATTCAGCGGGTCAGCGGCAGAGAGATGTCCGCACGACACGTGTCTCGGCGGACGATGTCGACGGGGCCGAAACAGATGGCGACGACTACATTGAAGGAGGAGGAGGAAACGACACACTCCTCGGCAACCTTGGCCAGGATGACCTGATTGGCGGAAGCTCCAGTCTGTTTGCCCCAAACGATGTAACGAATCGCCCCGACGGCGGTGACCTGATGTTTGGCGGTAGCGGGAACCATGTAACACGGAATGATTCCGGAGATCTGTCAATCAACGGCCACGCGCGAGACGCTGACGTGATGCTGGGCGACAACGGCAACATCTTTCGCATTGTTGGAATTAATGGAGTCAGCGCCGGCAGATACTCGACGTTTGCTTTCGACACTTACGGATCACTCCGCATTATTCCACGCACCACGCAGTTCCTCGATTACGCCTTCGGTACGCTCAGCAGCAGTGGCTTAAATGATGAAATGCATGGAGAATCCGGAGACGATATCATCCAAGGGATGTCCGGCAATGACGTGCTCTTTGGTGATGGTCAGGACGACAGTCTTGTGGGAGGCCAGGGAAGCGATCGGATCTTTGGAGGATCCGGAGAAGATGGCATTTTGGGCGATGATGGTCGCATCTTTACCAGCCGAAACGGACTCACAGAACCTCTTCACGGAATTACGACACCAAGTATTCAGGCCAACGTAACCCTGACCGGAACCCAGATCGGAGCGATGATCAACATCACGGGTCGTCTGAAACAGAGTGTTGACCTCGGGGCTTACTACACAGGAGGGGCCGACATTCTTTACGGAGGCTTAGGGGACGACTTCATTCATGGTGGTGCGGGCGACGATGCGGTTTCGGGTGCGGAGGCCACCGTCGCATGGTTTGTCAGAACCTCTCCAGCGGACTCCTCCCTGCTGAATTACTCCGCGACCACACGTATGTTTGAAGCTTATCAAGCGCTTGATCCCCTTTCGAAGATCAATAATTTTCTACTGAACTTTGAGGCTGTTGATCCGCAGAACAACAAAGTGAATGACGGCATCGATCACCTGTTTGGTAACGAAGGCCACGACTGGCTTGTCGGCGGCACGATGAGCGACCGGTTGTTCGGCGGCATGGGTGATGATCTGCTGAATGCGGACGATAACCTCGAGACCAGTTCCGGCCTAAACAACATCCCTGACCCCACCCTGTATGCGGATGCCGACTTTGCCTTCGGCGGTGGCGGCTATGACGTCATGATTGCCAACACCGGAGCCGATCGGCTGATCGACTGGTCTAAACGTTTCAATACGTATGTTGTACCGATTATTGCGACGGTTGCCGGTGGGCAACTGACATCACCGACAGTCCTCCGCGAGCCGTCGAACCCCATCACAGACCTGCTGGTGAAACTCGGTCTTTCAGGGGGCGGAGATCAGGATGTGCATGCCACGGCGAACCAGTTTTATGCCGAACTAGGTTTGGTCACATCGGAAGACGGTGCGACATGGCAGGCACAGATTCGGCTCGCGGCCGAAAGAGATCGGGCACCGACAAACCTGAGTCAGGGGCTGGACACGTCGGGAACTCCGGAAAGTCTTCCTGCCGCCTTGATCAATATTCGCGAAACCAGCCCGCTGACAGTCAGTGAATTGGGAACGTACCGGATTCTGCATGTGACCCTGACGTCGCCTCCACTGACGAACGTAGTTCTGCAGGCCGTTTCTCAGAGCAACGCGGAAGTCAGCGTGAGTCCGGCGACATTGACTTTCACGAAGTTCAATTGGAATATCCCGCAGCAGATCACCCTGAAGGGCGTTGATGACGCACTTCAGGACGGCAGTCGCTCCGTCAACGTCACCGTTCAGGTTGATCGGGTCCGCTCAGATGCGGCGTATGCCAGTGCACCAGCCGTCATCGTCATTGTTATTAACACAGATAATGAATTGTCTGTCGCGGCTATAAATGCTCCGTCGTTTTCCAGCGGCCCCCGCCAGCCTACGTTTACCTGGAGCGTGGCCTCAGGGCCAGCCGTGCGTTACGAACTAAAGATTGACCGGATTGACGTCGCTCAGACGGATTTGATCCGCCTCAGCACACTGACAGCGGCCACATTCACTGTGCCAACTCCGATGGCTGCGGGATCTTATCGTGTCTGGATCCGCGCCATCAGTAGCTCTGGCGTAATTGGCGACTGGAGCACGCCTCTGAACTTTACAGTGGCATCCGCTGTTACATCTCAATTAACACCAGAGTTTGATGTGTTGGCCGCTATCGATCGCGTCTTTCAGAATGATCTGATTTTCACATCGGCTTCCGTAACGACTGCGGCCAGTGGGTCGCACGAGGCAACCTTACCGGCAGAACCACCCCTGATAGCCAACGTGGACCAAACATCGCAGACCAATCGTGCTGACGCCGTGCCAACCGATTTCTTGTTCGATATCGGTCCAGTTCGACAGGACGATTGGCAGCAATAAAACAGTTGTAAAGTCTGGAAGCGGGACGCCTTGTGAAACGATTAAGCGAGGTCTAGAGGAACTACGCTTCAAGGAATCCAAACAATAAGCCTTCCATTTTTAAAGTGCGGAAACTCTCCCGTCAGCGTTTCGGATTACACGATGATTTCTCGTGAGGAAGGCTTTGAGGATCGGATCTCCCTGTCAACTCATGGTGTAGCAGAAGATTTCGTCCGGATACAGTACAGCGGAGGTACGCAGCATGACCACCTTGCGATATGTCTTGAAATTTATGTTCGTCGCTGGAGGCGTGCTGCTTCCGGAAACGCAAGCCACAGAGCATGCTGATCCCCCGGTGCAGGTTCGTTCTCGGGCGGGGATCGTAAATCAGTCTGCTTTTGAGCAACAGTCAGAGGGGCCGCCTCGCAGATCCGGGCAGGTGTTTAGCGGTTTCCGTCAGCCAGGTGACGACCTTTTCGCCAACAACACGGACTCCGCCGATCAGTGGGGAGCTCCAGTGGCTTCCACGCAAGTCATCACAAAATGTTCTGATGAAATGATTTGTGATGGCTGCGGGACGGGCTGTACCTCGCAGGACCAGCGGATTGCTCAACTCGAGGCGGAAGTCGAGGATCTGAGACAGTCGCTTGGCAGTCATATCACACAGACGCCGCAATCTGTATTTCATCAGCCTTGTCATGCCTGCCCTCAGTGGTCTGGCGGCGTTGAGGTGACTTTGCTGCAGCCCCAAATCAGCGGGTCAATGCCGTTATTTTTGGGTGACAATACGGGTCGGGCGATTGATCCGGATTTCGATGGCGGAATTCGCTACGTGTTAGCATATCGCAGCTCACAGGGGCTCGGAATTCGTGGCAGATACTGGTCGTATAACAATAGTGTCGATTTTGCTGCACCATTTCAGCCGGCGGTGATGAGCATTAACGCTGAGGCCGCAGACGTGGAACTGACACAGTTGGCAAATTTGGGACACTGGCAACTGGAATCCAACGCTGGCGTCCGCTACGGAAAGTTTGGCTACCATTCACCGATCCAGGCGGCGTTCGGTGTGGGTGATGTGAATTTCCAGGGCTTCGGTCCCACGCTGGCTCTCAATACCCGTCGGCCGCTTGGTCAGACAGGATTTTGCCTCGTAGGAAACCTGAGGGGTTCCCTGCTGTTTGGGGAAATCGACAATGCCTCCATGCTGCTGAACATGCCCGCAGGGACGATTCAGGGCGAGGTTGCTCAGTCGATAGAAACGCAATTGGGGGCTGCATGGACCAAAACATTCACAAATAACAGTCAGCTACAACTCCGCATGGTCTGGGAAACACAGTACTGGATGAATGACACCCTCGCTGACGATGCTTTAGGGATCGGATCCAATCTTGGCTTGATGGGACCAACCATCGCGGCTGAATTGCGTTTCTGAAAAGTCATCGTCGGTCACAGTGCGTCAGGCGTTAACTTCGGAAACGATCCACGGCACCCCGAAAACCACCAGGTTTCCCGGGGTGCTTTCGCCAAGGCGGTCTATCTTGCGCGAATAGACTTCGCTCGGGACAGAGTGCGATGTTTCTCTGTAGCCGGATTCGCCAGACTTCGGTGCGATACCGTAGCCGGATTCGCCAGAATTCGGTGCCATTCCGTAGCCGGATTCGCCAGAATTCGGTGCGAGACCGTGGCAGGCATCCGAATTCTCACGAATCCGGCTACTCTCAACACACACCACTCACAATATAAAGCGATTCGACGGTTGGTCTGACGCGAACTCAGCGAGCATGGTGGTCGGTGGTTATCTTCAGGCGCTAGTCCAATGGAGCCATAGGGAATGGACTTGGCAGCCAGATCCGTGCCGCCCGCGATGCGATGCGAACGAAGCAACTCGAACCGTTACTTGGCGGTTGGGTGCAGTCGCAACAACGTCGAGAGAGACGGCCAGTGGCTCCACAAAGCCACAGCACTTCATCAGCCGAACGCGGTGAAGATGTCTGCCTGCAGACGATCTGCAACGCTCGCCGGGCTCTGGAGCAGACTCGAAAACAAACTTTAATCGCTCAGAGACCGAATCGTAGCCGGAGTCGCCAGACTTCGTGGATTCGATTAAACGCAAGCACAACCGAAGTCTGGCGACTCCGGCTACGAGAGAAACAGAGGGGGCATTGTACTTATTCGGTAAAGCACAATGTCCCCTTTTTGTTCTTTATGTTTCCGGTTGACCGAATCGTAGCCGGAGTCGCCAGACTTCGTGGACTCGATTAAACGCAAGCACAACCGAAGTCTGGCGACTCCGGCTACAAGAGTTGCGGCTGCATCGTGCCCGGTTACCCGGAACTCAAGCCGTTTGCTCCAGATTTCTGGACTCGATTAAACGCAAGCACAACCGAAGTCTGGCGACTCCGGCTACAAGAGAAAGGAACGGGACAGCCGGGGCCATCCAGAGTGTCAAAGGGGAACGCAATAAGGCGACATTCTGAATTTCGGCGAACTGAGTTGGGAAGTGAGTGGTACCATCCAGCCTGGATGGCGCCTTGCCGACCTTTGTGCATTGCCGGCGTCGCCTCAGAACGTGAACGCGCGAAAGATCGCTGACAGACAAACGGCGTCCAGATATCTCGAAGGACTAGTGGAAATTGGTGTGCTCACAGAGCGAGCTTTTGGCCGCGAAAAACTGTTTATTCATCAGAGACTTATGGGGCTGGTGATTCGCGACACAAATGATTGGGTCCCCTTCCCATGAACGAAGCCGAAACCAGAGCCGAACACATTGATCCCGCCCTCGCTGCGGCAGGCTGGGGCGTTGTTGGTGTCAGCCGCATTCGTCGCGAATACTCGATTACGCTCGGACGCATCGAAGGCCACGGGCGGCGGGGCAAGGCGCTGAAGGCTGACTACGTTCTGGAGAATCGCAACACGAAGCTGGCCACGGTCGAAGCGAAGGCATGGGATGAAGCATTGACAGAAGGATTGGGGCAAGCCAAGGACTACGCCGGCAAACTGGCGATTCGGTTCACGTATGCCACCAACGGCCAAGGCATTTACGGCGTTGATATGCAGGATGGGACCGAAGGCGAAGTGGCTTCCTTCCCGACGCCGGAGGAACTCTGGAACCGGACGCCTGGCGGGATCGGTTCGCCGCAGTCCCCTTCGAAGATCGCGGCGGCTACTTTCAGGGACGCTACTATCAGGACATCGCCATCGAACGAGTGCTGGAATCCATCGCAGCCGGGAAGGATCGCATTCTGCTGACGCTGGCGACCGGCACGGGCAAGACATTTGTGGCGTTCCAGATCGCCTGGAAACTGTTTCAAAGTCGCTGGAACTTTTCTGACCGGAAATCAGGCGGCGAGCCCTCCCGCCGTCCGCGTATCCTGTTCCTCGCCGATCGAAACATTCTGGCCAATCAGGCCTTCAACGCCTTCTCGGCATTCCCCGAAGATGCGATGGTGCGCATCGAGCCGGATGAGATCCGCAAGAAAGGCAAGGTGCCGAAAAACGGAAGCCTGTTCTTCACAATCTTTCAGACATTCATGTGCGGCCCACCAAAGGACGGCGAACCCTCGCCTTGGTTCGGTGACTATCCGCCGGACTTCTTCGACTTCATTGTGATTGACGAATGCCATCGCGGCGGTGCCAACGACGAAAGCACCTGGCGAGCAATTCTGAACTACTTCTCCCCCGCCGTGCAGCTGGGACTGACCGCCACGCCGAAACGCAAGGACAACGTGGACACCTACGCCTACTTCGGCGAGCCGGTGTTCACCTATTCGCTGAAGGAAGGCATCAACGACGGCTTCCTCACGCCGTTTCGAGTGAAGCAGATCCAGACCACGATGGATGAATATGTCTTCACGCCGGATGACCTGTTGATTGAAGGCGACCTCGTTGTCGGTGAGCGCTTTGTTGAATCCGACTTCAACAAGAAGATTGAAATCAAAGAGCGTGAAGCCCACCGAGTGAAAATCTTCATGGACCAAATCGACCAGCTAGAAAAAACGCTGGTGTTCTGTGCGAATCAGGACCACGCCTTGATGGTCCGTGACCTGATCAACCAGATGAAGACCAGCACAAATCCGGATTACTGCGTCCGAGTCACCGCCAACGACGGGGCCATCGGCGAAAAGCACCTGCGGGAATTCCAGGACAACGAAAAGACAATCCCCACGATCCTGACCACATCGCAGAAACTCTCAACGGGGGTGGATGCTCGCAATGTCCGCAACATCGTCCTGCTGCGGCCCATTAACTCGATGATTGAATTCAAACAGATCATCGGTCGAGGCACGCGACTCTACGACGGCAAAGACTACTTCACCATCTACGACTTCGTGAAGGCCCACCACCATTTCAGCGATCCCGAATGGGACGGCGAACCACAAGACCCTGAAGCCTGCCCGTCCTGCGGCCAGCGCCCCTGCGTCTGCGAACGCCCTGAACCCGAACCCTGCCCCGACTGCGGCAAGCGCCCCTGCGAATGCCCGAAAGAGCCCTGCGAAGTCTGCGGCCAGTTAAAGTGCGTCTGCCAGAAGAAGCGAAAGATCAAAGTCAAACTCGCCGACGGCAAAGCCCGCAACATCCAGCACATGATGATGACCAGCTTCTGGCATCCGGACGGAACGCCGATGTCGTCACAACAATTCATGGAAATGCTGTTCGGCAAATTGCCGGAGTTCTTCCACGACGAAGCCGAACTACGCGCCCTCTGGAGCGCCCCGGACACACGAGCCAAACTCCTCGAAGCCCTCGCCACCGAAGGCTTCGGCATTGATCAACTCGCCGAAATGCAACGCATCATCGATGCCGACAAAAGCGACCTCTTTGACGTCCTCGCCCACATCGCCTACGCCCTCCCCACGGTCACTCGTGAAGCCCGAGCAGCGAATGCCAAGGTTCACATCGATTCCGAGTTCAACGACAAGCAGCGAGCATTCCTCGACTTCGTCCTCGCACACTACGTCAGCGAAGGCGTGGAAGAACTCGACCAGAAGAAACTGACTCCACTCCTCCGGCTGAAGTATCACGACTCACTTTCCGACGCCATTGCAGATCTCGGCAAGCCGGATGAGATCGGCCGCGTGTTTTCCGGGTTTCAGAAGTATTTGTATCAGGGCGGGGCGTAACGATGTCCAATGATTCAGTTCGGTGTCCGGACTGCGGCAAACCATTTCGGTCGACAGATGTTGCCGAGTCAGTCTGTGAGTGCCGCAATGGCGGTTATCGAATCTCAAGCACTGAAGGGACTGAGCAAACTAGGAATCAAGTGTACCTGCTTGGATGTCCCAAATGCGGAGCCCAGCGACAGGCGAAAGGTGAATGGATCGGAAGGACGGAAGTTTGTGATTGCGGCCAGGCATACCGCTTCACTCTGGTTTTAGCCAAAATGCCACCTGAACCGGATGGCGTTTTCGCGCAGATGTTTATGCACTTGCGGAGACTCTGGAAGTGCATTCTGAAATTCTGGCAACAAGAAATTCTGCCCTGCCTCCAACGAATGCTCATCTACATTCGCGAACAAATCATCCCTCAGATCGCCTTGGCCATTAAAACTGCGTACACATGGACGTCCACAGCAATTCAGTCCGCATTCAAACCAAACCCGCCGTCTTCCCCCAAAACGACGACGTTCACCGCAGATGATGTGGTGGCGACTGTGACCGACATTCCCACCTCCGAGGAGTCCAACGAGAAACTTGTCCGCCATGAAGTGCGAACAAACCCAGTCAGTCCAACTTCATACCAGCGGTTTGAAGAGTTGTTTACGGAACCTTCAGTTTCTAATGGTAACTCCACTGCAGACGATTGCGCGCCAGTCCCACAATGGAAAGTCTTCCGCCAACTCGCGCAACAGATGCTGAAGGCTGGCGTCTTCGCGGATTCATATAGCTTTGCGTCCAAAGCGATTGAGCTGGAACCAACTGCCACTTTCTGCTGGGCAACCAAAGGGTTGGCAGCAGCCTATTTGTCTCAGCCGCCAGATTTTCGCCTTAACGAACTCACTTTTTGCATCAATAAAGCAATTGAATCGCCAGAAGTCGCAGAGGCAACTCCATCCATTCAAGAACATATTTTCACGGCAGTCGAACGCTATCGAAAACTTATCGCCGAGGCGGCAACTCAGGCCAAAGATGATTCACAGAAAGAACCCCTTGCCAATGATGTGAACATCGGTCTACAGCTCACATTGCGAAACCAACGAGTCGATCGAATCCATAATGAAAAGCAGGCCCCGGGCTTCATGTCCACAGTAGATGCGATCATGTTCGCGAGGAATCTTGCCCCTTCTCTCGTCATTTCAAAGAAGGCTCTCACGAACATGGATTCCTCGCTGTGGAATTCAACAATAGCGTCGTTCAAAGATTCCGACGGTTTGGCAAACGGACGCCAGCGAATTCTAATTTATCGCCAAAAGCTGGTTGCTGACATCAAGAAGGATGATCCCACATTTCAAGCCCCAGAGGCACCGGAACCATCTGGGTGCTTTATAGCCACTGCCGCGGCGGGGGGTGAGAACCATCCTCATGTCGTTCGACTGCGAGAGTTTCGGGATTCCGTTCTGCTTCAATTCTCTGTCGGACAATCGTTGATTCGGCTTTACTATCGATTCGGACCTGCTGCGGCTCGGATTATTTCAGACCGGAAGGGACTACAACACTTGGTTTACGTTTGCCTCGTGGTCCCAGCGGCCTTTGGAGCGAGAACCATCTTGCGTCTGATCACCATGATGCAAAGGAAACGGGGTCACTAATCAGCAGCACCCCGCCACAGGATATCGAGCACCTCTGATTCTTCATAAACTTCACCACGGTGCGTCAGGCGATGCCAGTGAGCATTTTTCGCCCACCGCCAGCTATGAGACCTTTGGGAGTCACTGAGATG
>Ga0255095_1000327_pt1 | contig 25526 bp, 13 predicted proteins | sample Colum_Law_RepC_8_2_FD_188435 | JGI IMG/M metagenome (GOLD analysis project Ga0255095, IMG submission 188435) | Freshwater microbial communities from Columbia River, Oregon, United States - Colum_Law_RepC_8d | ecosystem: Environmental > Aquatic > Freshwater > River | place: USA: Oregon...
ATCCTCAGCGCAGCTTGCTGACAGCGGCGCTGATTGCATTTGCGGCGTTTGTGATTGTCGCGGTCGGTGCTGGACGCAGAAATCCGGTGTCGGAAACTCCGGATCTGAATTCAGGCAACGGTGGCTTCTCGCTGGTCGCCGAGTCTTCGCAGCCTGTTCTGTTTGATCTGAATTCAAAAGATGGACAGCTCAAGCTTGGCCTTAACACATCCCCCGCGACGACTCTTCCCGATGGCACAAACGTGTTTGGCTTTCGTACGAAGCCTGGACAGGATGCAAGCTGTCTGAATTTGTTCCAGGCGACGGTTCCCACACTTCTGGGAGCAACTCCCGATTTTGTGCAGCGCGGCGGATTTCGATTCGCGGATACTCCGGTGAATCAGCCGGGCGAAAGTGCATGGCTAAAGCTTTCGAAGCCTTTACCGGACTATGCTGAAACAGAGAAGTCACTGACGCTGCCAGCCATCCCTGTGATCGGCGACATGAATACTCTGCAATTCAGTTTGAAGAAAAAGATTGGCGATGTGATTTTGTTCCCGGACTCACAGAATCCTCAGTACGCACTGACCGTCGCCGGTATGCTGGACAGCAGTGTGTTTCAGGGTGTGTTGGTGATGTCGGATGAGAACCTAAAGCGAGTTGCCCCGGAAACGTCGGGCTCTGCGTACTTCCTGATTGAAACCGCCAGCGTGGAATCGTCAGCCAAAGCTGCAGCCGCTATTGAGACAGCATTGCAGACCTACGGCATCGACACAGAACGAGTGAGTCAGCGGTTGGCCGATTTTCTGGCCGTGCAGAATACGTATCTATCGACGTTTCAAATGCTGGGCGGACTGGGATTACTAATTGGTACGTTTGGACTGGCAGCCGTGATGCTGCGAAACGTGATTGAGCGACGAAGTGAAATCGCTTTGCTGCGATCGCTTGGGTTTCGTACCAGTCGCATCGTTTGGCTGATTCTTGCGGAGAACTCCCTGTTGCTTGTGGTTGGTATCGCCTCTGGAGCAGTCTCTGCGATCATCGCGATGCTGCCGCATTTGCTTAGTACCGGAGCCGATGTGCCGTGGATTCCATTGATGTTTACATTGGTGGCGGTGCTCGCGATTGGTACTCTGGCAGTTCTGATCCCGATCTGGACGGCAGTCCGTGTTTCCGTGCGAGAAGTTCTGTCGACACAATAACTACGTCAATCCATTTTGAATTTGAGTCTTCTGTAGGGTGTGACAAGTTCGCCGTGGCGAACGCGGGCACACGATGATGATAACGAGCCATATTCAGGAAGTAGTCATGCAAGATGACTCAGGAGAACCTCTGCGATGAGAATGATTTCATCAAGATTTTTATGCGGGCTGCTTGGCTCTTCGCTGGTTCTCAGCGCAGGGTTCGTGGGCGAAGTGCAGGCTCAATTGTTAGCAGTTTCGAAACCGAAGGCTGACGAAACTCCAAAGCCGGTTCCGGACAATGGTCCTAATAACGAAAAGAAAAAGCCGCTTCCGGCATTGCCGGAGAAGCTGGCGGCGGAGATCAAGGACACGACGCCTCTGAACCCTGAATCCACAGTTCTGCTGGATGTCGCTGGTGGTCGAGTCATCCTGCGGACGGACGTGGCTTGTCGTGATTGCCTTCTGGAAATGTTGCTGGTCCCTGAAGGCAATCGAGAACACGAAACGATCCTCAGAATTCGATCCAAGGCTTACGTGATTCACACGGGATTGCTGGCACTTGGCCTTGAGCCCGGCAAGCCCGCACAGTTCTCACCCGAGTTCGTTGCCGCTTCAGGCCCGGAGATTGATATCGAAGCCGTTTGGGTCGACGACAAAGGCGAAGTTCAGCGTAAGCCAGTGCAGCATTGGATTCGCCGTAATATCCATCGGTATTACTCGGCACCACTATCTGGTCCACCGCCTGGACTCAAGTTGCCCTACAGCAATCTTCGCTGGGATCGATTTAACAGCGAGATTCTTTGGTATGGCCCAATGAGTGATGCGGAACGTGATGACCTGCTGTCGAAGTGGGACAAGGAAGAGTATCAACAGGTCATTCGAAAGTTTCACACGGACAGCCAGTCGATACCGATGACGGCAAAATTCGTCTTCGTTGGCAGCAGCATGTACAAGGACGAAGAAACGGGCGAAGAGTACTATCAGGCCGAAGGTGGTCACGTGATCTGCACGTCCAACTTCGGCGACGCTCTGCTGGATGTGAAAGAAGAAAGCTCTGCCTCTGATGGATCACAATCCTACGAAGGATGGACCGAACATATTCCTCCGAAAGGAACTCCGGTTCTGCTGATGCTGAAAGCGGCGGAGAAGAAAGACGCCGATACTAGCGCTGATGAGAAAAAGCCGGCGGCCACGCCCGAGAAGTCCGAAAAGTGATTCCAGAGGCTGTTCAAAGTAGCCGTCTCGCTCCGCCGAGACGAGGCCTTGCAGGTGGCCCGCTGTATGCCGTCCCCCCGGACCAATCATTGTAATACATTCGTCAATGCGAAGTGCGGTGTAAGCCTGCTTTGTGGATGCCATGTGCAGGAAGCAAGGCTCATCTCGGCCGAGTGTTTAGACTGGAGAGATGAGTAGCGAGATGGCGACATTGTTCTGCGATCAAAGTCGCTCTAAACGGATGAACGACTGTGGTAGATCCTCTACTCAATCCGAAGTATTCAGCGAGCGTTCCCGAGCAATTCAAAGTAGTCGTCTCGCTCCGCCGAGACGAAGCCTTGCAGCAGGCCCACGGAACACCTTGCCCGACACCAAAAAATCAAAAACATTTATCCAGGCAAGGTGCGGACCGGACCAGTTTTTCACAGCGCCATATGCAGGACGAAAGGCTCATCTCGGCGGAGCGAGATGGCTACATTGTTCTGCGATCAAAGTCGCTCTAAACGGATGAACGACTGTGGTAGATTCTCTATTCAATCCGAAGTATTCAGCGAGCGTTCCCGAGCACTGCAAAGTAGTCGTCTCGCTTCGCAGAGACGAGGCCTTGCAGCAGACCCACGGAACACCTTGCCCGGGACCAAAAAATCAAAAACATTTATCCAGGCGAGGTGCGGACCGGACCAGTTTTCACAGCGCCATATGCAGGACGAAAGGCTCATCTCAGCGGAGCGAGATGGCTACTTTGATTCAGGAACAAATCAACCTTGTTTGCAGCGCAGTGCTCTCGCGTGAAAGCACTACTCAGGCACATAAATCCGGATGTCGTCGAAGTTGCCGATGTCGTCGAAAGATCCAAAGCCAACTCGACCTTCGCTGAAGGTCTTGTCGGTGGCCGTCATGATGGGCGTTTCCAGGTCGTCGAAATAGACCGTTATTTCTCCGCTCTCGGCATTCCGAATGATGCGAGCTTGATGCCAGCCGTCGGTCCACGGAGTTCCTGCAGTGGTCTTTGTTGAGATCTTCTTACGAGCTTCGTTGTTCACGATAAAGATCTGATTCGCATGGTCATCCGCCTTCTTGCCGAAGTGCACGTAATAAAGATGGGAGTCATCCTGATAGCCGAAGAACAGACACAGTGACTGATGATCATAAGTTGGAATCGTCGACTGAAACTTAATGTCCATCACAAAGCTGGAAACCTTAAGGTTGCGAATCAGATTGCGATTCAAGGGCGAGCGAAACGGTGGCTTGAAGTCGCTGTTGCGTTTCGTAAGAGCAATCACCTGATTGCCATTTTGCTCCAGAAGACTCCAGGCAGACTTGTCCGTTGGCTCGTAGCGATCGGTCGCTTTGTCTTCAAAGTTGTGTTCATAAACCAGCTTCATGCCGGCTGGTGGCTCAACATCGGCGGCCGCAGCAGCAGGTTCTTCACAATGAGCCAGAGCAATCAGGCAGTAAGCCGTGACCAGATTAGGATCGCCTTCGTACCAGCGATCAGCTTCGTTCACCCAGCTGCCATTCTTCTGCTGGAGTGACGCAAGCTTGCCGGACAGTTCCTGCTTCCACAGATGCTTCGCGCCTTTGTCATCTTCGAACTCTTCGTTGCCCAGAGCTGACATGGTCTTGGCCATCGTCTGGTAATAGTAGTACAGCCCCTGCTGGCCCATGTTAGGATTTTCATCCAGCGTGTAGTGTTTCTTCAGCCAGTCTGTAGCGGCTTTGACTCGCTGATCATCTTTCGTTAGCCCAGCATAGATCATGCTCTTCAGGCCGGCATACGTGATACTGCCGTAAGATTTATGGCCGCCATTTTCCGTGGTGCCAGCTTTGGATTCACCACCTTTGGCCGGCGTGTAAATGAATCCGCCGTCGTTCACTTTGCCGGCATAAGGCAGTTGGTTGTGCTGAGACTCAAGGTTCTGTGCTCGAGAAACAAAGATCAATGCTCGCTGCATGGCAGGATCATCGTTAGCGACGCCAGCCTTCTTCAGAGCTTCGATCAGGAATTGAGTGTTCGACATGTCCGGACGTTGCTTGCTGTCGTAGCCGCCACCGCCGAAAGCTCCGTCTGTCGTTTCAATGCCTTCGCCTTCGTCCCACTGGAGTCCTCGCAGAAAGTTCTCGGCCTTTTTGATCACGTCCGTAAAACGGCCATCCGCATTAGCTTCAGACAGCGCCAAAATCGCAATGCAGGTTTCATAGTTCTGATGACGACTTTCGGCAGTGTGAATCCCACCGGAGGTCTGCTGCTTTGAAACGATGAAGTCAAGCCCCTTTTTTACCACAGCATCGTCAACACCTTTGCCGGACACCAGCAGTGATGTTGTTACCAGCCCGGTGATTCCAACGGCATCGGAATTCGTCCAGGAACCGTCCGCCGCCTGAGTCACCTCAAGAAACTGCAGGCCCTTCTGCTGCATCTCGTCGATCGTTTGCGCGGTAGCTGATACAGGGTGAGTAAAGAATAAAAGGCCGCAGAGAACCGTCGTAAGTATTGTGCGCATCGTAGATTGACCGAACTAAAAGCGTGGAGTGGAGGAGCTTTTGCAGTCGCTATCATACTCACGGTTTCAGCTTGCGGAATGAACCGGTGCCCGGAATTCCGGTCGGGGGACGCGAATGTCAGGGCATTGCGACGAAAAGCGAGTATTAGCAGCCATCATGGCTGCGTCAGCGGGATTTTGACTGGTGCAACTCGATGCGTTTTCGTTTAACGGCAAGCCGCGGGCTTCGGCGAAATAATCCAGCCAGCGGCGACGTTTGAGGTAACGAGCTGGGAGAGTTAGCCCGCGAACATCAAGCCTGAATTTGTACTGCTAAACAGCAACAGTCGCCTGCGGCTTGCCGTTAAACGAGACAATGCAGGGCATCTCACTGACTACGTCAGCCCCGGAATCGGTTCACCATGGTAAACCTGATGCGGACGATTGACCTGGTCGTACCAAGCCACGGTTTGTGGCAGCCCGAGTGATTGATAGATCGTCGCGGCGAAATTCTCCGGAGTCTGAGGATCGTATTCGGCATAGGCCCCAATCGAATCAGTCGCCCCCACAATTCGCCCGCCCTGAACGCCACCGCCGGCCAGGAAAATCGACTGCACATTGCCCCAGTGATCTCGACCAGCAGATTTGTAATGGCTCGGAAGCAAGCTGATTTTCGGCGTTCGGCCGAACTCACCGGCCATCACAATCAGAGTATTCTCCAGCAGACCCGACTCATTCAAATCATCCAGCAGCGCGCTGAGCGCTCGATCGGTTGGCGGGAAGAGATTATCGCGAAGATGTGGAAATGCGTTGCCGTGAGTATCCCAGGTTTCATCGTTGCCCAGATTGACCTGGACCAGATTTACTCCCGCCTCGACGAGTCGACGTGCCATCAACAATGACCAGCCAAAAGAGTTTCTCCCGTAGCGATCCTGAACAGCATCATCAGCACGAGTTACATCCAGCGATTCACGGACCTTCGGATCGACCAGCAGCGAGATCGCTCCTTGTCGATAACGATCGAACTCTGTCGTGCTCGCTCCGGCTTCCAGCACACCGCATTGCCGCTCCAGTTGCCCCAGCAGAGAGACTCGTTTGTCCAGTTGCGGCCGAGTCATCCCGTGAGGAAGGTTGAGACTGGGAGCTTCGAAGATGCGAGCGTCTTTGTTGCCACGATCCTGATGATCAAAACAATGCGTCGGAAACGCGCCGTACGACGTGGAGTGAAACGGGGATGCTTCAATGAACCATGGATTGCGATTGGCCCCCATGATTCCGGAAAACTGCCCCGGAAGTATACGTCCGGAATAGTGGACCAACTGTTCAGGCAGCACCGCCGCTGTCGGCAGATTGTTGCGTGCCGTTGTGACGCCACCGGCGACTGCAGCAATACTTGGCCAGTCCAAAGGGCGAGGCAGGCTGGGATTAAATCCCTGCGGCAGATCACTGCGCCCGGTGAGCATCATGTGATGACCGGCCGAGTGATCATTGGTGGTGTGTGACAACGTGCGACAGACAGACCACAGGTGACTTCGGAGTGCCAGGCCCGGAAGATGTTCGCAGATCTGAAGTCCAGGAGTCTGAGTTGCGATCGGCTGGAACTCACCGCGGATCTCTGCCGGTGCATTTGGCTTCGGGTCGAAACTGTCATGCTGCGAAAGACCGCCCGACAGAAAAATATAGATGCACGCGCGAAACGGCGGTGACGAAGTCTGCGTACCAGTGGTCATGGCCTGCAGACCGGCCATATGATTCATGCCCAGGCCAAGTAGCCCAATGCTCCCCGCCTGGACAGCATGACGTCGCGCGATTCGTGGATGATGGCAAGGAAAGGAGTTGCTCGGCATCATCGGAAACTCCGGCAAGCTTGTGCACTCAGAAGGTGAATCATGTGTAAGGCGGGACCTAAAGCTTAGTCAGATTTTTGCGATATGACAGCCCCAATCGAGGGCCCCGAACAGAATCTCCCTGGATATTTTTCAACCCTGTGGGGTGAGCAGATTTGATCGAATGATCAGCCGTCTTAATTCCTTCGCGTTTCGTTTCTCGTGATGTTGAATTCACGGTATCCTGCGGGTCCTCGGCGTTATGCCACAACCTGCCTTTGGAGCCTCTCCATGCCTGCCCTGTCGATATTCTCCCTGCCGATTGTGTGTCTTGTGGGTCTGTTGTTTCAGGACGCTCCTCGACCGGATCTTGTGAATTCGATCGAACAACAACGCGGCGGACGACATTGGATTGATCAGCCGACGGATCCTCCGAAGTCGCCGGAAGAATCCTTTAAGTGCTTTCAAATTGAACCCGGATACAAGATTGAACTGGTGGCGTGCGAACCGCTTGTGCTGGATCCTGTTGCCATTGATTTTGATCACAAAGGAAGAATGTTCGTCGTTGAGTACGGCGACTATCCCGTTGGCCCGAAGGATCCGGAAGCCAAGGCGTTGTCGCAAGTCGTGCTGCTGGAAGACACCGATGCCGATGGTCGCATGGACAAGCGAACGGTCTACGCTCCGCATCTGAAGTTCTGCCACAGCCTGATGGCCTTTCGAGACGGCGTGCTGGCCTGCACGGAAACTCAGATCATGTATCTGGCCGATACCGATGGTGATAACGTTGCGGATGTGCGAGAAGTCTGGTTCGATGGATTTACACCGGCTCATCCACAGATGCAGATTGGGTGCCCTCGTTATGGTTTCGACAACTGGATTTATCTGACCTACGGTCACGGCAAAGTTCGGTGTACTCGGCCTGGATTCGAAACCACGGAACCAGTCGAGATTCCTCGTGTCGATTTCCGATTTCATCCGGACACGATGAAGTTTGAAGCGATCTCCGGAGCAGGCCAGTTCGGTAACACGATTGATAACTTCGGCCATCGCTATTTTAGTTCAAACCGCAATCCGATCATGACCGATGTGCTGTCGCTGGCTCAGGTGCAGCAGAATCCGTTTGCGGGAGTGAATGTAGGTCATACGGATGTTGGTCCAGCCGGTGAGAAGACTCGTGTGTATCCAATCGTGCCGATGAAGAGCAATTGGCTGTCGCACGCGGGAACTCATACGTCGGCCTGCGGAGTGACAGCGTATCGCGGCGGATTGTTTGGCCCCGAGTCCGATTATAGCGTCTTTGTCTGTGAGCCTGTCGGTCACCTGGTGACTCGAAACATCATCGAACCGATGGGCGGCACGGTGACATCTCGCCGAGCTCGTGAAAATGCGGACTTTCTTGCATCGACCGATACATGGTTTCGGCCGGCCAGCTTGGCGACCGGGCCGGATGGGGCGTTGTATCTGGCAGACATGTATCGTCTGTGGGTCGAACATCCAAAGTTCGTGCCGGATGACGTGGCTGCCAAGATGGACTGGCGAGCAGGTGAGGATAAAGGTCGCATCTGGCGAATCGTTGCGGAGAAGGCTCCCGAAGTGAAGCCGTTTGTGCCTCCAACAACCAGCGAAGATCTGGTGACGATGCTCGGCGATGGTAACGGCTGGCGTCGAATGCTGGCTCAGCGATTGCTGGTGGAGGGCAAGCGAACCGATGCGGAAAAGTCGTTGCGAGCTGAAGTCAGAAATGCAGCACAGCCCTCGGGCGGATCGTTGTTTCGCAAGGCTCCACTCCATTCTCTGTGGACGTTAAATGGACTTGGCCTCCTGAACGCTGAAGATCTGCAGACTGCAACTTCGATGACAATCGATGGTGGCCCGATCGGGACGTTAAACCGAGATGCCGTAAAGTTGATCCGCATGGAGTTCTCTGGCAACAAGGATCTGCAAGCCAGCGTTGCTCGTCAGTTGGGAAATCCAAATGGTGAAACACGCATGCAGGCAATTCTTGCATACGACTGGACGAATCCAGAGATCACCTCAATGCGTGACGTCGCTGCTCAAAACATCGACGACATTTGGCTGCAGCGAGCCTTGCTGATGGCCGCACCAAACCACGCAGCGGACCTTGCTTCTGCGGTTGTATATCACTCTCGTAAAGATGCGACTACTGCTACAACTCGGACCGACTTTCTGCGTCAACTAGCGTTGAACGTGGCGGTCCGAGGCGATGTCGAACAATTGAAGACGCTGGCTGGTGTTGTGGGCGAAAGTCCTGAATCGGGGTTGTGGTGGCAGACGGCGATTGTCATTGGCTTGGCCGACGGGTTGCCTCGCTGCCAGAACGCGGAAATCCCAAAGAGCCTGGCTGCGTTTCTGCAGACGCCTCCCGCCGCGTTGAAGGAGTCGGTATCGCCGATCGAGAAGGTTGTGAAGCTGGCCTCAGAAACGGCCGTGAATAAATCTCTCAGCGACGTGGATCGTATCGCCGCCATGGGCCTGATGTCTCATCTCCCTCCGGAAGCCCTTACGACAGCTCTGGAAGCACTCTTGAAGCCGGGCGAATCATCGGGATGTCAGCGAGCTGCCATCGACGCGGCTCGTCGTAGTGGCCGACCGGAACTTTCTGCCATCGTGCTGGCTCACTGGGAGCAATTGAACCCTCAGTCTCGTTCGGCCGCTCTCGACCTATTGCTGATTCGCAAGGAGTCTGTGACAGAACTTTTGAATACGATGGCGGCCGGTACGATTTCCTCGTCAGCGGTTTCCATCGATCAGCGATTAATTCTGCTGCAGCATCCGGACGAAACCATTCGCACGACCGCGATTGCGTTGTTTGGCGGAACGGTTTCGGCCAATCGAAAAGCGGTCGCTGAAGAGTACGCGAAAGCTCTGGAGTTGAAGGGCGATGTGGCTCGCGGAGCTGTCATCTTCGAAAAAACCTGCAGCAAATGTCATCGTATCGGATTGGTCGGCCACAATGTCGGGCCGGACATCAGTGATACTCGCGCACGTGCCAGAGATGCGCTGCTTTACGACGTGCTGGATCCAAACCGGCGAGTCGACCCGCAGTTTACCGAGTACATCGTGGTCACAACTGACGGACGCCTGCTAAACGGCCTGATGATTGCAGAATCGACAGACTCCGTCACACTTCGCCAGCCCGAAGGTCGTGAGCAGACGATTCCTCGCAGTGATATCGAAGAGCTTAAGACAACCAACAAGTCTTTGATGCCCGAAGGAATCGAACGTGACGTGACCGTGGAACAAATGGCCGACGTGCTGGAGTTCCTGAAGGGGCGATAAGAGGAAGAATCCCGTCGGCGGAGCGACGGGTGTACGGTACACCCGTCGCTCCGCCGACGGGAACTTGTGGTGGTCAGCAATCGACACAGAAAACAGGTCTGTCTGTGACATCCGCGTGGGACACGTTAAAAGGTCATCAGGAACAGCGAGCGTTGTTCGAACGTTCGGTGCAGCGCGGGCGGTTGTCGCATGCGTATGTGCTGGCGGGATCGGATGGCATTGGCAAGCGAAAGTTTGCTCGGCTTCTGGCTCAGTCGATGTTCTGTCGTGAGCGTAAGCCGGACGAGATCGACGCCTGCGGTGAATGCCGAGCGTGTCGCAGCTTTATCGCGGGTACCTGGCCGGATTATATTGAGATCGGACTGCCGGCCGGCAAATCCGTCATCCCGATTGAACTCATCGCGGGGGATAGCGACAAGCGAGGCCGTGAAGGTTTGTGCTTTGAGTTGTCGATGTCACCTCAAGCTTCGGATCGGCGAGTCGCCATCATCAACGACGCGCACCGGATGAATGCCGAAGGAGCGAACTCCCTGCTGAAGACTCTGGAGGAACCTCCGGCCCAGGCGTTGATTCTTCTGGTCTGCGACAATCCGGATTCGTTGCTGCCAACGATTCGATCACGCTGTCAGGTTGTTCGATTTTTTCCGATGACCGAAACGGACGTTCGCGACATCCTGATTGCCGAAGAAATGGTGGAGAGTCCCGAAGAAGCGGCCACGATTGCGGCCATGGCCGAAGGCAGCATTACACTGGCAGCACAGTTGTTGAATCCGGACCTGCGACAGCTTCGCCAACTGATCAGTCAACAGCTTGATCAACTGGAGAACATGAAGCCGGTGGAGGTTTCTAAACAGGTCACTGATGAGCTGGAACGAATCTCATCCGGAGCCGATGAACAGCGTCGCAACGGACAATGGCTGCTGCGATTTGTCGCTGAGGTTTTGAATGGTCGTTTGCGAAGAATCACCTCAGGCGATTTCTCAGACCCGTTGCTGAAGCGATTTGGCGTTCGCAACGGCGTTGATATGCTGGCCCCGTTGCTGGATCGAGTGATCTCGGCGGCTCATCAGATCGAAGGCAACTCGCCGGTCAGATTGGTGCTCGAAGCCATGTTCGATGACATCGCTCGGCAACTGCGACTTGGGCCAATTTCTGCAAGGTAAAGTCTAATTTTGCAGACTGGCCACTCTTGTCCAATAAAAAAACGACGGGCAGAAACACCCGTCGTACTTTGAGTCGCCTGGTGGATTGGTGGATCCTATGGATTTCGAATTGCCCAGAGATGCTTGAAGGTTCTCAGGTAAATCGTGCCGTTGGAGATGGCCGGTGATGACGACTGATCTTCACCCAGTTCATTCATGGCCAGGGTTTTGAATTCTCGCCCGGTCTGAACCACCGTGATGCGGCCATCGCGAGCGGTCATGTAAAGCTTACCGTCAGCGATCACGGGTGACGCACGATGACGCTGGCGATGAGTCGCCTCGGAGTACACTTCTTTGCCAGTCATGGCTTCCAGAACGGTCAGGTTTCCGTTCTCCATGCACAGATAAACCAGATCATCAAGGATGACTGGTGTTGGGACGTCAGGAGTTCTTTTCCACGACCACAGCAGCATGTCAGCTTTGCCAGTGATGTCTCCGGTGCCATTGGGCTTGATCGCCAGCAGAGGATGTTGCTTGGCCGACGGGACAACAATGATGCCCGGGGCTGAAACCGGTGAAGCTACGAATCGCAAAGTCGGATCATATGGCAAAACTTTGTCATCGCGACGATTTAACCCGCCGCATCGCCAGACTTCATGACCATCCTTTAGGTCGTGAGCCACCACAAAGTCGGCACCATGGCTCAAAAGCAGCTTGGTCTCGCCATTCTGATACATCATGGGTGATGCATAGGAATGCTCATTTTCGGCTTCTGCATCGCTGGGGCGATCGACCTTCCAAACTTCTTTGCCCGTAGCTCCGTCGAGTGCCACGACGCAGGCTTCACGAGTTTTCGGATCACCTTCGCCATGAATCAACTGCAAATAGAGCACGCCGTTGTCCAGCACTGGTGTGGAACTCATGCCGAACTGAATACTGAACTTGCCGTACCGATCCTGAAGATTGAACTTCCAGACTTCTTTGCCATCAACCGTGTAACAGCCCAGCGTGCCTTCGCCCATGAAGGACCATACATGTTTGCCATCAGTCAATGGTGATGGCGACGCGGAGTTGCCTTCGTCGCCGCGAGCATCTTTATTCCCTGAAGCCACGACCTGTTTCCAGAGTTCTTTGCCGTCAGTGCTGACCGCCATCAGGAGCAAATCGCCACCAGCGTTCACGGACGTCAGAAAGATCTGCTTGTCCCAGACGACAGGCGAGGCCCCGGCGGATCCGGGCAATTCCAGCTTCCAGGCGACGTTCTTCGTGGGGCTCCATTCCGTCGGCAGATTCTTTTCGGTGCTCAGACCATTCCCGGCTGGACCTCGCCACCCCGGCCAGTTGTCGGCGAGCACTGACGCAGAGAGACCAACGGAGACAGACAACAGCACCAGACAACGAATCACGAACACCACGGCAATTCCTCACAAAGGCAGGATGAATCAAGAACGAGCGTCCGCAGTTTGCCGACAGCCAACTCGCCCGTCAATCGAACCGCTGATTGCCTGTTATCCAGAGCGCCCCTGGGAGTGAAGCCTGCGATTCGGTGCGCGCGAAGGATCAACCACAGAGGTCACAGAGTTTACAGAGGGGAATGACAGAGAGAGCGTACGTTTTTGAACGCAGGGGCCGCAGAGTAACGCAGAGGGAAAAAAAGCTCTTCTGCTTCCTCTGCGTTACCGTGCGAACTCTGCGTTCTAAAAACCGCTTTCGCCCCTCCTGTGCTTCATCTGTGCTCTCAGTGACCTCTGTGGTGAAAACTGCGATTTGCTCGCAGCCGTTATGATCAGTGATGCGCAAACCACCGCGCAGCAAAAAACCATCGGACAATCTCGAAAGACTGTCCGATGGTGTGTTTTCTCGACGTGGTCAGATCGCCGAGGCCTCTCGTTGGTTTCTCAGGCCAACTGCTTTCGACGGTTAACAAGCGTCCGAATACGTTCGGCGAGCAGAGCTGCGTCGAATGGTTTTCGGAAGGTTTCGTTAAACACCGAACGGTCGAAGCCAGATGCGTTGTCTTCGTCGCTGAGCAGACCGATCAAAACGGTTTCGGTGAACTCTGTGTTTCTCCGAAGGTTCTGAGCAATCATTAACGCTTCTTCGCGTCCCATAACAAAGTCCACCACGACACAATCGGGGTGAATAGACTCTGCCTGGATACCAGCTTCAAAGCCACTTGCAGCAATTTCGATCTTAAAGTCGTCGTTGGAAATCATCTCATTCAAACTCGATCGAGTTGTCAGATCTGAACCAACGAGCAAAATTTTGCCCATCGCTTCGTCTTCCAGCTCGCCGAGCGGCATTCCGTGTTCCTTAAGGAACCGGATAAGATGTTCGCGTGGAATGCGTCTATCTTGTGAGCCAGGAATTCGATAGCCTCGTAGTCGTCCGGAATCGAACCACTTTGAGACAGTACGCGGGGCAACTTTACAGATCTTTGCTACCTGACCAGTAGTGAAGATCGTCTTCATGGGCGGGCTCTCCAATCAGTTCTGCACCATCCCGGTTCCCGTCCTAGGAACCCGGATCGCCATTACTCGGATGTCCCATTTCGGATGAGTTTCAGAAAAGAAACTCGCTGTCGTGACAGCCGAAACAGAACGCGGGTCCGAGATAACAACAGGGGTCGTTCTTTGGATTGCGTGCGGCGCAATCCCGTGCCTGCACAAGGCACTGGGAGATATTTCACTCTGCAAATCGATCAAGACGTGCAGCGACCTTTTCCGGACATCCCTTCCGTTACGGTCAGACGCTGAAATACCCCCCTGGCGAATCAAACTATTGTGCTTCCTGGCCTCCCCGGGTAATCACACTCAGTGTTATTACCGCCACAACAGGATGACAATCGCCTGCTTTATGTTCGTCGTTTCGATGGGAACGACTTTAAGACGTTTTACAGACCTGCAGCAACTGCCTGGAAGAAGCCGTACAACGGCTGAAGCGGTTAACCGTCGGACACGGTTGGTTTTCGCTTCTCGGTGGTCCGTTTTCGGACTAGCACAAGAGTCAGCTATCAGCACAGTGGTTCTGTCTGAAAACGGAAAACCTCAAACCGAAAACCAGCCGCTTCGCGGCTATGCCGCTTTGCTCTTCTTCGCGGCGGCGATGAAGTTGCCGTGTTCGTCGACATCTTCGAATCGCAGTGAGAGTCGACGGGAGATCCCGGACTCTTCCATCGTGACACCGTATAATACGTCTGTCACGGCCATCGTAGGCTTGCGGTGAGTAATCATGATGAACTGCGTATTCTGCTGGAACTCGCGAAGCACGTTCACGAATCGGCCGATGTTCGCGTCATCCAGCGCGGCATCGACTTCGTCCAGAATACAGAACGGACTAGTGCGGCTCTTGAAGATCGACAACAGCAACGCCACGGCTGTCAGCGTCTTCTCTCCACCGCTCAGCAACGAAATGCTGCGAAGTTCCTTGCCGGGCGGGCGAGCCACCACATCAATCGAACATTCCAGCACATCTTCCGGGTCTTCCAGAATCAGGTCGGCTTCGCCACCGCCGAACAGTTTGCGGAACAGTTCCCGGAAATAGCCGCGAATGATCTCGAAGGACTCGACAAACATCCGCTTGCTCTCAACATTGATCCGCCGCACGATGTCTCGCAGGGTATCGCGAGCGGATTCCAGGTCGGTCAACTGCATGTGCAGCCGCTGAAAGCGAGTTTCCAGCTCGATCAGATTGTCGAGACTCTCGCTGCCGGAATTACCAAGCTTCTTCAACTGTCTTCGCAAACGCTCAACGCGGCGATCAATCTCTGTCCGCATTTCTGTGTATTGGTCAGTATCCGCAACGATGGCCTGAGCCGCTTCATCGAACAGAATCGGAACCGGTGCCGACGCCGCGCCTGTGGACATCTTCAGCACGCTCTCGGATTCGCTTTCCGATTCGCTTTCGGAGGATTCTGAGTTCTGTCGCTGCAGCCAGACGGCGATCGCCGAGCGGCCGTTAGCGACGGCTTCACGGACTTCCAACTGAAACTCTTCCCGAATTCGATCAGCTGTCGTGGACAATTGGTGATCGATGCCGCGAACCTGCAACTCCACTTCGTGGTGTCGAGATTCATGCAATCGCAGAGTTTCCCGGAGTTGCGTTTCGGCTGCAGTCGCTGCATTTCGGTTGGCTCGCAGGCGATTTCTCGTGCTGGCTCGCAGATGAACTTCGGTTGCCAACTGTTCGTCGGAGACGCTGAGTTCAGCAATTTCGGCCGAAGAGTTCAAACGTGCGATCAGAAGATCACGCTGACGTTCGGCTGCTGACTGCAGACGACGGTCGGCTTCCTGCTGCTGAAGCTGACGCTGCTCCAGATCCTCACGAACACGTTCTACCGCTTCCTGAAGTCCCAGAAGTCGTTCTTCCGATCGAGTCAGCTCCAAACTGGCCGCCGTGCGATCTCGCTCAATGGCTTCCAGTTCATGCTGACGTTCGGCCAGTTGTGCGGTCATTTCCGCGATCAGTTGCTGACGCTGTTGCAACAGATCTTCGCCCGACTGATGCTGCTGCTCGGCTTCATCAATCTGGCTCAGAAGTTCTGTGATCTCATCAGACAGCTTCTGCTGCTGAACGGTCAGCAGATCGCTCTGACGCTGTGATTCTTTCATCACGCGGCGATGCTCGGAGAGTGCCTTTTCGGTTTCTCGACATCGTGCCGACGATTGACTGACCTGAGCACGAGTGGTGTTCAATCGCTCGTCGGTCGTGGAGATATTCTGGCCAAGCGATCGCAGCGACAATTCCCGCTGAGCAATCTCATGCTCGAGGCGATGCAGTTCGTTACGCAGGCGACGCAGTTCGCTCTTGCGTGAAAGCAGAGCTGACTCATTGCGGACCGTCCCGGCAAACAGAGTTCCATCGTTCTCGATCAGTTCGCCCTGCAAAGTCACAAGCGACACTGTCCGCCGGTTGCGGCATGCAGCCGCAAAGCATCCGCCAAAGTTTCCACAACCCACGTGTCGGCCAGCAGGTGACTCGCGAGTCCCGGCATCGATTGCGGTGGGCGAGCTAATCCGTCAGCACGGCCAACGATGCCTTTTTGCCCAAAGAGCAAAGGCGGAGCCTTATCGCCCTGTGAAAACACAGATCGTACGACAGCGCTTTCCGTGCGAGGATCAACCCAGGTGACCTGGAGAGATTCAGAAGATCCTGCAGCAGCGAGCATGCGTTCGATCGAATCGCCATCGCTGCGACCGGGCTTCTTGCGGCCCCACCAGGAATCGGCCTGCTGAGCGGTATCGGAATCACTGTCCTTTATTGCCCAAACATCATCGTCGTCACGGCGCAGACTGCCACGCAATTGCTGGAGATCTCGATTGGCTTCATCGGTGTTTTCGATAGAAATGAAACCGACGCGGTCCGTGATGCGGCAACGCCCGGAGTTCAGATAATCAATCAGCGGCTTCAGTCGCGTCACAACCAGCAACTGGGCACGGCCGGACAACGCAACTTCCAGCAGAGCAGCGTGCTCCATGTCGACGTCGAGCAAATCGGCGACGCTGCCACAGATGAGATTCCACGGTTCTGAATCTGCCTCTTCAGCTCGACGCAGAATCTCGCGAACGCCGATACCGAAACCTTCCTGACGATCTTCCAGATCTTCCAGGACAGCTCGACGAGCAATCTGCGCGCTGCGATTCTCACGAAGCTCAGCGAGAGACTTTTGCGATTGATTCTGTTCCGTGACCAGTTGTTCGCGGTTGCGAATTAAGTTGTCCGCATTGTTCTCGACGGCGACCAGTTCCTGTTGAGCCTGCAACATGGACTGTTCGATCGCTGGCAACTCATCGTTCAGCCTTTGAATTTCAGCGTCAAGTTCTTCGGCCTGAATTTCAAGCTGCTGACGTTTCTGGACAGCCGCCTGATGTTTTGTTCGCAAATTGCTGAGCGCGGAAGCGGCTTCGGAATTGATGCGGACCTGTTGCATCAGTTGATGGCGAGCTGCTTCAATGTTATCTCGCGATTCCGCCAGCACCTGCTGGATGCCACCGGCCTGATCATCACCGGACAACAACATTGTACGACGACGCTCAAAGGCTGCTCGCTCAAGACTCAGCACAGACTCCAGATGCGTTTCTTCCGCCTGCGCTTCGGCCACTCGATTCTTCATCAGGTTCTGCTGGCGAACGAGTCGCTGCAGATCCGAATGCAGTTCCGTTTCCCGAGCCGCCTGATGGCGCACGGTGGTTTCGAGGCTGGCGATGCGGCTTCGGAGATCACTGCGACGTCGTTCCACTTCTCGAAGCTGATCGTCTACTTCCGACAAGGCCGCATCAGCCGCACTCACTTCAGATTCCGCGGCGACCTGACGAGATCGCAGGTCCTGAACGACGCCTGCGGATTCCTGCATCTGTGCGACCAGAACATCGCGAACATTGGATTCACGGCGGAAATCGTCGGCAGCGAGACCAACCCAAAGTTGTTCCAGCTCCGTCGAGACCGCTCGGTAACGTGTCGCACGCTGAGCCTGCGTTCGGACAGTGCTGACCTGAGTTTCCACTTCGTCGACAAGATCCGACAGTCTGACGAGATTGGTCTCGACTCGTTCCAGACGCTTCAGCGCTTCGGTTCGTTTTTGCTTGAAGCGACTGATGCCGGCCGCTTCTTCAAAGATCAGGCGTCGATTGGCCGCGTTCGATTGCAGAATCTGATCGACTCGTCCCTGTTCGATAATGCAATAGGTGGCTGCTCCGGCCCCTGTGCCCACGAAGAGTTCACGAACATCTTTCAGTCGAGCGGTGTTGCGATTGACGAGATACTCAGAATCGCCCGATTGCCAGATTCGTCGACCGACGGACACTTCGTCCATTTCGACCGGAATAAAGCGGCTGCGGTTGTCGAAGACAAGAGTGGCTTCGGCAAACTGAGAACCGGTACGGCTGGCGGATCCGTTGAAGATCACGTCCGTCATATCTTTACCGCGAAGACTCTTGGCACTCTGGTCACCCAGAATCCACTTAATTGAGTCCACGACGTTGCTCTTTCCGCTCCCGTTCGGCCCCACGACGCCGGTGATTCCGGCAGCGAAGTCGAAGATGGTGCGGTCGGCGAAACTCTTGAATCCAAAGAGTTCGAGCGACTTGAGCATTAACCGTTATCCTTGACCTGTGTCTCGTCGCAGGAGCAACGATTCAGGGTATATGCATTTGTGGCAGTTTGTGTTCAACGATGTCTGCCGGTTCGATGGATGGTCAGAGTTTTTTATTCCGTAGGTTCCGAAAGGCCGCTGACAGAAGATTTCTTTTTGCCAAACAGACGTTCTCTGAAGGACTTCTTTGGTGCTTCAGCCTCAGTCTCCTCAGGAGTTTCCTCCTCCTCTGATGTCGATTCCTCTGATGCCAGGTCTTCTGATTTCGAGTCGTCTGAATCTTCGTTGGTGACAGACGGTTCTGAGTCCGCGTCCGCTCCTGAAGCCTCCTCCGATGTAGATTCCGATTCTCGTTCAGCAGTTGGCCCGGATTCTTCGCTCGGCTTCGATCCCGCTGGATTCTTGCTTTGCTTTGCGTCTTCTTTCCGGACTTCTTCAAACGCTTCAGCGCTGTTCAGATTCATCAACTTCTCTTCAGACTCATTTTCCTTCAGTTCTTCTTCATCCAGTTCGTCGAAGAGTTCCGGAATCATTTTGGAATTCCCGATGCGTTTCGCATCCTCTTCATCAGCAGGACTTTGGCTTTCGCTGTTCTTTGTGTAGAGACGACCGGCCTGAGGCAGGCGATCAATTCCGAACTGGCCCACAAAGTTATGCTGCTGTTCAGCTTCGATCATCATCTGGACGATGTCCGGATAAGTCGCACCCAGTTTTCCGCATGTTCGCAGAATGTCGATCAAGCGGTTGGGAACCTTGTGACGTATCGGCTCGGCATTGAGCTGATAGTAGATCACTTCGACTTCATGCTGACCGGTTTCACCCATGATACGAATGTTGCGACCGGCGTTCAGCACGGCTGGAAGCCGCAACGATTGCTCGGTCCCAAACAGCACAATCTCCGGAGCACGGCGGCGAGTCACGTGAACCATCGGTTCGCCCGTGGAATCGACGGCATACACCGTGAAACGGTTCTCGAATTCGATCGGATTGAGAGACGGATCGTGAGGATCAAGTTCCTTGAGAGCACGGAAGGCTCCGTACCGAGTTTCGAGGGCCTGCTCGCTCATCAATTGTCGCAGGGCCAGAACCGAATCCGCATCGTCCACGACAGACAGGGCGACGAGTGAGTAAACACGAAACGCGGGCTGGTTTCGAGCAGCCTCGTGCAGTATCTCGACCCCCTCGGCATTGCCCAGATAGGCCAGCGACTGAGCAGCCTGGAAGCGAACATCAAAGTTGTCCGACTCCAGCGCATCTGTCAGAAACGGTATCGCTTCGTCGCCGATGGCTTCCAATTGCAGAGCCGTCGGGCAGGCGGCCACACCGGACACGATATTCTGACATTTTTCCACATCAAGAATATCGCGGGCCAGCAATTCCATTCGCATGCGACGTGCAACATCGGATTCATTCAGTGCCAGATTCCGAATCACCGCCTGATAGCGAGGAAAGTTATTAATGTACTGGTCATGCGTTTTCAAAACGATGCGAGCATCGTCTTTGGCTTCGGCACAGGAAATACGCTGGCCGTATTTGTTGTATCGATAGAATCGCTCTGAGACTGCTTCGGCGACTCGCAGACTGTTTCGACTGCCGCGTTTTTCGGTTCGCAGGATAATGCTGAGATCGCGATCCGTTAACGAGATAGCTCCCCCGGGAATGGCTCCGGACATGAGTTCCGCCTGACGCTCCTCGCGATTGTCCTTCACGCCGAGGCTGGTCAGGATCGCTCCTCCGGCAACCGCATAGTTGTGACCTTTGAGGGATCCGCGGCCTTCAACATTCTGCTCTTCAAACATGCGGGTCTCGAGCAACCAGCCACCTTTGAGGCTTTTGGCATTACTGTTCGGTGGCAGCGCGACACGAACGTCGAACCGCTGACCTTTCCTCACCATGGCGGGCAGGTAAGCCGTGACGACAACCATCGCGGTGTCACGTGATGCGAGAATCTTCTTTGAGTCCTTCACGCCACGCCGATTCATCTCGTTCTGCAGCTGAGTTCGCAACGCAGACGGCGAAGGATCACCACCAGTCCCGTTCAGTCCAGTGACAAGACCGACGCCGCGGAGCACGATCATCGTATTACCCTGAACGCTCATATATTCCAGGAGCAAGGGGGTATCGATGTGGTTGCCGAAATCGTTATCTTCGTCCTTGTCACGTTTCTTCTTCTTGCTTTTGCTTTCCTCTTCCTCTTTCTTCTCGTCCGCCTTCGAAAATCGACTCGCCATCATGGCCGCACCTGGCATCGACATCAGCCCGGACGCGCACCCGCAGAACAGCGAAGAAATCAGCAGGCAGCACAGCGGTGCCCTGAGTATCGCGAGAATGGATTTGTCGAATTGCGAAGGAGGCGCAGAGGTGCGAAGACCTTCAGCAGCAGGAGGCTGGGCGAGTTTCGACATGGGAAAACTCCGTCGACACTGGAAAATGACGACTGTCAGGAGATTTGCAGGACATTTCGCCCGCGCATGGAAATCCGAGCCTGCGGATAGCAGGTTAAGGACTCATGAAACAGGAAAAATCAGGAAGGGCGCACCGACATTGTGGATGCTGCTGTCGCAGTTCCTTCAATGCTAATGCCGTTATTGACAGGACAGTAAACACTCGAAGCCCTGATGCTCGGAGAGTCATCCGTGGTCGAACGCTACTGCGGGATAAGAAGGGAAAATAAAGCAGATGATCGCTTCGACGGTGTTCAATTCCCTGAAAGGGAATAGACAGTCTGGCATTTCAAACGCTGCACAGATCAAAGTTTCTCGAAGATCTGATTGCCGGCAGTGGATCAGTGGTCAGTTCTGATCACACTGCCGAACCAGATTTCTCTCGGTGAACCACAAGTCAACAGAGGGAGGACGCCCCGGATGGCCGTCTGATTGGAAAGACGGTTACCGTTTTATCTGTCGGAATTGGGATGACTCACAACTTACACTGGGATGAAGCGAAGTTGTCAGCTCAACGAGGACTTTGTTTGTGCAGAGTCCTGCTTTGAGGAGAAATTAGTCTGTGCTGGCTTGTGGCGTCAACGCGATTCAGGCGTCTCTGTGGTGCCATTGTTGAAGACACGAGCGACAAGCGTTTCAGTTCGGCAGGAAGTGCGTCGTGGGCGACCGGAAAAGCAGATGCAATCGCTGCAGAATCGATCTTTCGGCAAAAAGTGCCGCTCAATGAGTTCATGAAAGGGGTGGGCGGGAATCAATCGCCAAATAGCCCGAAGGGTGGTCCGCACGTTTGGTTCGTGAACGCTTTTCTGATCCAACGAAAAAAGGCAGAGCCATACGGCTCTGCCTCATCGTGTTCTTCTATTCGTTCTGATCCTGAACGAATTACTTGTAAGTTTCGCCTGAGTCGCTGCAAACGATGCTCATGTTGCTGTCGCAGTCGCAGGTGTCAGCTCGGTCATTGTAAGACGCACCATAAGTACGTGCCTTCGTGTTGCCGCTGTCCTTGTAGCTGGCAAAACCAGAAACCTGGTAAGACTGGTCCAGATTACCGAACGCACTGGACAGGTCGCTCAGTTCGGCCACGATTGAACACTGCAGTTCAACCAGCCCAACGATCATTCCAAGAACCAGAATGGTTGCAATCAGAACCAATTCTGCTGACAGGATAACACCGCATTCGTCGTTCCACAGAGTCTTCAACATTTCTCTACCCTCTTTTTGCATTCCGAGCATTTTTGAAAGAACACGATCCCGCCAACGGTGATCGCATAGAAAATCCCGACTCAACCTGCTTCTGACACCCGGTCACTCCGATGGAGTCAGCCAGGTCTTTGCATTGCGAAGTTGTTTCAGATCTGGATTTCACTTAGACAGTTTGCATGCCATCCTCGCGCCGAGCTTGTGTGTTGTTGACTGGCAACAAAGCCCTTTCGAACGGTCGCGGATTGAGCAGAAAGCGCGTCGAAAGGCCAATTCAGAAATTTGCGGAATGGCCGGTGTTGTCAAAAGTCAACATCGCGTCGTTCATAGGTTTACAAACCGTCACGACACAATGTCAGTCTTAGCGCTGACACGTATGAATTCTGTGATGCCGGAGCGCAACAGCGAGATCTCTGTCATCGCCAGACCGGTGTTTCCTCGTCACTGACGTATCGCTGCAGGATCTGATTGGGACGGTATCGATTCTTGTAGTTCATCGATCCGCAGTCCTGAATATAGTAACCCATGTACAGCCACTGCCGTCCGAGTGCTCGGCCTTCCTCAATCTCATGCAGCACGGAATAGGTGCCAAGCCCGTCGCTGCGAAGTTCGGGATCGTGGAAGAAGTAAATGCTGGACATCACGTTCCGAGTCATATCGACCAGGCCAAGTCCTATGAGTTTTCCATCACGGCGATACTGAAACTCTCGCGCGAATGAAAAACTCCCATCGATAAACGAATCGAAATAATGAGCGGCATCGATTTCTCGAAACGGCCACTGACGACGATGGTGCATGTCGAGATGATAGCGGTTATAGAGTGACAGATGTTCGGGGCTGACCGTCGGTCTCTGGATGATCAGTTCTGTCTCTTCAATCCCGGTGCGAATCCGTCGCTGGCTTTTGGATGCCTCAAATTCGCTCAGGACGACTCTCAGGCTTTGGCAGGCCGAGCAGGCCGCACATGTTGGGCGAAACAGTGTCCTGCCGAATCGACGCCAGCCTCGCGACAAAAGCTGCTCGTAACGAGCCTCCGTTAACTTGTAGGCCAGACGATACGTCATTTTCGCGGTTTGGCCCGGCAGATAGGAGCAGGGCGTGGGAGTTCCTTCGATTTCCAGCTCTCCGGAAGGCTCGTCGCGTGATAAGTCGTCGTTGACCATAGTAAACTTTCCGAAACGACATCGCTGGTTTCGGGCTGTTGAGTAAGAGAGACTGCCGAGACACCAGAAAGACTGATGCCGTTTCTGAATTGTTGGACGATCGCCAAAATCATTCTACTGACTGAGCTGATCGCCTTCTGAAATCGTCCGAATTGAATGAATTGAAATGAACGAAACTCTGAAGAACGCTGTCGACCTGCTGCTTCTAAAGCAAGATCTCACCGATGCCGACGCCTGCCAGTGCATCGGCGCGATCATGGATGGACAATGTGATCCCGTCGATATTGCCTCCTTTCTGACAGCCATGGCCTGCAAAGGTCCGGTTGCAGATGAAATCGTCGGAGCCGCTCGTGCGATGAGACGGCGAGCTGCCCCGATTGTCACATCGCGTCAGCATCTGCTGGACACCTGCGGAACCGGTGGAGATCGCCTGCATACATTTAATATCAGCACGGCGACAGCAATCCTGGCGGCGGCCTGCGAAGTTCCCGTCGCGAAGCATGGCAATCGCAGCGTTTCCAGTTCCAGTGGATCTGCGGATGTGCTGGAAAGCCTGGGCGTGAATATTTCGTTGACTCCCGAAGCGGCTGGTCGTTGTCTTGACGAAGTCGGCATCACCTTTTGTTTCGCACCATTGATTCACGGAGCGATGAAGCATGCCGCACCAGTCAGAAAACAACTTGGCATCCCGACGATCTTTAATCTTCTGGGGCCTCTGACAAATCCTGCCGGCGCAGAATATCAATTGCTGGGAGCCAGCTCGTTTTCTCGCGCGGAACTGCTGGCCTCTGCGTTGGCCGCGTTGGGGGGGCGGCGCTCGATTGTCGTCTGTGGCAACGACGAACTGGATGAAGTGTCACTGTGGGGCACAACTCGAGCATTCGAAATCCATGGTGGGCAAGTGACGCTTCAGACGTGGACGGCCGACTCGTTCGGATTACCGGAATGCTCCGTGGATGCACTGCGAGTAAGCTCGGCGACAGAAAGCGGAGCAGTGATTCAGTCGATCTTCCGAGGTACAGCTCCAATCCCCGCGACTATGGTTCTGGCGAATACGGCCGCAGCGTTGTTAGCGTGTGAACGAGTGACTGACCTGAAAGCGGGAGTAAAAATTGCCTCCGATGCAATTCACTCCGGAGCAGCTCTGAAAACTCTGAACCATCTGATCGAATGGACGCAGGCTAAGAGGCAGAGCTGAACATGCTGGTCATGCCGGGAAAGAAGATCGATAGTTAAATTCTTAAAACAGCACTAAGAGTTAATGTCACCAGGCTCTCGGCAGCCGCGCGATGGGACATGAGGTCGGCGGTGATACGCTCGACTTCGCCGCAGGTCAAGGGCCTGGAGTTTCCCGGTTATGATCCGCGAGGACTCCAGATGATGGATTCAGATGATTCTGAGCGAGTTACTGAGCGGCGTATTCACGGATTTCTTTACGGCGTCTGCTGAGATCATGGCCCTTGTCACCGGCTGGGACGTCACAGTTGCAGAACTTCGTGCCACGACCCAGCGAATTATGGCGGCTCGCAAGTGACTTAAATAGAGAAGCCGGTTGGACGGGTGGCGGCTGGTTGCGGGACTGAATCGTTCTCGGCAAGTAGGACCTGCCGAAATCCGCGAATGCACCCATCCAGAGAAGGGATTCCCTCCGACCATACAAAGCCCGACAAGGATTTGGTAAGGTTCTAAATTGAAGCTTTCGGCTCAAGCGGTCAGGATTGCCAGACAAATTCGGCGGTCGGCAGGGTTTAGAAAATTCAGCCTCACGAGTTCGTCGAAAAACACGGCAGGTTTCAGGAATCACAGAGTGGCAAGCGGAACGTCTCAGTTTACATCGCTCTTCGATAATGCCCTGCTGAATCAGATTGAGCGGATGAGGCTGCGGCCGATTCGTCGCCTGACCAATCGCAGTCGTGGGGAGCATCTTTCCGGCAAAGGCGGTAGCAGCACCGACTTCGCGGACTATCGAGATTACGCGGCCGGAGACGACTTGCGATATGTCGACTGGAACATCTTCGCTCGCCTGCGACGTCCCTATATCAAACAGTTTCAGCATGAAGAAGAAATGCATGTCGTGCTGCTGGTGGATGCGTCCACTTCAATGCTGTTTGAAGACAAGCTGCTGCGAGCTCGACAAGCAGCAGCCGCATTCGGAATCATGGGACTTTTGAACGTCGAACGCGTCAGCGCGTATGCGATTCATTCCCAGCCAGAAAAGCCGTGGATGTTTCCGCCGGGCGCGGGAAGAACTCGTATTCGCCAGTTGCTGGCCTTTATGGAACAACTGGAAGGCGGCGGCAACGTGCCGATTGAAAAAGCCATCGAGACCATGCTGAGATTTCATCGAGGTCGCGGTGTGGCCATCATTATTAGCGATTTTTTAACGTTCGGTGATATCAGTCGCCCCATGAATATGCTTTACAGCTCCGGGCTGGAAGTCTGGGGTCTGCAGATTCTGGCCGAGTCCGAAATCAATCCGAACGTGCAGGGAGACCTG
>Ga0255095_1000329_pt1 | contig 25484 bp, 15 predicted proteins | sample Colum_Law_RepC_8_2_FD_188435 | JGI IMG/M metagenome (GOLD analysis project Ga0255095, IMG submission 188435) | Freshwater microbial communities from Columbia River, Oregon, United States - Colum_Law_RepC_8d | ecosystem: Environmental > Aquatic > Freshwater > River | place: USA: Oregon...
TCAAAATCCCCGACAAGTATGCCAATCCGGAAACATCCGGAATTACTGTGGAAGTCCCGGAGTCCGGCACTGATGCCATTGCCATCAACCTTGATTAGTCGGCGTTCCGTACTCCGTTCATTCCTCGCGTCGTCACTGGTCACGCCTGTTCTGGCGACGGACCATGACAAACCGGTGCAGCAACCCCGGATCCCGCCCCCCGTCAGCCCCATTCAGCTCAGGGTCCTGTGCTGGAACATCCATCATGGTCGGGGCATCGATGATCTGATCAACCTCGAAAGGCAGGCTGCGATCATCCGTTCGTCAGCAGCCGACGTCGTGGCACTGCAGGAAGTCGATCAGAAAACCACCCGCAGCGGAGGTACAGACCAGACCGCCGAACTGGCGAAATTGACCGGGTTGCATGGCTGGTTCGCACACCAACTGGACTTTGAGGGCGGACAATACGGCCAGGCTCTGCTGGCACGCTGGCCACTTGCGGACGGCACAGTCCACTGGCTGCCCGGCAGACCAGACAGAGAACGTCGTATCGCCGGCTCAGCCATCGTACAGCACCCTGCGCGTCCCTTGCGACTGATCACCACACACCTGCATCACAACAACCCCGGGTTTCGCCTTGAGCAGGCGCACGAACTGGCACGGCTCTGCCAGAACTTCCTCGACACCAGTCCGCTGCCTGTCTTCGTGGCCGGCGACCTGAACGCTGTGCCGGACTCGCCGCCCGTACAGGCTCTCGAAAAGATCCTGAAATGGGCAGTCGCAGGCACGGCACCACTGGCAACATTTCCTGTCGGCCAGCCGACTCGGCAGATCGACTACATTCTGTATGCAGCCGAAACGGACAGGATCGCCGTCAACCACGTGGCTGTTCTGCCGGAACAGGTGGCCTCCGACCATCGCCCGCTCCTCGCACGCTTCAACATCCAGTGACGCCGCAGAGGAAATTCCCGGCCGACTCGGCAGTTGCCGCGAAGATTCAGCCCGAGCCTCATCACCGCAGCGACGGTTTCGCCGCCGCAGCCGCCGCTGCCATTTCCCGCGCAAACTGGCCCGCGACACTGGCCGCCGCTGCAGCACTGCCCGACTCGGCAATACGACGCACCATCGCCGAACCCACAATCACACCGTCCGCCACAGAATCCAGATTCGCCACATGCTCGGGACCGCTGATCCCAAACCCTACCGCCAGCGGCAACCGTGACTGAGTCCTTAAGCTGCGGAGCTGATCCAGCAGCTCCGGCGGCAGATCACGACGCACACCCGTGGTGCCAGCCACCGAAATGCAGTACAGAAATCCCGTCGATGCCTCCAGAATCTGACTGGTCCGACGAGCCGTTGTGGTGGGAGCAATCAGTTGCACCAGATCCAGACCGGACGCCTGCGCGGCCGCCAGAATCTCCTCGGCCTCATCCGCCGGCAGATCAGGAATAATCAGGCCACTGAAACCCGCTTCCGCCGCCTCCCGAATGAAACGCGAATTCCCATGCCGAAAAATGATGGCAAAGGACACCATCGCCAGCACCGGAGGCAGACCCGCACCCTTCAGCCCCGTCATCATCGCAAAGATCTTCTCAACGGTAATCCCGTTGAGCAGCGCCCGAGTATACGACGCCTGAATCACCGGGCCGTCCGCAATCGGATCACTGTACGGGAAACCCAGCTCCACCAGATCCACCTGCGCATCCCGCAGCGCCAGCAGCACTGCCGCGGTGGTTTCCGTATCCGGATCACCGGCCGTCACAAATGGCATGAAAGCCATACGGGATTGAGCAACCGTGGTTTGAAACACTTCAGAGACTGCGGTCATGTCGATGGATCTGACTGATGAATTGTCGAACTGCACGAGACCGGAAAACGGCCTGCGGAACATTACCGTTCCACCCGGCCTCCGAAAATAACGATCCGCTGCCAATTCGCCAACCGAGCCGCCTCAGGTCGCCTCGGGCAATTTGTTTGCGGGAAAACCGGGATTTTCGGCGAATTTTGCCGCTGCAAATGCACACCACGACACACACCCGCCGTCGAAACCGGTCACAGAGCCGGCGGATCTGTCCGTTTTCCGCTCCCCACGGTATACTGACCGCCACAGGCAGCCGGTATTCGGAGGCTGCAGAATGCCCCGCAGGGACTCATGGAAACTGGTGTGCGATGAGTTTTTCCAGCCGACTCTATCACGCATTTCGCTCAGGGTTCATCCCGCAGGTCGCCCGTCGTTCACGCTGGCGGGCCATGGCGGACGACATCATCCAGCGCAGCGATCGCCTCACAACCATCAGCGACGATGAACTGCTCGCCATGGCTCGCAAAGTCCGCTGGGAAGCCCGCGCCGGCACTCCACTCGAACAGCTGCTCCCCGAAGCCTACGCACTCGTCCGCGAATCCGCCGCTCGCACGCTGAACATGCGACACTTCCCCGTGCAGATCATGGGGGCCATCGCCATGTTCGAAGGGCACATCGCCGAAATGCAGACCGGCGAAGGCAAAACACTCACCGCCACCATGCCCGCCTTCCTCCGCTCACTGCCCGGACAGGGCTGCCATGTCGTCACAGTCAACGACTACCTCGCCGGACGCGACTGCAAAATCATGGGCCCCGTCTACGAACGACTCGGACTGACCGTCGGCAAAATCCTCGAAAAAATGGAAGCCGATGAACGCCGCCAGAACTACGCCGCCGACATCACCTACGGCACATCCAAGGAAATGGGCTTCGATTTTCTCCGCGATCGGCTGCGAAAAGGTGCCACTCAGGAAGATGGCTCCCCCAGCGTCCGCCGCTTTCTCCGCACCCTCCACGGCTCCGAAGAACCCGTACAGCGCGGTCATCACTTTGCCCTCATCGACGAAGCAGACAGTATTCTCATCGATGAAGCCCGCACTCCTCTGATCATCGGACTGACACAACCCAATGATCCGGCAACCGTCAATCTGTTCCGCTGGTCCAATCGGGCCGCACACCAGCTGCAGCCACGCACCGATTACGTCTACGAACCCGAACGCCGCAATGCATGGCTCACCGATGCCGGCTGCCGCAAACTGGTCCTGATGTCCAAACCCTCCCTGCTCAGTTCCATCGATACCGAACGCATCTACTCACAGGTCGAAAAAGCACTCACCGCGAAACATGCCTTCGAACGCGACCGCGACTATGTCATCGTTGATAACAAAGTCGTCATCGTGGACGAAGGCACCGGACGCGTCATGGATGGACGAAAATGGCAGGACGGCCTGCACCAGGCCATCGAAGCCAAGGAAATGGTGCCAATCACTGCGGCCACCGGCGAAGCAGCCCGCATCACCGTTCAAAGCTTCTTTCGCCAGTACACACACCTCGCCGGTATGACCGGGACCGCCGTCCAGGCTGCCGGCGAACTTCGCCGCACCTACCGACTGAAAGTTACCCGCATCCCCACCAATCGCCCGTGCATCCGCCGCGGCATGACACCGCGTTTCTTCACAACCCAGGATGCCAAACGCAACGCCATCGTCGATGCCATCCAGGAACTGCGCGCCGCCGGACGCTCCATACTCGTCGGAACCCCCTCCGTCGAAGCCTCAGAAGCACTCGGACTGCTCCTGAAGGATCGACTCGTCCCACACCAGATCCTCAATGCACGCTACCACGAACAGGAAGCCGAAATCGTCTCAGACGCCGGACATGCCGGACACGTCACAATCGCCACCAATATGGCCGGACGCGGTACCGATATCCTGCTCGAAGAAGACGTTCGCCGTGCCGGAGGACTGCACGTCATCGCTACCGAAATGCACAGCTCAAAACGCATCGACCGACAGCTCGTCGGACGCTCGGCACGCCAGGGTGACCCCGGATCCTACCAGTTCTTCCTCTCCATGGAAGATGAGCTGCTTCGCTGCCGCGAACCAAAGGAAGTCGCCCGCAAACGACGCGTCGCACTGCCGGACCGCTACGGAGAACTGGGACGCACCTGGCTCAGATACTTCCGCCGCGTCCAGACCTTCCTCGAACGCATGCACCGTCGCCAGCGCAAACACCTGCTGAAACAGGAACGACACCGCCTCGAACAGTACGAAAATATGGGCCTCGACCCCTATCTCGAACTGACCGAATCCTGAAGCCTGCCCGCGCCCCGCTGCTCAGCCACGCAACAGCGACATCAGTTGCTGGTGCAGCACACCCCAGTCCTGAGGCCTGTCGCAGATCATCTCCAGACGACTGTCGCGCCGCCACGCACTCCGGCGAAATGTGGCCTCACGACCCACCCGGTTGATGCTCCACCAGTCGTCCTCACAGTGAAAGACTCCCTTCAGCCGCTGCACTCCGGATACGCCCTCCAGCAGCTCCAGCAACTCATGACGAGGAAACCAGTCATGGGGCGAAAATAACCACCCACACGCCCACCAGCCCTGGCCCGCATTCAGCAGCTGCAACGGCTGGCCCGGCTGCGGTGCCGTCGAAACAGACTGCACGGCCGGCTGCGATGCCAGAATCGTCAGCGGAGCTGACACCGTTCCCGCCGCACGCTCCGGCTCCACACCCGCATGCGCCTCAGGATACTCAGGCCGACGAATCACGGTCGTCTGCAGATCCAGCCACGCCGGGTCCGGATTTCCATAAGTCGTTTCCGCAATCAGCAGCTTCGGTGGATCCAGCTGCTCCAGATGCTGCCGGAAACGCGCCGTGCTCTCCGGATCTCGGTGATCAACATGATTGATCACCACCACGTCAGCCATCTCAAGCTGGTCGTGAAAAACCGGGTTTCCGCGAGTCCGAGGGTTGTCGAAGTCCTGAGGATCCGCGATGCAGATCACCGCTCGCAGATCCAGATGCTGCCGAAAAAACGGCCCCTCACGCAGCATGTCCAGAACCGCTGCCGGATGCCCGGCACCACTGGGCTCAATCAGCAGACGGTGCGGACGAGCACGACGCATGAACTGCACCAGCATCGGCTTGAACAAATCCGCCGTTTCGCAGCAAAAGCACCCTCCCGCCAGCTCCTGCACCTGCACGCCATCACCCTCCGGCTGGTCCAGCAAGGCCTCGTCCAGCGACACCATACCGTATTCATTGATAAATACCGCCCAGCGCTCTGCAGCCGGACGATGCCGCAGCAAAGAACGTATGAAAGTCGTTTTGCCTGTCCCCAGAAATCCGGTGATCAGGCTGGTTGGAACCGGGGTCATGCGACAGCAGCATCCTTGTGAAACAGGCAGCAGAAAACTCCACCAGACTCTCCCCACCACCCCCGCCTCGGTCAACCGCTGCCACCACAAATGCCGGAAATTGGCCGCAAATTCACAGCCCTTCGGAATTTTGCTTTTTTTGTGAAACAACCCGCCCGGTGCAACGGTTTCGACTGCCCGGCGGAGTAGATTGTTAAGAAATTGTGAATTTCCACAACTCATGTCTCAGGCACGCTCCGCTATGTTCTCCATCCAGAAATTCTTCAGCAAGGACTCGCATTTCTGCGAACTGCTGGAACAAAGCGCCGCTGAAGCTCGCGCGTCAGCACAACTCCTGATCAACCTGCTTCGCGATCGCAAACACGCGCACCCACTCGACCAGTTTCGGCTCGCTCGCAGTAAGGATCGCCGCATCACGGAACGAATCCGGGAAGATCTGGTCTCCACCTTCGTGACCGGAATGGAACGCGAGGACATTGATGCCCTCGCCTATGCACTCTACCGTATCCCCAAAACCATCGAAAAGTTCGCCGAACGCTTCAATCTGGCACCGCAGCGCCTGCAGGACGTGGACTTCACCCGGCAGATGGAACTCATCGATCGGGCAACCGAGACGCTCTGCGAAATGGTCGGACACCTGCGACGCATGCCGTCGCTGGAAACCATGAAGGCGCTGTCCGATCGACTGCAGGCCGTCGAAAGCGAAGCAGACGAGATACTCATGCGACTGCTGGGCGAAGTCTACAACGGACACTCCGAACCGCTGCAGGCCATGCTGGTCCGTGACCTCTACGACCTGCTGGAAAAAGTCATTGACCGCTGCCGGGATGCCGGCAATGTAATTTCTCACATCGTCCTGAAAAACGCCTGACACCCACCTGCGATACCCATCCTCGCAACGGCCACCGCTCACGGAATTCCAATGCTCCTGATCTTCTGCGTGATCCTGATTGCCGTGGTGTTTGAATACATCAACGGCTTCCATGACACTGCCAACTCCATCGCAACCGTCGTGGCAACTCGAGTTCTGTCGCCACGGCAGGCCGTTATGCTGGCAGCCGTCACCAATCTCATCGGAGCCCTCTGGGGTACCGCCGTCGCCAAAACCATCGCCGCCGGAATCGTCGAAACGTCCGTCGTATCACAGGAAGTCCTGCTCTGCGCTCTGCTCGGAGGCATCGTCTGGAACCTCGTTACCTGGTATGTCGGTCTGCCCTCCAGCTCCAGCCACGCACTCATCGGCGGACTGGTCGGCGCCTCCGTGGCTGCCGCCCGTACATGGGACGTCGTCATCTGGTCCCAGCCGGACAGCAATCACTGGTATCAAAGCAAAGGCGTGCTGTGGAAGGTCGTTGTCCCCATGTTTTCATCGCCGCTCTGCGGGTTCCTCCTCGGATTGACCATCATGGGAGTCCTCTACTTCCTGCTGCAGAACTGGCGGCCGCGCACCGTCGGCGTAGTCTTCGGACGGACGCAACTGATCAGCGCCGGAGCCATGGGGTTTATGCACGGCACCAACGATGCCCAGAAAACCATGGGGATCATCGCACTGGCCCTCGTCGCCGGAACATCCAGTGGAAAATTCAATGATCTCCCGGAATGGCTCAGCTTCCTCCGCACAACCCTGCCGGAAAATGCCCGGGAGTTCCAGATCGCCACATGGATCAAACTGCTGTGTGCTGTCGTCATGGCCGCCGGTACAGCCGCCGGTGGCTGGCGGATCATTCAGACACTGGGACACAAAATGGTGCGGCTGCAGCCCGTTCACGGCTTCGCCGCCGAAACCAGCTCAGCTGTCGTAATCGGAATCGCCTCCGCCCTCGGCATCCCGGTCTCGACCACGCACAATATCTCCGCGTCCATCATGGGTGTCGGCGCAGCCAAACGACTCAATGCTCTGAACTGGACCATCGTCGAAAAAATGGCATGGGCGTGGATCCTGACAATCCCGGTGTCCGCCGGAATCTCGTGGAGCCTTGTGCGACTGCTGCAGGCCACCGAAATGATGCCCGTCAGCAGTCTCAGATGAATGCCGCCGTGCCCCCCGAACCATCCGCATCCCCCCCGCCGGAACAACTCCAGCCGACTCAGATCAGATCCGTGATAACCCGCGCCGGCAGCACACCCGTCAGACGCTGGTCCAGACCCTGATACCTGAACGTCAATCGCTCATGCTCATAACCCATCTGGTGCAGAACCGTGGCATGAAAGTCACGCACATGCACCGGATCACGCACGATGTTGTAGCTGAAGTCGTCCGTCTCACCGTAAATCATGCCACCCCGGAAACCACCGCCCGCCATCCACATCGTGAAACATCGCGGATGATGATCGCGACCATAGTTCTGCTTCGACAGACCACCCTGCGAATAAATCGTCCGACCAAACTCGCCACCCCAGATAATCAGCGTCTCGTCAAACATCCCCCGCTGCTTCAGATCGTTGATCAGACCATACGCCCCCTGATCCAGATCGCGGCACTGACTGGGCAAACGCCCCGCCGCATTGGCATGCATGTCCCAGTTGTTGTGATAAATCTGCACAAATCTGACGCCACGCTCCACCATCCGCCGCGCCAGCAGCATCGTGTTGGCAAGCGTACCCGGCTTACGCGATTCGTCACCATACAACCGAAATGTCGACTCCGGCTCCGACGCCAGATCCGTCAGCTCCGGTACACTCGACTGCATCCGAAACGCCAGCTCGTACTGAGCAATCCGGGTCTGAATGTCAGGGTCACCCAGTTTCGCATAATTCAGCTCGTTCAGCCTGCGGACACCATCCAGAGTCGTGCGGCGAATATCCCGCGGTACGCCCGCCGGATCATTGATGTACAGAATCGGATCTCCCGAAGTCCGAAAAGACGTCGCCGCATGCTCGCCCGGCAAATACCCCGAAGACCACAGTCGAGCAGAAATGGCCTGCACCTGCTCCGTGTTCGTCGGTCGCGCCACCATCACCACAAACGACGGCAGATTGCGATTCAGCGAACCCAGACCGTAAGACGCCCACGCACCCAGACACGGTCGCCCCGTCACCTGATTGCCCGTCTGCATCAGACTGATCGCAGGCTCATGATTGATCGCTTCCGTATTCATGCTGCGAACAAAACACATGTCATCAGCCGACTTCTGCAGCCACGGCAGCAGATTCGTGATCCACATCCCACAGTCGCCCGATCGCCGAAACCCGAACATCGTCGGAGCAATCGGGAAACGAGACTGACCACTGGTCATCGTTGTCAGCCGCTGACCATTCCGCACCGATTCCGGCAGATCCCGGTCATACCAGTCCTGCATCTGCGGCTTGTAGTCAAACAGATCCATCTGCGATGGACCCCCGACCATATGCAGATAAATCACCTGCCTGACCTTCGCCGGGAAATGCGTCGGCCGCTGCCCCGGAAACAAACCCGCTGACAGCCCACCCGCATCATCACCAGCCACCGCCGATTCCTGCAACAGACTCTGCAGCGCCGCTGTACCCAGCAGACAGGAACCCGACTGCAGCAGATGCCGACGCGTCAGATGCAAACGCAGTTCACTCAGAGGATTCATCACCGATCTCCCCGCACTTGAATCGCTGCACAAACATCACTTGTTCACAACTTCATCCAGATTCAACAGCTCACTGCACAACATCGTCCACGCAGCCAGCTGCTCCACCGACAACTGCTCGCTCCAGCGATATTCACCAACTCGCGACAACAGCTTCGCATCCTCAGTGTGCGACACATAATAACTGCGCAACTGCTGCAGCGACTCCAGCAGCACCGGCAACTCCTCAGTTCGCAGTGGCCGACACAGCACCGCTTCACCCATCCGCTGCAGTCGCTGCTCATCAGACTGCCCAGGTTCCTCCACAGCCCGCTCAGCCAGACGCCGAGCCGCCTCCACAAACTGCTCGTCATTCAAAGTCACCAGAGCCTGCAACGGAGTATTTGTACGCTCACGACGTACCACACAGAACTCACGATTCGGTGCATTGAAAATGTCCAGCGCTGCCGGTGGAGCCATCCGCTTGACAAACGTGTACATGCTGCGACGGTACAGACTGTCGCCGGAATCCCGCTGATAACTGCGAGTATTGCTGACGTTCATCGCTATCGCCTCCCATACACCCTCCGGCTGATACGGCTTCACACTGGGCCCGCCCTGACGACGCACCAGCAGACCACTGGCCGCCAGCGCATAGTCCCGCACCATCTCGGCATCCATCCGGAATCGCGGACCACGCGACAACAACCGATTCGCCGGATCCTTCTCCAGCTTCACGGCCGTCACCTCAGCCGACTGACGATACGCAGCCGACAACACCATCATCCGCAGCAAACGCTTCACATCCCAGCCATGAGTCCTGAAGTCGACCGCCAGCCAGTCCAGTAACTCCTGATTCACCGGCAACTCACCCGAAACTCCCAGATCACCCGTCGTCTGCACCAGACCCGTCCCGAAAACCTCCTGCCAGAATCGATTGACCGTCACCCGCGCCGTCAGTGGGTGCTGCGGCAGCAACAGCCACTTCGCCAGACCCAGACGATTCCGCGGAGCATCCGCCGGGAAAGGCGGCAGCATCGCCGGTGTCGCCGGGCCCACCTGCTCACCACGCCTGTCGTACTCGCCACGCTCCAGCACAAACGCCATCGCCGGCTCAGACTTCTCCTGCGAAACATACGCAATCGTGCCCCGCGCCTTAACCTCAGCCTGCTCCCGCTCAAAAGCCGCAAGGTCACCAGACACCCGCATATACCCGGGATCCACAGTCCGCAGCCAGTAGTCATACAGATCCTGCGTCTCCGCCTCCGTACGCTCACCCGCAGCCTTCGCCAGCAGCGCCAGATACTTTGCCCGACTGGCCTCCCCGGCAATCTCCGCCGGCAACAGCACCCGCTCATGCAGCTCCAGACCGCGAATCGAACCGGTGAACGGCGAGCCATCTGAACGCTGGCCAATCCGGAACGACACCGCCGCTCGTATATCCGCACCCTCCAGCGAGTCGTTCTCGATGTTCTTTTCCTGAGGCTTGCCGTTGATGTACAACTGCACGCCCGAGGCCTTCTGCGAACCGTCATAAGTCACTGCCAGATGCACCCACTCATTGGCCCTGAACTGATCTCGCGAGACCACTTTCAGACCCTTCTCCGGCCACGCACTGACAAGATGCATCCCCACACGCCGCTGCTGCACCCAGAAATCCCAGCCCCGATGACGCGGGAATGGTTCCATCCGAGCACACACAGCGCCATAACCATCACTGGCCGGTACCTGCACCCACGCCAGACAACTGAACTGCTGACCGCCTGGAAAATCCCCGGCCTCCGACAATTCCGCGGCCACACCCTGCACACGCAGACTGCGATCCGACCCACTGCCCTCAAATGTCGCCGCCTCTGTCAGGGACAGACTCTGCTCAGCTCCCCGAAAAATCGCCCGTAACTGACGCTCCGCACTGCCCGCAATGTCCAGTTGCAGTTGCCGTGCATCTGCTTTCAGCTCACCACCCAGCGCAGCCGGTGTGGCAGTTGACAGCCAGCCGGCAAACTCCGCGCGAGCCGCCTCGCGACGCATGTCAACCTGCTGACGAGCCCCGCTGATCAGGGCCGGCAACTCCCCGGCTCGCTGACGATCCTCAGGCCGAGGTACGCTGATGATCGGCGGAGTATCCCGGATGTTGCCGTCACGAACCGCCTGCGTCGTATTGTTGAAGAATGCAGCCAGCTCGTAAAATTCCCGCTGCGACAGCGGATCAAACTTGTGGCTGTGACAGGTCGCACAGCCCGTCGTCAGACCCAGCCAGACCGCCGACATCGTCTCCGTGCGATCCCGCGTATACAGCACCGCATATTCTTCGTCGATGATCCCGCCTTCGTTTGTGGTCATGTTGCAGCGATTGAAACCCGATGCAATCTGCTGGTCCAGAGTGGCCGCCGGCAGCAGATCCCCGGCCAGATTCTCCATCGTGAACTGATCCCACGGCAGATTCCGATTGAACGCGGAAATCACCCAGTCACGGTACGACCACATCTCACGAAAATTATCAAAATGCAGCCCATGAGTATCCGCGTAACGGGCATAGTCCAGCCAGTACCGAGCCCGATGCTCGCCCCACTCCGGCAGCGCCAGCAGACTGTCCACATAACGCTCCCACGCCCCCGGCGACTCGTCCTGCAGAAACTTCTGCAGTAAGTCCGCCGCAGGTGGCAGACCCGTCAGGTCCAGCGCCGCACGGCGGGCCAGTGTCCGACGGTCAGCCGCCGGAGCCGGGGTCAGGCCATGCGCCTGCAATCGATCCAGCACAAAAGCGTCAATCGGGCTGGATGTCCACTCCGGAAAACGCGCAGCCAACTCCGCCGGAATCGCCGGCGGTTCACGAGGCTCCGGAGGCAGGAAAGACCAGTGCTGCTGGTACTTCGCCCCGGAACTGATCCAGTCGGCCAGAGTCTGCTTCTGAGCGTCAGTCAGGGTCTTCCTGAAGGCCGGTGGCGGCATCACCACATCGGGGTCAGTCGACTGAATCCGCCGCATGATTTCACTGGACTGCGGATCTCCCGGAACAATCGCCTTCGCTGCAACCGCTGCCTCAAACTGATCCAGACGCAGATCCGCCTTACGAGACGCACTGTCCGGACCATGGCAGGAAAAACACGCGTCCAGCAGGATCGGACGCACGTCACGGTTGTACTGCCGATCTTCGGCACTGACGCCCTCAGACACCAGCAGCCACGAAAACAGCAGCAGGACAGACGCAGCGTGTCGGAACATAATTCAGGACTCCTGCGAAATCAGAGAATGCACAGAACAACGCAATTGTCACCTGCAGACCCCGCACCAGTCCAGTCGCTGTTCGCAGAGAAAAACGCGCGTATCAAAGGCCGGAATCAGACACTCCGACCAACCGCTGCAGACACTCCCGCACGAACTCAACCCAGATCACCCAGTCACCGCATCAGCCCACCCCCAGCCGAATGGCTTCCGAATTCCCGGTAATCAGGTGGCGGATACCTGCGACATCATCGGTAAAATCGCTACAATTCGGCCTCCTTTGACCCTCCGCAGCAGGACGAATCAGAAATACGGGCAGCAACAGAAGTGCAGAGTGAAGAAGACGATCGGAACTTGCAGCGCAGTCGGCGACGGCGGCGCAGGTTGACCGCTGCCGGCGAAGAAGGCCCGGCGGAGGAATTCTGCAACTGGTTTGCACTGGTCGTCGCAGCGGCATCAATCGCCCTCGCACCGTGGTTCATGGGCAGTGTCATTCCCCACGGTAAATTGCTCCTGCAGTGCGGTGCAGCAATCGCTTCAGTCGTGTTCCTCATCGGTTGTCTGTTCGCACAACGCCTGCCGTTTCGGATTTCACGTCCGGTGGTCTGCCTCCTCGGCCTGTGCCTGATCGCCGTGGTGCAGTTGCTGCCGATCTGGCAACACCCGGTGTTCGAAATGCGGCATGCCGTGTTCGCTGAACTGGCAGGCGATCTGCCGGCCACCCAGGGCCTTGCCGGCAAACGCCTGCCCGGCACATGCATGCCCGCTGAAACTCGCCAACTGCTCGGACAATACCTCGCAATCGCCCTCCTCGGACTCGTCATCGCGGAAACCACCGGAACGATCCGCCGCGCAGTGACAGCCTGTGGACTGGTGGCGTTCAGCGGATCACTGATGGCGCTGCTGGCACTCGGACAGCAACTCGGGGCAAAGGAAGTTGTGTTCGGAAACCAGTGGAAAATCAGCCCGGCACCGCCATTCGGCTGCTTCGTGAACCCCAACAATGCGGCCGGCTGGATGATTATCTGCCTCGCCTGCTGCCTGTTCTGTACCGGAGTTTCCTTTGGGAAGACTCCCGAAACCGCCCGCGCTGCACTCCGCAGACTCAGCTGGCGCGAACGCATCGGTCAGACACTCGGAGCTGTCGCCCGACAGGTGGGTGCAATGACACAGGTCCAGGCCGGACTGTCGCTCATCTGCGTGCTGCTGCTTGTGGCCATTGCCGGGACCCTGTCGCGCGCCGGGATCATCGCCGGCTGCATCACAGCCATCGCATTCTTTGGCAGTCGGCTCCAGACCGAACGCTGGTTCCTCGCACTCTGCGGGATCAGCCTCCTGCTCGTTCTCGCCGGCGGACTCCTGCTGCTCCTCGAACTCGATACCCCCATCCTGACCGAACTCGAGACACTCAAAGACCCCGTCTCTCCATGGACCATTCGCGTCGTACACTGGGCCGATACGTTGACCTCTGTTCGAGACTTCCCGCTGCTGGGCAGTGGCCTCGGCGCGTACAGCTACGCCACACTGCCCTACCAGCGACACTACTCCAGAAACTGGTTCGAACACGCTGATAACCAGTACTTTGAACTGCTGATCGAAGCCGGGATCCCCGGCCTGCTGCTGGGTATACTGGCCGGAGTGGCTGCACTGACAGCCGGCATTCGACTGACATTCGCCGGACCCGAAGAAAAAGCATTCGTCCGTCGCCGCTACGGCGACTGGGCCGGATCAGCACTGCTCGGAATGATGTTCGGACTCATCGGACAGGTCTTCCTCGACTTCAGTCTCGCACTGCCCGGTATCGTGGCCGCCGCAATGCTGCTCGCCTGCATGACCGAACGTCGCCGCGAAGACGTTGCCGATCAACAGCCCGAAGCACCCCCCGAACCACTCTGGAATCGACCGTGGCCGCTGGGACGCCGCTGGTGGCTCGTACTCCCCATCTGGCTGCTCGCACTCACCGGGACACTGCTGACCATCCCCCGCCTGTACGCCGCCACTCGCGGCTATCAGGCCTACGTGGATGCACGTCGCATGATCGATAAACGCGACGCTGATGACCTCGTCGAAAATGGTGACCGGGTCCTGCAGAACATCACAGAAGCACTCCGCCTCAGCCCCGAAATTGAAGACCTCCTGCGTACTCGAGCCAGACTGATGGAACTGCTGGGATCCGCATGGATGCTCCAGGAATCCGTCGCGGTCGATCCGATACGCGAACAGACCGAAGGCATGCAGCGACAGCGTCGCAACGAACGCCTCAGACAACTGCTCACCAGCCCCTACACCGTCAGATTCCTCTCCAATGACTACAGCGAAACGCCCGGACTGCTGCGCGACCCGCTGCTGCGATCGCTGCAGAAGTACCCATGGCGGGATGAGTACCGCAAAGTCCTGCAGACCAGCCCGTTCGTACCCGCCATCGCCGGCAGCCTGTACTCCATTGATCAGTTCTTCGGCAAACAACCGGACGAAGATCGCATCCTCTACCACTTCCTGTTCAGCACCCCACACGCCGCTGAAGGACTGGCCGTCCTCGGACACCACCTGATCCTCGCAAACCGCGTTGACGACGGAATGATGTTCTGGAATCAGGCCCTGAAAGTCTCCGAAAAATTCCGAGCAGAAATCATGGGATTGGCAGCCGACATGTTCGGCACCGACCAGACACTCCAGTTCTTTCTGCCGAATGACTTCGAAGCCTGCGCCGCCGCCGGACTGGATTCACGACCCGGCCCCGTACGCGACGCACTGCTGCAACGCGCCGAACAACTGTGGGTCACCGCCGGCTTCAGACAAACCAATGCCGTGGTCATCCTCCGCGGACGCCAGCTCTGCGCCACCGGTCGATCAGCCGAAGGACTGCAGGTCCTGCGAGACACACTGCAGCTGCGACCCTTCGATATCGAACTGCGGAAAATACTCGCCGAACTCCTCGATGAAAACGGCCTCTACGCACAGTCCCTCGATGAATGGATCCGCTACGAACAACTGGTGCCCGGTGATCCCGTCGCCGAAAAAGCCATCAAGGAACTGGCCAAAAGGCCACCCACCCGACTCGAAGGCCCAAAAAAACTCTGAACTCCCGATCCCGCTGCTCAGGACGCGATCGACTGAGCTGCCTTCACCGCTGGGCGACGACGCGACCTCGCATGCCGCAGAGTACGATTCTTCAGGCGCAGAAAGACCGACAGCATCTGCTGCGCATCCCGAAACCGACGGCGCGGATTCAGATCAATCGCCCGATGCATGAAATCAATGAAATCCGGATGAATCCGGCCACGCAGTCTTGAATAACCCGCAAATGGCCACTGAAACGGCCACTCAGGCCACTGACCCGAAATCAGACGCCAGATGATCAGACCAATCGAAAATACGTCCGAACGAAACGATGGCTTGCCCATCGCCTGCTCAGGAGCCATATAACCCAGTGTCCCCGTGCCACCTCCCTGAACCGTCCTCTGCGAGACCTTCGCGATCCCGAAATCCGCCAGACGTATCCGATTGCCCCGAAACAGAATCACGTTCTCAGGCTTGATGTCGCAGTGAATCACGTGATGCGAGTGCGCTAAATCCATCGCCCGCAGGATCTGCTCGGAAATGTCCAGCGCCGTCTCCAGACAAATCCGCCGCGTCATCCGGTCAGACAGCGTCTCTTCACCCAGTGGAAACACAACCACCAGACGGTCATCAATGATGCTGGCATCCTTGATCGGCAGGATGTTGTCGTGCTCCAGCGGAGCCGTCGTCCGGATCTCGCGACGAAAATTCGTCAGCACAGTCTCGGTCGTATACTGCGAATGCGGCACCTTCAGCGCCACACGGATGCCCTGCACCGTGTCCATCGCCTGATACACCGCCGCAAAGCCACCCGCACCAAGCTTCCGCTCAATACGGTACTTCCCCAGTCGCTGCCGAATCTTGAGTTCACTGCTGGTCATGGAACTGACAGGCATTGCCAGGGAATCCAACAACAGAGACCAACGGGATGTATCTTCAGGGCACCATCACGATCGCAACTGTGATTCGACCAGTTGCACCGGTTGTCCGGACTTTGTTCCGCAGCATTTTTCACGGAACCCGTCGCCACGATCCCCCGCCCCCATAAAAAAGGCAAAGTTCACGCACATTTCCAGCCCGAACCCGAAAAACTTTTCGGAATTGATCAAGTTCCGGGAGACCAGCCGATCAGAACAGATTGCCCACCTGGTACACCGCAAACCCACCCAGCCACGCCAGACCAGTCATCCACACAAAACACGCCACCGGCCAACGCCACGAATTCGTCTCACGCCGAATCACCATCAGGGTGGACACACACTGCGCACACAGGGCAAAAAACACCATCACCGAGAGCGCTACAGGGATCGTGTACACCGGACGCCCGTCCGGCCAGACCGCCGCCCGCAACGCTCCTCGCAACCCCTCGTCACCCTCGTCCACATCACCGCCCAGACTGTAAATCGTTCCCAGCGTCGCTATCACCACTTCCCGCGCCGGAAATGAAGCCAGAACACCCACACCAATCCGCCAGTCCCAGCCCAGCGGCCGAAAGATCGGCTCCACCGCACGACCAGCCATCCCCAGCAGACTCCCCTCCAACTGCTCCGCATTCAACTGCCGCAAACGCCCCTCCAACTGCTCCACCGTCAGCTCCCGATCCGCCTCCGTTCCCGCATCCATTGCCACCACACCCGCCGATAACGCCTCCAAACGAGCCGCCAGCTCGTACCGCTCCATTCCCCGACCCGGAAATGAACCAGCCGCCCACACCAGCACACTCGCCGCAAAAATCAAAGTCCCTGCACGACTGACAAACGACCAGCCACTCTCCCAAACCCGCAGCAATACCACCCGCAATGACGGCACTCGGTAATCCGGCAACTCCAGCAAAAATCCCGACGATTCACCCCGAAACGCCGTGCGACGCAGCAGAAACGCCAATGGCACCGCCACCACCAGACCCAGAATCGACATCAGAAACAAAACCAGCGCCCGCAATGGCAAAAGCCCCCCCAGCAGCATCTGATCAGGAATGAATGTCCCAATCATCAGCACATACACCGGCAGACGCGCTGAACAACTCATCAAAGGAGCAATCAGAATGGTGACAAACCGATCCCGCCGGTTCTCAATCACACGCGTCGCCATGATCCCCGGCACCGCACACGCAAATGAGGACATCAACGGCAAAAACGATCGACCACTCAATCCCATCACCGACATCAGACGGTCCATCATCCACGCCGCCCGTGCCATATAACCACAATCCTCCAGCAGACCAATAAACAAAAATAACAGACAGATCTGTGGCAAAAACACCAGCACAGCACCCACCCCCGCAATCACACCGTCCGTCAGCAGACTGCGAAATGGACCAGGTGACATGGAGCCGGAAACGACCTCCGCCAAAACCCCCAGCAAACCCTCCACCCCATCACTCAACGGCGCCGTAAACCAGTAAATCGTCGAAAACAACAGCAGCAGAACCCCCAGACAGATCGCCAGTCCCGCCACACTGTGAGTCAACACCGCGTCCAGTCGATCCGTCAGTTGCCCAGCCTGACTGGAAACCCGCTGCTGCACCGCCTGCAACAGACGACCAATGAAGTGATAACGCTGTCGAGCCTCAGTCGATGGGATCTCAATCCCCGCACCCCGCAGACGCTCACGAGCTCCCTGCAGACGAATTCCCAGCTCCGCACCCTCTCGCGAGATCAGCAACTGCTCTACCGAACCGCCCGGGTCCAGCAAAGCCCGCGATGCCAGAAACTCCGCCGCACTCAGACTGACTGTGCCCGTGAATCGCAACCCCGATAACAGACCCACAACCTCCCGGCGAATCTCCACCGAAAGTACGTCCCGCACACCACACTGACCCGCCACACCCACACGCAAACGCTCAGTCGCCACTTCCTGCAACCGCTCCAAACCCTCACGACGACTGGCCGAAGTACACACCACCGGTACGCCCAGACCCGCAGACAAGGCCTCAGCATCAATCCGCAGACCCGCAGACGCAGCCGCATCCCACATGTTGAGACACAATATGACCGGCACGCCCGATTCCAGCACCTGAGTCGCCAGGTACAGGTTGCGTTCCAGCGCCGCAGCATTGCAGATACAGATCACCAGATCCGGTGCCGGCTCGCCCGAAACACCCGTCAAAACCTGCACCGCCACCATCTCGTCAGGCGAACGCGGAGCCAGACTGTAGGTCCCCGGCAGATCAACCAGATCCACCTCCCGACCACCCCACACCACTCGACCTGTCCGCTGCTCAACCGTAACACCCGGATAGTTGCCAGTCCGCACCCGCAGGCCCGACAACGCATTGAATAACGTGCTTTTCCCCGTATTCGGGTTCCCGATCAGAGCCACCCGCCACGGACGAACAGTTGACACCGCAGTTCCGGAATCAGTCACGGCCGCCTGCCAACCTCCGGGCCCAGCCCCTGAATTCTATGACACGCCACACCGCAACCGGAAATCCCCATCCGTCAGGCGACCACCAGCTCCTGCAGCTCTGCCGGCCGCGAACCCCCGCAACCACACTCGCCGTCACACTCGCCAGCACCGCCGACGTAAACACATCGCGCATCCTCCGGACGCATCGTCAACGACACTCCCTGCACCCGATACTGCACAGGACCACCAAAAGGAGCCCTTCTGAGCACCTGCACGGAGGCACCCGGAACAAATCCCAGCTCCATCAAACGCGCCGCGATCCCAAAGCCGCAGCACACATGCGTCACCACGACGGTCTGCCCAGGCTGGATGTCTGCAAGTCGTAAGCTGTTCACGGCAGTACCCGAAAAAAGTCTCTCAACTCGGTTCGAACGTTACGCAAATTCCAGCAAAGTGAACCTGAGACTCAGTCTCACTGGCCTGAGTATCGCAGTCTGAGCACAAAATGCCATAAAGAAAGCGAGCAAATCTGGCGCTTTCAGAAGAATTCTCGACGCTGGTGCAGAACAGACAATCCACCACACAACCAGATCCAAACCCCCAATTTCACTCCGCAACTGAGATCTCACATCGTCCCGCTCAGGTAAACATAGCCTTTGCCCTCAATCCCCGGTATCCTTCAACATCACATCCTGTTTCCGCTCATCCCCATCGGGACATCAGCCATGAAACGCCTCGCCCTGCTGACTTTCCTGCTGTTCTGCGGCAGCCTGACTCTGGCTCCCACCGCACCCGCGCAGGACCTCAATCCCGCAGGACTCGATCTCCCCGTCATCTTCGGCGCTCCCCAGGATCAGACAGACACCGAAGTCGTCATCTCTGCCAACCTCACAAAACTGTCCGCCAACTCCGCCAGCCTCGCAGTCACCATGCAACTGCCGGAAGGCTGCCACACCTACTCCATGGACCCGTCCTTCGGTGCCGCAACCTCCATCAAACTCACAAGCACCGCCGGAATGACTGAAACCGGTGCCTGGCAGGCAGACCGCGCTCCCAAATCAGGCTTCGACGAAAACCTGCAGCAGAACACCGAAAAATTCTATGACCGCGTCACATGGACCCGCACTCTCACCGGGCCCGTCTCAGACACCACCGAAATCGTCGGCAAACTCAACGGACAGTTCTGCAACTCCAGCGGCTGCTTCCCGCTGTTCGACAAAGTCTTCACCGCCAAACTCAGCACCACCACACAAAATCCGCCCGCCACACCCCCCGCTGCGACCGCAGTCGACTCTGCCGCAGACACCCCCGCACCCACTGACCCGTCTCGGCAGACACTCACTCCACCCATCGGATTCGGCAAATCGGCGCGCGCCGGAGATGTCACTTTCGAAATCTCACTCGACCCCGCCGACGCCCAACCCGGCAGCGAAGTCACACTCACCATCAAAACCCTCGTGGCCGATGAATGGCACATCTTCGCTCTCGACCAGAATCCCGAAATGGCCGGTGAACCAACCACCATCACACTGACCAACCTGCAGGGCCTCGCACTCACCGGCAGCGATTTTGCCCCCAACCGTGATCCACAGACCGAAAGCCCACTCCCGGATATCAATCAACGAGTGCACTACGGCGAGATCATCTGGAGTCGCCGACTGCAGGTAACGGCCCCCACCGCAATCGTGGCCGGCAGCATCCGCTTCCAGATCTGTCGCCACGGCACCTGCAAACCACCCACCACCGCGAAATTTCAGGTGGCACTCGGCAGCCAGCCCACCGGCAGTCCCCCAACCAACGCCAATACCACCCCCGATTCCCTCACCAAATCACCAACCACGCCCCGCACTCAGGCACTCCAGACCGCCGGCTCCGTCGAGACTGGCGTGGCCTCAGGTGGACTCCTGAAATTCCTGCTCACCGCGGTCGTCGCCGGCTTTGTGGCACTGGCCACACCCTGCGTGTTCCCAATGATCCCCATCACCGTCGCCTTCTTCCTCAAACAGGAAGAAAAACACGCCGGCAGCTCCATGAAACTGGCACTCGTTTACTGCCTGTCCATCATCGCAGCATTCACCGTGCTGGGCATCGCCATGGCCAAAATCTTCGGCGAATCCAGCCTCACAAACCTCGCCAATAACCCCTGGCTCAACCTGTTCTTCTCAGCTCTGTTCATCGCCTTTGCACTGATGCTGCTGGGTGCCTTTGAACTCTCCGTGCCGCCATGGATGCTCAACTGGACCAGCCGTCGCGAGTCCGCCGGAGGCCTGCTCGGAGTCGTCTTCATGGCTCTCACCTTCACACTCGTTTCCTTCACCTGCACATTCGCATTCGTCGGCTCACTGCTCGTCCTGTCCGCTCAGGGTGACTTCTTCTGGCCCGTCCTTGGAATGCTCGGGTTCTCCACCGCCTTTGCCTCACCCTTCTTCGTACTGGCTATGTTCCCCAGCATGCTCAAAAAACTGCCCCGCAGCGGAGGCTGGATGAATGACGTCAAATTCGTCATTGGACTGATCGAGCTGGCTGCCGTCGTCAAATTCCTCAGCGTCGCAGATATCGGACTGTCCGCCAATGGGATCCCCGAATACGTCACCTACCCCGTCTTCCTCTGGCTCTGGATCGCCATCTCCGCCTCTGCCGGGCTGTACCTGCTGGGACTGAAAACCGGCCCCCGCCCCAAACTGTCCGTTCCTCGCGGCACCTTCGCTGCCGCGTTTCTGCTGTTTGCCGGACGACTGATTGCCGGAGCCCTCGAAGCGGGACTGCCCGACGATTTCGTCTGGCGTCAGGTGGCGGCTTTCGCCCCGCCACAGATCAAAAACGGCGATATACAACAGCACCCGGCACTGGGATATGCCATCGTTCAGCATGACCACGCGTGGTCGCTTGAGCACACAAAGGCCATCACTTATGCCAGTCAGCAACAACGGTTGCTGTTCCTCGACATCACAGGTATCAACTGCGTCAACTGTCGCCTCATGGAAAAAACAGTATTGGCCCGCCAGGACGTACACGATAAGCTGGATGGCATGGTCCTCAGCCAGCTGTACCTCGATACAGTTCCCGGTGTCGCTGATCCACAGTTGCAGGAACAACTGCTCAGTCACAACAGAAACCTTGCAGCAGACCTGCTGCAGGACGTCACCATGCCCAGCTACGCCATCGTGGCTCCCGACGGCAAACAGGTCCTCGCAATCTTCAAGGGACTGGATCAGTCCGGTGGTGAGAAGTTTCTGCAGTTCCTCGACAGCGGCATCAATCGCTGGAAACAGACCCAAACACCCGCTGCCGCAGCCCCCGTCAATCCCCCTTCTCAGACAGCGAAACTCTGATGAAAATCGAACACCTCGCACTGAACGTCCCCGACGCCCTGAACATGGCTCGCTGGTATGTCGAACACCTCGGCATGAAAGTCAAACGACGCACCGTCGAACCGCCTTTTGTCCACTTCCTCGCGGATGACAGCGGCACCGTCATGCTTGAGCTGTACCAGAATCCCGCAGCTCCGGCTCTGGACTTCCCGGCCATTCAGCCACCCGCACTGCACCTCGCCTTCCTCTCCCGCGACCTGCCTGCAGACGTCCGCAGACTGACACAGGCCGGAGCCAGCATCGTCGCCGACGTGCACACCATGGCCACCGGAGACACCTTTGCCATGCTGCGTGATCCGTGGGGACTGCCCGTTCAACTGGTCAGTCGCAAAACACCCATGATCGAATGACCCACGCACTCGTTTCTGACAGTCCTGCAAATCCCGCACACGCTCCCTGACTTCGGCAAATCACCGAGCCACCGGACGACTGCCACGCAGGATCGGAAACACGGGCTGGTCACCCAGCGCAGTAAATGGAGTATCACCAATGAACAGACAGCCGGCGTGCGGATGCCGCTCCTGCTGCGCCACATCCATGTGCTCGACCGCTGTCGTCAACAGCAGCCGCACTCGTCCCTCATGCTGAACCAGCTGCGGACAGGTCACTCGCGGTGACCCCGGGCATCGCCAGACAGCCTCCAGCGCACCGCTGGACAGTGAATACTGCCGAGCCGCCCCGGCGGCAGGGTCGCCAGGGTCATACAACGCAACAATCAGACTGCGGTGGTCCGGAGTCAGAATCATGCCATCCGGATAGACATTCTCCGCCGTCAGATCAACCACCACCTCCCGCCGCGACTCATCCAGCCGACCAGCCGCAATATCCAGCGGATAACGCACAATCTGCTTGTCCGGCGAATCAATATCGTACAACCACAGTTCGCCAGCAGCATCCGGCAGCACCGCCTTCCCGTTGGAACACTTCTGGTCACCCAGCAACTGCACCAGACGCTGATCCGACTGCCGCCACAAATACAGACCACCAATCGGCTGGTCACACGTCGGATAGTACTTGCAGCCGAAGATCAGACAATCCTCCCAGATAACGGCATCGTTGATCACCGTACCCGGGCCACGATCCTCCGTCTGCTCAATACTGATCAACACATCCCACGTCCCCGTCGCTGTATCAAACAGCGCCACCTGACGCTCAGCACCGATCACAAACACCCCGTCACGACTGGTCGGAAAAGCAAATCCCGGTCGACCCGGCAACGACCACGATTCATTCCGACCTGAATCCAGATGCAGAATGTTCAGCGATCCCGTGGTGGCCTCAGCACCGTGCTGAATGGCAACCCAACTGGCTCGATCCGCTCCCAGCCAGTAGGGCCCCTCAGGCAGGAAACGCTGCTCAGCACCGTCAGGTCGCAGGATCACGCTGGCTTCAGTGGTAAACATCGACTTCTCACCATTCTCCAAAGTATCGAACGTGGTATCGCCACCGCCAGCCGGCGTCAGTCGCAGACGAATATCCCCACAGACCTCCGGCAACTCACTGTGACCCGATCCCTCCGGCAAGCCATCCAATTCAGGACTCAGCAGACCCAGCAGCGCATTCCGCGCCGCCTGCTGCTCCGCTTCCTTCTTGCTGCGACCACGACCGCTGGGGAATGTTCGCTCTCCCACACGAGCAGCCACCAGAAATTCGCGGGCATGGTCAGGACCGAACTCCTCCTGCACGAAATACTCCGGAGTACATGACAGTTCCCGCTGAGTATACTCCTGCAACTGACTCTTGTGGTTCTCCGCGTCCAGCGGACGACAAAGTCGCAGCTCCTCCCCGAACGCCGACAGGATGAAAGACCGCGCACTCTCCAGACCACCGTCAAAATACACCCCGGCAATCAGTGACTCCACCACAGCCGACATGATCGACTCCGGAATCTGCTGCAGTCCCCGACCCACAAAAATCAATGGCTCAAGATTCAGCGCACGGGCCACACGAGCACAGGTCTGGCGACTGACCAGCCACGACTTCATCTGAGTCAACTGGCCCTCTCGCTGATCCGGAAACAACTGAAACAAATGCTCACAGATAATCAAACCCAGCACCGCGTCACCCAGAAACTCCAGACGCTCGTTGGAATCAAGTCGAGTCTCAGCGGATGAACTGTGCGTCAGACAACGACGCAGCAGAGCCCTGTCACGGAACCTGTAACCGATCCGATTTTCACAGCTCTCAAGGATGTCGGGATCTGCAGCCATAACGGTGGAATCTGGCAGGCAAAACAAGCCCCCCACAAAAAACGGGAGGCACGAAAAATCAGAATCGATGCCCCTCCCGGGGACCATCCTGCGTCAGTGTCAGAATCTCCGGACCCGTTTCGGTCATCAGAATCGTGTGCTCAAACTGCGCCGATAATGCGCCGTCCCGAGTACGCACAGTCCACTTGTCCTTCTTGTCCAGACGAGTCTCCCACGTGCCCATATTCAGCATCGGCTCAATCGTGAAACATGTCCCCGGTCGCAGCAGATCACGATTTGATGCCGGCTGAGGAAAATGCGGAATACCAGGCTCCTGATGAAAATCACGACCAATTCCATGCCCCTGATACTCACGCACCACAGAATATCCAGCCGCTGCAGCAAATGTCTGAATCGCCCGACCAATGTCCGTCACCATACAGCCCGGCCGCAATGCACGAATGCCAATAAACAGCGAATCAAACGTTGTCTGCACCAGACGCCGCGCCGATGCACTCACCTCACCAATCAGAAATGTCTCCGACTGATCCCCATACCAGCCATTCACAATCGACGTAATATCCACGTTCACAATGTCACCCGACTTGAGCGGAGTCGAATTCGGGATCCCGTGACACACCACCTCGTTGACACTGGTACAGATCGTCTTCGGATAACCCTTGTAATTCAAACAGGCCGGAATATGCCCGTGATCACGCGTATACGCCAAAGCCAGCTTGTCCAGCTTGTCCGTCGAATTCCCCTCAACAACATGCGGTCGCAGAAAATCCATCAGCGATGCGTTGAATCGGCCCGCCGCGCGCAAACCCTCACGCTCCTCGTCCGTCAAATACAACGGTATTTTCTTCTGCAGCAATGACAAAATGCTTCACCCCGAAAAACCCCTGCGAACCGCACAACAGGCCTGCATTATCGTTCTACAGCCAACGATGTCAAACCGCCACACACCCAGAGCCTCATTCTGCGCTACATCGCAGTGCAGGCGACGGAATTTCGCACCGCCGGTCAGCGATCCCATGATCTCTCGGAATTACCCCGACCCGCTCCACGGAACCCCACAATCTACCAAGACCCATCCAACCACAGAACCCTGAACAAAAACTGAACACCGGCATGGCCCACCACTAGAATGCCCCCGGACGTCACCCCATGGATGGCCTCGAGGGCTGTCCCCGTTGGCTGTCCCCGTTGGATGTCCCCGTTGGATGTCCCCGTTGGATGGCACCCGATGGATGTCCCCGGTGGATGGCACCGATGGATGGCACCGATGGATGGCCCCGGTGGTTGGTCCCGATGGATGGCCCCGGTGGTTGGTCCCGATGGATGGCCCCGTTGGATGGTCCCCGGAGGCTGGCCCCGTTGGATGGTCCCGGAGGCTGTCCCCGCTGGACGGCACCCGCTGGATGGCACCCGCTGGATGGCACTATGGATGGCCTCGACGGCTGGCCCTGGTGGTTGGTCCCGATGGATGTCCCCGATGGATGTCCCCGATGGATGTCCCCGATGGATGGTCCCGGTGGATGGTCCCGGTGGATGGTCCCGGTGGATGGTCCCGGTGGATGGTCCCGGTG
>Ga0255095_1000333_pt1 | contig 25208 bp, 17 predicted proteins | sample Colum_Law_RepC_8_2_FD_188435 | JGI IMG/M metagenome (GOLD analysis project Ga0255095, IMG submission 188435) | Freshwater microbial communities from Columbia River, Oregon, United States - Colum_Law_RepC_8d | ecosystem: Environmental > Aquatic > Freshwater > River | place: USA: Oregon...
AATGTTGACAAGTCCCATTGTTCCGTAGGTAAGAATGCTGCCAGAATATTGGCCGCCGGATCCGCCAATCACGCTGCCTGAAACATTGACTGGTCCAATACTGCTGCCTGTGACGTGTCCAGACCGCACGGCTGATCCTCCAATTACTGATCCGCCGATCGTGAGGCTCGTCATGGCCCCGATGGATTCAATCAACCCACTTTGCTCCCCGGCAGCTCCTTTGAGATGCTCACAGCGCCCATCGTTGCGTTGGAGACAACCGCTCCGCTTTTCGCACCCGCTCCGCCCTGAACGCTGCCCTTCACAGTCACAGGCCCGATGCTTGCGGCTGCGACACAACCGGCGGCTGTCGCAGCGCCGCCTGTTACGGAACCGCCAATCGTCAGGCTGGTCATGGCTCCCTTCGACTCAATCGTACCACTTCCCGCTCCGTTACCGCCGATCAGATCTCCTCCGACACTGACCGCACCCATCGCCCCTTTTGAAAACACATACGCACTGAGCAGACCCGATGAACCGATCAGGTCGCCGCCAATCGTCAGCGTTCCCATTGTAGACTCGGAATGAATCGATCCACTTCGTTCAACCGCTCCGCCGATGACGTTTCCTTTCACAATCACAGGCCCCATCGCCAGCGAAGACAAGATAGCTCCGCCCAGCTTCTTGTTTCCGCCTTCAATCCGACCGTTGATCGTCACACTGGCCAGCTTGCCGAGCGTAAAAATGGCTCCCGAGTTATCGCTGCTGCCGCCGTTGCCCGCGATCACATCGCCTCCGATTGTTACAGCACCCAGATCCAGACTGGATGAAACCCTTCCGGATTCTTCACCGATATTGCCCAGTAACGAACCATCGATCTTCACGCTCGTGAGCTTACCATTCGAGTTGATGGAACCGCTCTTTGCTCCCGGCCCGCCTTCAACGTCGCCGGAGACGATCACTACTCCCATGTCCAGTGCGGAAGAGACTCGACCACTTTCAGCCCCCGCAGCACCTAACAGCGAGCCGTTCACCGTCAGGCCGGCAATCTTTCCGCCAGACTGAATCGATCCCGTAAATGCATTTGGTCCTCCCTCAATATCGCCTTTGATCGCGACGATGCCGATGTCGCCAGTGGCCGCAATTCGTCCCGAGTTATGAGAGCTTAGCCCCAGCAGTGAACCGTCGATCGTGATAAGACCAATCTGCCCATTCACGCCGCCACTAACGTTGATGAATGCGTTATTCACATCCGATTTTACCGACAGAGATCCCAGCTTCCCCTGAACGACCGTGTTGAGATTGATCGCCCCGGCGAATGTTCCGTAACGCCCCAAAGACTGAACTGTCAAACCCGCAAGTCCGGTTGTTGATGTCGTCGCATCGCCCGCCATGATTCTTCCAAGGTCGCCGTCAATGATGACAGTCCCGAGGTCGATCCCTGTTGCGTTAATTTGGCCGATCGCCATAAAACCGTCGCCGCCATTGGTCGCATTGCGAACCGCGGATGTCGTGATGTTCGTCACGGTCGCTCCCGCAGCCACGCTGGTCAGGTCAATCGTGAGTAACTGCTGCTTCGTGCTCGTCGTCCCATTCACATTGCTCGTGTTGAACTTGAAGATCGTGTTCGCATTCGCTGTGGTCAAAACAGGCTTTGACAGTGTGACTGTCACATCGTCACCATCGGCATCCTGATACTTGACTATAGTGGCGCCAACCAGAGTTGCCGGCATCCGACGTCCCTCAAGCGTCTCCGTCCCCTGCGACGCCCATGCCAGACTCCTCGATCGACGCCGGCTGCCTTGGACGCTTCGAAAGCGGCTGACGACTGAACGGAATTGGGACATCATCGATTCGATGGCAGAAAGTGGCACGTGACGGCTCCTGGTGGACAAAATTGTTGGCGTGATTCGGCGGAATCTTTTGCTTTCTGATCATCCCATCGTGGACCGCGATGAATGTCGGCCAAAAGAATCTTAATTTTGTGCCAGACAACGTCGCATCAACGAAAACAGCCGTCTTCGAGTGAAGGCGGCTGCGGAAATTTGCGTGGTATTGAGCTGTTTAAAGAGCGATCAAAGCCCCAGGCCGAATTCCAGCTCACAAGGCACCTTCATTGTCTCCGTCTCAGTGTAGTACGAGACCTTGGCCTTGATCGACTTCGCATCCGATGCAATCTGCCACGATCGCGAATAGGTCACGTCGTCGCCGAAGCCGAAACTTCCGGAGCCGCCGCTGGAACTTTCGACAGTCTTTCCTTTTGCATCAACGAACTCAATCGCGGCGATTGAATCGAACGGCTTCTTACTGCTCATTTGAAACTGCTTTTTGAAAGGCTCCCCAAAGGCATCTCCAATTTCTCCAACTGTTGCGTCCAGAGGACCGAACTTCAGTTCCTTGCCCTCTTCCAGCACAATTTCCACATCCACTGTCTTCAGATCTCGCCCAACAACAAGAACGAGGTCGCCTTCTATTTGAATCTGCTTTGTTCCTTTGGCTGGAATCTCTGACGTCCGCATGGACACCAGGCCTTTCTCTGGCTTTTCGTTCAGGCTCAATCGGAAGTTGCCATCAAACATCTCCTCCAGAGGCAGTTCGGTTCCGTCATCCTGCTTCAATACTAGTGACGTTTGCTTTGCGTCGAGCGAAAGAACGGTCTCTTTGGGTGCATGAAAATGCAGTTCCACTTCGAGTCCCGGCTGGCGCATCATGGACAACCCCTGGCCAAACTCAGACGAAGGATCTTTTTGCCCCACGGAGAATCCGGCAATCTGAAGCTTGACCTTCTCTTCGCCGAAAGTTGAAGCCGTGGCCGCGGCCAGGTATACGGTGGAAAATAACAGGCAGGTCTTCCAGGCAGTCGACTTCATGATTTGAACTCACTTCTTTGTTGGTGTTGAACAACTTGTTCGAGATCCCCACAGACCCCGGCGTCCCACGACAGTGGAGGTGACGTTCACCCGCCAGCGAAATCTTTAGAACTCGACAGGGTGATGGTTAAGCTGCAGATCGAACGACAGCGAATCCGTCGGCCAACTATTTCAAGAATCTTTGTAATCCCGCGAAAAGACTCGGTCTGCATAAGCGCCCGGCGAGCGGCAGGGCGTCAGCCCTCCGAGTGCGATTCCTGCGAATCTGTGTCCCGGTCGAGTTCAGCATTCTGGGCTGGTCGCACCATGGCCAAGTTGCGGGTGGTACGAGTAGATTGAGCGTGACTGCTCTGAGGGCTCACGCCCTTCCGCTCGCGGAAGATTGACGGGCGGAAACGAAAAAAGGGTTCCCGAATTTCTCGGGAACCCTTTTTCCATTTTAATATGGGCAGAGGGGGAATCGAACCCCCGACACCAGGATTTTCAGTCCTGTGCTCTACCAACTGAGCTATCTGCCCAAACAGCTTGTGGAACGGTCAGTAAACTGAGTCGTGCCAAGGAGCTGTTTTCCGGGGCGGGATGTTAGGGGCTCATTGGCGGCTTTACAAGACATCTGGCCCTCATGGCGCAAAAACGAGACAGTTGAGTTGGACGATGACGACAGTTAGGCATGTTTTGCCGAACAAACGTGGCCAGGAATTCTCTCACAGCTCAAAAAATGCTGAAATAATCCCTGAAGGCCGGGCATCCTTTTCCCGTCAGGTGTGATCTTCGGAGGATGGTCGTTGTCGCAGATGGAACCAGAGAGTCCTGCCAGTTCGCAACAATCTCTTGATTGGCAGCAAGCGGTCTCCGGGGATTGCGCGGCAACTCGCGAAATAATTGAGGCGGCCTGCGTTAAGTGGGAAGCAGATCTCAAGACATTTCTCGCGGGGGTCCTGAAGGATCGCCATCTGGCAGAAGATGCATTTCAGAAAACAGTCGTGCGGGCGATTGAAACCAGTCAGTCGGGACGGCAGGACACTTTGCGAGGCTGGTTGTTTCAGGTGGCCTTGAACGAGGCTCGCCAGATTCGTCGGGAGATACGTCGCGAAACTGTGCAGCGGCAGAAGTTGATTGATCAGGGTGCTGGTGTGCAGGCCTTGGACGCTTCCGGACGGTCGAATGATTTGATGTGGATGGTGGATACGGTTCTTGTGAATGACGATTTGGCGGTGGCTATTCGTCGCTCATTGGCGAAGTTGCCGGCGGATCAACAGGAAGTGGTTCGGCGAAGGATTTACGAAGGGCAGGGATTTGCCGAAATAGCTGCCGAAATGAAATTGCCGCTGGGGACAGTTCTGACGTGGATGCGTCGAGCTCTGATGCGGCTGAGAGAAGACTCCGGGCTCAGAGAATTGTGGGGCAATTAGCTGATGCTTCTGAAAGACGGGCTGGGATTGATATGACAAGCGAACTGCAAACTTCAGAGACAACCGGAACCGCGGCCGACGAACGTGCTTGGCGAGCTGCCCAGTATGTGCTCGGTGATCTTTCCGAATCTGACGCCGATGCGTTTGAGCTGGCGATGCTGGATGATGCGGAACTGTGTGAGCTGGTCCTGAATGCGACTCGCCTGCAGACCGGGATCGCAGTGGCTTGCCGCGAGTCATCTGCCGAGACTGCTTCGGCTGTGGTTAAGCTGTCAGTGGTGGATGCCACGCCCGGATTTATCGCGGTTCGTTCTCAAGTGTCTCGCATCGCGGTCAGTCTGGCCGGACTGGGGCTCGCGGGAATTCTGCTGACTTTTGCCACTGACTCCGGTGAGCGATCATCGAGGGAGTTGGCTGTTGTGAATGCAGAGACGGTGGATGCCCTTGCGGATTTGATTTCGGAATCGGAAACCACAGAGCTACTGGCATTGCAGGATGTTGAGACGGATGTGGATCCGGCCTTGTCGGAAGTGGCGACGCCGGAATGGTTGTTGATGGCGATCGAGTTGGAAGACGGTAGTGGTCAGCCGCAGTTGAATGAGGAATTGGATGTGTATTAGTGACCCGGAGAAGAAGTCGTGGTGCAGAAGCCGTTGAGGCACCGGGGTAAACCCGGTGGCGGAGACTGGAAAACACTAGAGGGCTCGCGCCGTTCCGCTTCAATTTGAAATTGCTGAGTGTGTTGATCAGTGGAGAGTTGAATTGATGAGACTGTTGGCTTTGTTTGCTGTTGCGATCGTGGGGCTCGGGTCTGGAGTACAGATGCCGTTGCAGGCTTTCGTATCGCAGACTTCGGCGGATGAGAAGAAGCCTGAGGAAAAAAAGCCTGAGGGAGAGTCCAGGGTCGCGGAACCTAACAAGCCGGAACAAGGCGAAAAGAGACCTCGAATAGAAAAGTCTGAGGCAGATCGTAAAGCGGCCATGGAGTTTGCAACTCAGCATCATCCGGAGTTGGCTCGTCTGCTGGAGCAGCTTGAGAAATCTCGCCCAAATGAATTCGCCCGAGCAATAAGAGACTTAAACAAGCAGTTGCAGCAACTGGAGATTACTCGCGAAAAGAACCCGACTCGATACGACGCTCAGCTGGAAAGCTGGAAGCTTGAATCGCAAATTCGAGTGCTTACGGCTCGATGGTCGTTGAGTCGTGATGCGGAGCTGGAAGCACAGATTCGGGGTTTACTGAAGCAGCGTCGCGAAGCGAAGATGGCTCAGTTAAAAGCGGACAAGGAACGTCTGCTTGAGCAACAACGAAAGATTGATGAGCAGTTAACGGCGCTGTCGGATCCGATGGATTCGCAGGTGGATAAAGAATGGGAACAGCTCGCAAAGAAGGCGGGGAACCCGAAAAACAGCGGCAAGAAGGCTTCCGGGGCCCCGGTTGCTGCGGACAAAAAGTAGATTACGTTTGTTGATTTTGAAAAGGCGTTTGTCATGCAGATCAGCATCAAACAATGGATCTCCGTCGCCGTATTCGGACTGGCTGTGGCCGTCGGATCGTTGATCGGGGTTGCTCAGGAGCAGGCTGCTCCTGCAGTGACGGCGGAAGTTCTCAAAGCTTCAGCAGAGGTGACGGCCTCTGTTTCTCAACGCTATATCAGTGCGGAAGCTGGCGGGGAATCGCCGGATTTTCAGAAGCACGTTGTTCCGTTGCTCGGAAAGCTGGGATGTAACGGCCGTAGTTGCCATGGATCTTTCCAGGGGCGAGGCGGATTTCGCATGAGCCTGTTTGGATACGATTTTGCTCTCGATCATGACGAATTATACGGTCGTCTGGATCCTGAAACTCCGACAGAGAGTTTGATTCTGGCAAAGCCATTAATGCAGATCCAGCATGAAGGTGGCCAGCGCCTGAAAGAAGGCAGTTGGGAGCATCATGTTCTGCTCCGTTGGATCCAGTCCGGCGCGCCGGCACGCGTTGAAGAGCCGCCCACATTGACGAAGCTGGAAGTCACTCCGGCTGAGATTCTCTTTTCGGCCGATGGTCAGCAACAGCAGTTGAAGGCTGTGGCGATCTGGACGGATGGAACTCGCGAAGACGTAACTACACTGACTCGGTTCCAGACGAACGATGATCAGATCGCCGACATCACTGATGATGGCCTTGTGATGGCTGGGTCGTCCGGCGATACGCACGTTGTGGCGTCGTACGACAGTGCGGTCGTGCCAGTGCCTGTAATTCGCCCCGTTTCAGAAAACTTCGGGGACAAGTATCCGCAGGTTGCGGCTCCGACGAAGGTTGATGAGCTGGTCATTGAGAAGTTGCGGAAAGTTGGCATCGTGCAGTCTGAAACCTGTACCGATGCGGAATTCCTGCGTCGAGTCAGTCTGGATGTTACGGGAACGTTGCCGACTCCAGCAGAAGTCAAAGCGTTCATTGCAGACAATCGATCAGATAAGAGGAAGCTGAAGATCGACGAACTGCTCGAACGTCCTGGTTATGTTGCCTGGTGGACGACGAAGCTGTGCGACTTTACTGGTAACAGCGATGACAAGCTGAACAATGTGACTCCGGTGCAGACCGAAGCGTCAAAGCACTGGTATGCCTGGATTGAAAAACGAGTTCGTGACAATGTTGCATACGACAAGATTGTCGAGGGAATTGTCATGGCTGTCAGTCGTGAGCCGGGTGAATCGTACCAGCAGTACTGTGAGAATATCTCGAAGCTGTACCACAAGGGCGGACCGGGTGCGGATGGATACGCGGAACGTTCCGGCCTCGCACACTTCTGGGCTCGTCAGAACTTCCAGACGTCGGAAGATCGAGTCATCGGGTTTGCATACACCTTCCTTGGAACTCGCATCCAGTGTGCTCAGTGTCATAAGCATCCGTTTGACCAGTGGACTCAGGACGACTTCAAGCAGTTTGAGGGATTCTTTAAGGCCACGACAGGCCGCCAGAATACTCGCCCGGACGCCAAGGCCGAATATGATGCGATGGTCGCGAAGTTTGAAGAAACGAAAGGCCTGAAGGGCAATGAAGTTCGCAACATTCTGGCCAGGAAGGTTCAGGGCGGCGAGATCATCCCGTTTGCGGAAGTTTATGCTGTGAAGCCAAAGGCGACACCGGTCAAAGCCAAGGATAAAAAGAAGAACAACGGGAAGCCTGATCGAAACGTCCCACCTGTGGCCAGTGCCAAGTTGTTGGCCGGTCCGGTTGTGGATCTGACGAAGTACGAGGATGTTCGTCAGCCACTGATGGACTGGTTGCGTGCTCCGGAGAATCCGTTGTTTGCTCGAGCATTCGTCAATCGAGTCTGGGCCAACTATTTCAATGTCGGAATCGTGCAGCCTTCAGATGACATGAACCTTGCGAACCCACCGGTAAACAAGGCTCTGCTGGATTATCTGGCGGCCGGGTTCATTGAACACAACTTCGACATGAAGTGGCTGCATCGCGAGATTTTGAACAGCCGTACTTATCAACTGAGCTGGGTTCCGAATTCGACCAATCGCCTGGATGAACGTAACTTCAGCCGCGCGGTGCCACGACGGATTCCAGCGGAGATCGCATACGACATGATGGTTCAGGCGACTCGCAATGATGCAAAGAACCTTGAATTCGTAACGGAATTGGAGAAACGAGCAGTCTCGATTCCTGGTTCAGGTCTTCGTAACAGAAATCGAAATCCGGCTGACTATGCGATGACTGTGTTTGGCCGATCAACTCGCGAAAGCAATTGCGATTGTGATCGCACTGAAGAACCAAGTCTGCTGCAGACCATCTTCGTGCGAAATGACAACCAATTGTTGTCAATGATTGATGATGGTGACGGCTGGTTGCTGGACGTTGCGACAAAGAATTCGCTGACGTTCACTCGTAAGTCTGTTGCGGATGCGGCCGATTCGAAGAAGGATCAGCGTAATCAGGCTCGTGACAAGTACAAAGGGCAGATCAAGAAGCTGAGAGATCGGCTTGCCGAGGCGGAGAAGAACGGCAAGGCCGGTCAGGTCAAATCGTTTAAGGAACAGATTGCAAAGTTGAAAGCTCAAGCCGAAAAGGTCGGAGTGACGGATGCTGAGGTTGAAGCAACCCCGGCTGCGACTGATGCTGAGTCAGCGAAGCCCGAAGCAAGCGCGGCCTCAAGCGTCAACTTCACGGAAATCATCAACGAAGCTTACTTGCGAACGTTGAGTCGATATCCGACGGGAGAAGAAGTTCGAACTTCTCAGGCGTACATTTCCGAGTCAAAAGATGCCGTCGACGGAGTTCGCGGTGTGCTGTGGGCTCTGTTGAATACTCGTGAGTTTATGGTGAATCATTAGTGGTCAAACAAGCTTCGCCACCGGGTTTATCCCTGTGGCGGAATAGACATTTCGAATCATATTTTGAAACCAACCTCTAGTTATTGATAAGTCTCCAGGAGTTTTCACATGGCATTTTTCCGAACCTGCGATGGTGTTGGTCGACGCGATTTTCTGAAGGCTGGCCTGGTTGGTGGAACCGGCTTGTCTCTGGCCAGTTACGCTCAACTTGCGGCCGCTAGTCATATCAATCCGGATGCCAAAGGTAAGGCCGCGATTTTCGTTAATCTGAACGGCGGTCCTTCTCATATGGACACGTTCGACCTGAAGCCGAATGCCCCGTCTGAGTATCGCGGTGAGTTCAATCCGATTCAGACCTGCCTTCCGGGTGTTCAGATTTCTGAGCATTTGCCGAAGATTGCGACCTGCATGGACAAGTTCACGTTGCTGCGAGGCGTGACGCACTCAGTGGCCGCTCATGATCTTGGCACCAAGTATGTGAACACAGGGAATCGCCCGTTACCGTCGCTGGAGTTTCCTGGCTACGGTTCCGTTGTGAGCAAAGAACGTCCGGGGATTCCCGAGATGCCACCTTTCGTCGCAATCCCGAACAGCGCGCAGCGACCGGGGTATCTGGGAGTCAAGTATGCTCCGATGAACACAACGACGACGCCGCAGATTGGGGCGGCGTTTCGAGTTCGCGGGATCTCGATGTCAGGTGGCTTGACCGTTGAAGACGTTGAGAAGCGACGCAACCTGCTTTCGAATCTTGATCGCACTTTCAGCGATGTCGAAAAAGACAGCCAATTGCTGGATGGTATGGATGAGTTTGGTCGTCAGGCTCACACCGTGATCACGTCGAACAAGGCTCGTGAGGCGTTCGATATCAGCAAAGAGTCTCCGGACTTCACGAAGGACTTTGGTTCGTCCGGACTTGGGGCAAGCTGCCTGCTGGCTTTGCGACTTGTGGAATCGGGAGTTCGCTTTGTCACCGTCACGAACGGCGGCTGGGATACTCACCGCGATAACTGGAATACACTGAAGACAAAGCAATTGCCAGCTTTGGATGAAGCCTTGTACGGCCTGTTCACGGGCCTGGCGGCTCGCGGTTTGCTGGAATCGACCGTCGTCTACGTGACCGGAGAATTCGGCCGTACACCGAAGATCAATACAGAACGCATTGGTCGCGACCACTATCCACGCAACATGTTCATGATCCTCGGTGGCGGCGGAATCAAGGGCGGTCAGGTACTGGGGGAAAGCGACGAAACAGCCAGCTTGCCGAAGCACGAAGGCTTCTCACCGGATGACGTGGCAGCCAGCTTCTATCATGCCCTCGGAATCGACCACACCTATGAATACCATACGCCAACCGGTCGGCCCGTGATGATCGTCCGCGATGGCAAGCTGATTCCCGCTCTTTTCGCCTGATCATAGGCGTCTTTAGAGCGAGTGTTTCTGCTGCGATGGCTGTGAGTCCACTGCGTCAATGAGAGCTCTCATTGACGCATGCTCACGTACCGTTGTTCTAATTGCGCGGCGCGATGGAGTGTGACGCCGCTTGAACTCGCAGGAGGCGGCCGACGGGTTTCTTCAGGTCCACAATGACTGGCTGCGGCGTCTGTGCGGCACCGATGTTGCCGGCGGCGTCGCGAGCAAGCAGGCGGAAGTAAAGCGACGATGGAGTGCCAGGACGAATCGACCAGTCAAATCCGCCCTGATCGGCTTGCCAATCGAAGACCGGTGTCCACGGGCCGTTCGGCGTCGTTGAGTACTCCAGTCGAATCGGTGACGGAGCCAGATGCAGATCGGTGACTCGCCAAGCCAGCTGCACTGTTCCGAAACCATCGACTCGCACTGATGGCTGAGCCAGCTCAACGCCAGGAGCGGCCTCGTCAACGGTCACAATAATTTCTGGTGCCTGTCCTGGCTGAGGTGGAGCGTCGGCAAAGCCCAGACCGTTACGAACTCTGACAGCAAATCCGAATGTGCCTTCGCCCTGAGCGTCAACCTGAAAAGGACTACGCAGGTCGGTGTCATTCCCGTATCGGAACCACTGCTGACCGCCATTCTCAGTCACGAACAGTTCCACCGCACTGACTCCGGATGGACCAACGTCTTCCACCTGATAGTCAACGTCGAACACGTGAGTATTCACCAGTTGTTCATCGCCGATGGAGGATGAATTCATCGAGTTATGAAACCCCGGAAGACCGGGCATCGCCGAGGCTGAGGCCGTCGCTGAAACCTGAGAACTCATCGGAGCTCCATAGTTTCCACCGAAATTTGTCGTGGCCGTTGCCTGGGGATAACCGACCGCCGGTGCAGGGATCTGCGGTAGAGGGCTCTGCGGCACAGGGGCGACAGCTGCTTTCATTGCTTGAGCCGGATAGCCTGCCGGAACATTGGTTGCGTTGTGATTCTGCGGAGATGCTCCGAATGGTGATGGGCCCATCGGAGTCGAATGGATTGCGACGGGCATTGGAGGAGCAGTCATCGGACCAGCCGGGGGAGCCTGTGATACTCCCTTTGACACCAGCTGAGTCGATGCTTCTCCGCGATTACCAGCGGCATCAGAAATCTGTGCGCGAACGGCAATGACAGATCCCTGCCCTGAAGGGACTACGGCCTGACCATTTGCGACGGCATCGACGGACACGGGTTTCCAGCGTCCGTTTGTGCCATCGGCGTATTCAATTGAAAGAGTCTCAGGATTCACACTGGCATCGGTACACGTCCAGTTGATCAGAATCTGACCGGGGGCGGATTCAAAGAGTTCCACTTTGAGGTCTGGTGAAACCGTGTCCACAACAACGTCCAGCTCAGCCGCCGTGTTCTTTGCAGGCGGAGTCACGTTCCCCTGTGGATCAGTCATTCGAATTGCAAACGAATAGCGGCCATCGCGAGGAGCAGCGAACATGAAGGCGTCCTGAGAAGCCGGCACGCTTTGCAATTGTTCCCAGTTCGCTCCACCACTCTGAGATCCGAACAGGACAGCAAAGCCCTCAGCCTTCTGGCCTGGCTCTGTTTCCACGTCGAATGGAATCTGAAACTGGCCGACGTTGGTCACAAGTGGCTCATCACCGCTGGCAAGATTGATGCCCGGTCCGCTCAGTGAAGTGGCTGCTCCGAGGAATGCTGTCACGGACAGCGATTTCCGATGACAGCGTACAGAGGCTATGAATTGACGGAGAGTCATCTCTGCGGTCCCTCGCTGGAGACGCCCGCAGGACACATCAGCAATTTGCCGACCGGCCGACGAACGTCGTGTTCAATACAGCATCGCGTTCAAATCCCCCCGACCGAACCTGCGCGCAGCGGTTCAGTACACGATGCTCCTGTTCGATGTATCGGATGTCACGATTTGACGACTTGATTGCATTGTTGCGATCATGCCCACCAGGGCGATTATCCGGGACCATCTGAGGGGACGAGGCCTGGATCGGCCATGCTGCCGCAGAATCTGCCGCTGGGCGTATAAGTACAGGCATCGAAGAACCCGCCGGAACACGTTGGTGCCGTTCAATCAACGCGCCGCAATCGTACGGTGGCTGATGCGATCATGGCGCAGTCTGGCGATATGTAATCTGGAGAGTGTCAGAGTCGCACATGATTCGTCGCTGTGTCGAATTTAACGATTCTGACGAAAGCACTGATTCTGTCGCCGGTCGAACGCCGAAGAATAAACGCGTGGTCAATTTCGGGACGGCTCGAAAGGATGGCTGAGGGATTACCTTCAGTCGACCGTGATCACCAGAAAACATCTGACGAGCCTCGGCAACGCGGATCTTTGATCTGTTTCCGGGGGCGATTATGACAACCTGAGTTGTCTATACGATCGATCCGCCTGCCGAGCCCTCGTCCAGTATAACCGTGTTGTCCAGAGGAGAGGTTAAATGCTGAAACGTTTGATCGTACTGGCCGTCATCACCGTGGCCGTGCTGACTTCCGTCCGAACCGTGGAGGCTGCTCCTCCGGGACAGCCGTCCGACTGGCAGCGGTTCTACCATTATCCCTACGTCTACTATCCACACTCATTCCAGAAGCCTCAGCAGTACGACCACATGTACTATCGCTATGAGCCTTCCATGAGAATTCCGGTTTACAACAAGAACTGGTACAACTTCTACCCGACCGAGAAGCCATACCACAGCGGTCACCACTACCTTCTGGACGTGTTCTGATCGAACGCACCGGAACGCTCGTGAACAGCAAATGCTGACACTCGCAGGCTCTGGGTCATGGAATCGAGATTTCGGTTTCAGGACTCAGAGCCTGTTTTCGTTGGCGGTCTGCGAGTTCTACTATTTGCTCAAATCTCGAGGCACCATGCAGGAGCCCGGCCTTCTCGTTCAGAGAAATAGATAAGATCCGCTGGTTAAGAGATGGCGTTCACCTTTGCAATCTCCTGAAATGGCCAGCTGTGGCCATCACATTTTGGTTCGACGTTTCCCGGGTTCTTTGAGATCTGTTTGAAACATGTCTGCTCAGTACGTCATCGGTATCGATCTCGGCACCACCAATAGTGTTCTCGCTTATGCGACATTGAGCGAAGACAAACCTCAGGTTCAGGTGTTGCCTGTTCCTCAGCTTGTGTCTGCCAATACTCTTGAATCTCGGCCTGTATTGCCGTCGTTTTTGTATTTGGCGACAAAAGAAGAAACCGCTGCGAAGGCTTACAACGTTCCGTGGTCGACGAACGCTTCAGAGGCCGTCGGTTACGCGGCTCGCAGTCTGTCGGCAGAATTTCCTGAACGCACCGTCGGAGCGGCGAAGTCCTGGCTGTGTCACAGCAAAGTGGATCGACATCAGGCCATTCTTCCATGGCAGGCACCAGACTCGGTTGCCAAAGTTTCTCCCGTCACAGCATCACAACGTTATCTGGAACATCTGATCGCGGCATGGCATCAGGCATTTCCAGAATCGCCGATCACGGATCAACAGGTTGTGCTGACCGTCCCGGCGTCGTTCGATGCGAGTGCTCGTGAACTCACGCGTGAGGCGGCTTTAAATGCGGGGCTGCCGGATTCCTTTGTTCTGCTTGAAGAACCTCAAGCTGCCACTTACGCCTGGTTGAACGGCGTCGGTGATCGTTGGCGAAGATTGCTGAAGGTTGGGGACCGTCTTCTGATCTGCGACATTGGCGGTGGAACCACAGACCTGACGCTGGTTGAAGTCGCTGAAGAGAGCGGTGAGCTGACACTGCAGCGAGCGGCGGTGGGGAATCATCTGTTGGTCGGTGGCGACAATATGGATCTCGCCCTCGCTCATTTCGTTGCGCAGTTGTTTGAGCAGAAAGGGTTGCATCTCGATCCGTGGCAATCCATTTCACTATGGCACTCCTGTCGAAACGCCAAAGAGGCATTGCTGGCAGGAACCGGGCCGGACAGTCAGACGATTTCTGTGCCTGGCCGCGGCAGCCGATTGATCGGCGGGCTGGTTTCTGTAACTGTCGACCGAAACGCGGCCACTGATTTGTTACTGGACGGGTTCCTGCCGACCGCTCAACTTTCTTCGAAGCCCACAAAGTCGCGAGCAGGATTTCGTGAAATTGGTTTGCCCTATGAAGCCGACACGGGCATCACGCGTCATCTCGCCGCGTTTCTGCAGCAATCTTTGGGCGGCAGCGGATTGACTCATGTGTTGCTCAATGGAGGAGTTTTTAAATCGCACGCCCTGCGATCGCGACTTCTGCAGCAACTCCAGCAATGGTTTCCGCAGAATCCTCCGAAGCTGGTGGAAGGTGCGGAGGATCTGGATTTTTCTGTGGCCCGAGGCGCCTGTTTTTACGGCTGGACCAAACAGCGGGGTGGAGTGCGAATTCGCGGCGGGACAGCTCGGTCTTATTATGTCGGGATCGAAACCGCAGGTCTGGCGATTCCCGGAGTTGGTCGACCTTTGAAGGCACTTTGCGTTGTTCCTGCCGGGATGGAAGAAGGCACAGAGACCGCTGTTCCCTCTGAATCCATTGGCCTGATCGTTGGCGAAGCGGCTCGCTTTCGCTTCTTCAGTTCGCCGGTTCGCAACAATGATCGACCGGGGGAACTGCTCAGTCGCTGGTCACAGGACGAAATTTCCGAAACGGATTCGCTGGAAGCAACATTGCCGGCAGAGGACAACTCTGACGACGAATATGTGCCGGTCAAGTTTCACTCGCGAATTACGGAACTTGGAGTGCTTGAATTGTGGTGCGTCCACGAATCCGAGGACAAACGCTGGAAACTGGAATTCAGCGTGCGGGACGACGCGGACGCCACTTAGCAATAAATTGAGTGGAAATATTGAGCCTGGTCCGCCATAGTTCGGGAAGTAACAGGACGTTATTGCCGGAGAGCTTCATGTTGGCCAGCGTATTTGTACTTCTCACGACAGCAACCTGCGCGATGATGCCGTTGGCTGATGACGCGGAGTTGGCTCCTCAGGATATGGTCGTCCAGGAGATTGACTCTGCACTTGTTCTTGGGAACGACCGGAACACTCGGCTTCTGCGGTTAGAGATCAAGGTCACCGTCACCAATTCCCGCGATGTGCCGCTTGATGTGGACCGTCATCTGTTCAGGGTGGATGCCAGCGGTGTCCCTCTGGAGCCCGTAAACTCGAATCGCAGCGAGCCGCTGACGGCGACGAAACTGGCACCGTCGAAATCTGTTTCCGGATGGCTCACGTTCCCGGCAGTGGCCTATAACGGTCCGGAGATTCCCCTCGAACTTCAATGGGCGCGTGATCGTATAAAGGATGACAAAAAGGACGCTGAGAACTCTCCGCAAGGCGAATCGAAACCTTTGCGTGAAGTTGTGAAGTTGAATCTGAATGAGGCGATCAGAAAGCTCAACCTCTTTGAAGATAAATACGTGGGAGCGGATCGTGAACTGGTGGTTGTCTCGGTCCATCGGCCTCTGGACATTCTGGCCACGTGGGTTTTGTGCGACCATCTTAAGAAGATTTCTGAACGGGGAATTCAGCGAGTTGTTTTCACGCCAGCCACGTCTGACACTCCGACGGTGCATGCGGAGTTCGTCCAGTTCCTCGCGTCTTTAATCGATAACAGGACGGAAGATTCTCAGGACCTTCCCAGCATGATTCCGCTTCCCAAGACTCCCGTGAAGCTGAAGCACGTCTCCTTCGCTGATTTCTCGGAAGCCTCCGAACGTGTCTTCCGCAATCCTCGATCACAGGTCACTCACTACGAATCGCTCGACGACGCCGTCTGTGCTGCGCTGACACCGATCTATCGGTTTGTGCCGGTTGAAAAAGCCGTGGTTGATCTCAGAAACCCGGATAGTGGCGTCAGGCGTGCAGCGATGGCCGGAGCTGCCGATCGACTGACAGCCGAACAGGCCAGTGCGATTATCGAACAGGCAGAGACTGGTTCCACGACGGTAAAACTTGAAATTGCCGCGTATCTCAATTTGATCCCGGGCGAAGAAGCCGTCAACGCGCTGAAGGAAATGTGTCTCGGCGAAAATGAACGAGTTGCACAGGTGGCCCTGCGTTCTCTGGTCAGAAGCCGCGACAATGCGGCTGAGCCGGCAATGGCCGAAGTGTGGAAGGCCGGATCGACAACTCCCAAACTGCAGTCCGAAGTGGTGCAGGCCATTTCCGAATATCCCGACGAACGCTGGTTGCCGCTCGTTGTGGATTATGTGCTCGTGTTTTTGCGGCAGGCAGCTCAACCCGATTCGGCCACGATACCTGCGAAGAACATAAGTGGCGCGTTGCGATTTCTTTCGGCTCAGAACGATTCGCGAGTCGAACAGGCCATTCGACGCGATCTGTTGAACATTCGCAATCCGATGATTCAGGATATGTTCGTGCAGCATCTTCTGAACCTGAGGATGTCAGGCAATGATGCTCTGATTCGGGAGTGTGTGACTCGGCGACTGAGAGAAGGACAGATCTCCGGCATGATTTGCACGGCGGCCATCAAGTATCGTGACCCGTCATGGACGGATCCGTTGATGGCGAGTTTCCGGCTTGCGTCAAAGGACGAAGGTGCGGCGACGCAGTTTCTGAACGCGGCTCTGGAGTGTGCGTCTCCGGAACAACTCAGTCAGATGGCGGAGAACCCCGCTGAGTACTCTGTTCCACAACAGGCGGCCCTGATCCAGCATCTGGCACGTCTCGATCATCCTCGTTGGAGATCTTTGGCGACGGAACTGCTGGCAAAGAAAGAGCGAAATTGGCAACATGTCATTCCGCTGCTATCGCAGGATGGGTCTGAAGAGTCACTCAGGATCCTGCGTGATCATGTTCAGGCCTATGCCGCGGGCCTCGAGGGAACTCGAGATGCATCTGTCGATGGCATGCAGATGTATCAAACGCTGCTGATTCATCTTTCAGCTTTTGTTCATCCGGAATGTCGACGAGTCATGAATCGCCTCGCTCGTGATCCCAATAAGTACATCAGCGACATTGCAACCAGCCAGCGTGTCATCGCCTTTCGCGCCGCGCCGGGATTTCAGTATCTGTTGCAGGAATCTCAACTACGGCGTGAAGGAAAGCTGAAGGAAGCCCAGGAAAGCCTGAAGCTGTGTCTGGAAGTCGATCCACTGCTGCCCGAAGCTTATGTGAGACTGGCATCGGAAGAGATGCATGCGGAGCGTTTTACGGAAGCGATGGAAGCACTGAAGACTGCGGATCAACTGTCGCCGGAGGATGTGGAGACACAAAGCATGATCGCCCTGGTCATGGTTCGACTCGACGATATTCCCGGAGGACTGGCTTACGCTGATAAAGTGATTGCGATGGCTCCCAAAGACTGGACCAGTCTGTATAACGGAGCGTGCACTTATGCTCGAGCCACGGAGAGCAAGCTGCCATCGGAAGACGACAAGAAAAACTTCGCCAATAAGGCGCTCGAGTTCTTAAGACAAACAGCCGAGCTGAAGTTCAGTGATTCCGAGCACATGCAGAAAGATGTGGATCTGCTGAGTCTTCATGGTCATCCGGAATGGCAGAAAATGGTTGACCTGGTCAACGCCAACAAAGCCCCGGCACCGATCGCTCCTTAAACGTCAGCGGCTCACGACGGAAATCTTTTCACGTTTCACGTCACGCCGCAGTGCAATTCTATAGTGCTGGCTTCAGCCTGTATTTCATTGCAGAATCTGCACTTGGGCCAACTGAAGTCGACTTTACGAATACAGCAACGACGCCAGAAGAAGTCCGGATTACGGCCCGGCAATCTTTCTCAGCAGCTCATCCGCCTGAATGCGAACCTGCGGTGCGAAGAAATCTGCTGAGATCTTTTCGACAAGGGTCTTGAGTTCGGCCTTCTCTGGTTCAGACAATCGTGGCCAGAGATCACTGACAGCACGCAGGCAGGTTCTTACAAGCGAAGGTTGTTCCACCAGAAAATTGTTCTCGGCCAACTGAATCTCATTGGCCGTCTTGCCTTTCATCGCCGACGCGTCAAACGGCAGCAGCGATTCATTCAGCAGCTCGACAAGCACCGGGACACCGTCAGTCGAGCCATTTCTGGCCAGCCCTACTGCCGCATTTGCTCGAGCAAAACGATCACCATCAAGAAGCATCACCTTCAGCAGTTCTGCAGAATTCGGCCCACCGACATTACCAATGGCGAATGCCGCCAGATGTCGCACGACCGGTTCTTTGTCCTGAGCACACAGTTTCAATTGTTGCTGAACAGCGGCATCTGAAATCGTCGGCTTCTCCAGCGGGGCAGATTTCGTCTCTCCTCCGGCCGCAACCTTGTCATCTTTCGCCGAGTAGCCCGTGATGGCATCGAAACGCCGGCCAGCGATCACAGCAATCGACATCAGAGCACTTTTGCGAACTTCGATGTTGTGCATTTCCTGAGTGGCTTCAGCCAAAACTGGCATCGTCTTTTCGTCTGCATTTAAGGCCCCCAGTGTTCTCGCAAGATACTCCTGATGACTCAGGTCCTCCTCCGATGGTGTCTGAGTCTTCAGCGACTGGCTCAGCAGTTCTGTCAGTGAATCGATGACCAGCGGATGCTTGGCCAAAGGCTCTCGATCTTCCGGCGGTGTGATTTCTTCATTACGCAATAACTGAGCCAGCCCGAGTGCTGCGCGCCAGCGCCGATGTTCGTTGCTGCTGCCCAGCTCTGCGACCAGTTGCTGCCAATCGCTTTCAGAATCGGCCAGCTTGCCGAACAAGGCCCAGACGGCCACGACCGCCATCACGATCAACGCGGGAATCAGAAAGAGTTGCACGATGTAACCGGCCGACGGTGGTGTCACCGGTGGCAATTCCTCAGGACGACTTCCTGCCGCCGCATAATTCTCGCGTTGTGATGAATCAGATCCGGACGACATAGGGAATTCCAGTATCGCAAATGAATCAAAGTCAGATGATTTCACCACGACTTTTTCAGGGTGGTTGCAGCCTGGTTCGGGACCGAATCTCGTGCCGAGCCTTCATGGGACTCTGACGCGGCACGATTCATCCCCGTTCAGGAACACCTGATCATATGCAGGAACCCCTCGAATTTCCCTTCCATCGGAGACGTAACAGGTTTCGGGAATCCGGGATATGAACGTTCCTTGTTCCTGAGAGTGTATTCCCCGGAAAAGATTCGATTTGCGGCGTTCTACGGTCTCGGACTTTGGTCTCTGAAATTGAAACGTCAGATTTCAATTGTTCCGTCGAGCGGACGAAAGCAGCCGTCGAGAAAAATCGGCAGATTGCTGAGGTCTCAAGCGGTATTCAATCACGTCGATTTTCAGGCTCCAGATGGCCGTGCGTCATCGGCTGCGTTCGCTGATGGTGCGGGCTGTCAATGGGCTCACCGAAGGATGCCTGTTGAATGTGTGGCTGCGGCTGAATTTGCTCTGCCGTCATCATCGCATCGTGTGCTGGCATATTGTTTCCAGCAATGATCGCTTCGCCCTGACCTCGGTCTGCCACAACAAGATGAGCGGGTACGCTTCCGTGAACTTCAGAGTCAAATTGCCACATGGCTCCGGTGCCAGCGTCCACGAGCAACCCCGGGATGCCACCGATCACGATGTTTCCGGCAGTCCACCAGTTGATGTCACGTGGGACTTCCTGGCGATAGACGCCTTCCTGACCGGCGTAGACCACATCATACTTAGCAGGACGAAATGCCTTGACGCTGGTCTTCAATGTGACCTGAGCCGGGGTGACCCCGGAGTGGACGACATTACCGTTCTGATCAACGACATTGAAGTATGTCGGACCAGCATGATTCTTGACCGTGACCTGACTCTTGCGACCACTGATGATCGTTGCGCAGCCGCTGAAGCTGCAGGTCAGGACAAGGATCAGAGACCAATGAATCACTCGTCGATTTGGAGCCATGGCTATTCCTTGATAGCAACCTGCACAGCGAGCGCGTGGACCAGCGACCACGAGTCACCCGTAAGAATTGCAGTATGGGCGGCTGGCGGAAACATCAACAAGAGCGGAACCGGGGCGAGCGACGCTTGTCACCTGATGAATCTCGACGACAACTTGTGTTCCGGTAGAAATCGCCGCGGTGAAGCATTCTTTGGCGACATATATAGCCATCTTCGTTGGATGAAAGCAGTGAATATTGCCGGAGGCGTCTTTCCCGTCGGCGGAGCGACGGGCGTACGGTACACCCGTCGCTCCGCCGACGAGAATGCGCCCAGGTTTGTATTGCGGTGGCAGGTTCTCAATACTGCGTCTGTTCGCGGCATGCGGTTCCGGTCGGGGAGTTTCGCATGTGCTTCTCCACCAGCCGAGCGCGAATCCATGTTGAGCCTTTTCCTGACGGGAAGATTGCTGATGAATCGTTGTGCAAAATTGATGGTTGCCGCGTTGAGTTGCTGCATTGCAACCACCGCGATGGCGGCTGAAAAAGTCGCGCCAGTCCGCATGGGTTGCGGCATCATGACGTTTGATACCGTTCCGGGCTGGGGATTGGATGAAGACGGCAAGTCAATCATCGGTCCTACTCACGGAGGCGTCGTCGTCGACAAGGCCGGCAACATCTACACCAGCGCCGATATGGGCGTGTTTGTGTTTTCTCCAGACGGCAAATTGGTGCGTCGTTTTGTGGGTGATGATTATACTCGGTTGCACGACATCGAGATTCGTGAAGAAGGCGACGCGGAATTCATCTACGGTGCTCGCAACGCCGCAGCAGAAGGCATCAAATTTCATGCAGAGACCGGCGACATTGTGCTGCGTCTGAAGTTTCCGGAAGAATCCGGCCTGAAGCTGACCGCGTTCAGCCCAACAGCCATCACGGTAGCTCCCAACGGTGATATTTTTCTGTCAGACGGCTATGCCAGCAATCACATTTTCAAGTTCGACAAAGCCGGAAAGTACCTGAAGCACTTTGGCACCAAGGGCAATGACCTGAAGCAGTTCAATACCGCTCACGGGATGACTTTGGATACTCGCTACGACCCACCTCGCCTGCTGATCTGCGACCGCAATCATGAGCCAAAGGGCCGATTGCTGCACTACGATCTGGAAGGCAACTACATCGAAGAAGTGATCACAGGCCTCGGTATGCCCACATCAGCGTCTGTGCAGGGTGACTATGTTTCTGTTCCAGACCTGCATGGTCGAGTTGTCATTCTGGACAAGAGCAACACAATCATGGCGGTGCTGGGCCATAATGCGGATCCTGCCAAGCGAGTGAACTACAACGTGCCTCAGGATCAGTGGATCGAAGGTGTCTTCAGTGGCACTCACGGATCTTACTGGGACAAAGACGGCAACCTGTATGTTCAGGACTGGAATGTCTCCGGCCGAATCATGAAGCTGGTGCGTGTCGAGTAGTGGTGTCATCTGCAGGACGGTCTTTGCAGGCCGTCCTGTATTCTTGCGAGACGTCGATTCACGCAATCGGTTTTCGAATGGCCGCGAGGTTATTGTTCATTCCCTGCACGATCGCACCAGAGTCTGATCCGAGTGCCAGAAACCTGAAGCCCATCGACTTGTGTTGATCAACCAACTCGGGGCGCGACAGGATTCCAGCGGTCTTGCCGTGCTTCTCACAAGCGGCGACGACGTTTTTCAGGTGCTGCAGAAATCCGGGCTGAGAAAAATCGCCAGGGTGTCCAAGATTCACGGACAGATCCATCGGCCCAACGAACAGGACATCAACTCCGGGAATGGCAGCCATCGATTCTGCCTGATCGGCTGCTTCCGGAGTTTCGATCTGCACGACAACCAGAGATCGTTCATTGGCCTGGTTGAGATAGCCTTTCCAGTTTCGCCCGTAGTCTGTGGCTCGTATAACCTGAGCAACCCCACGGATCCCGGTCGGTGGATATTTCATGATGCTCACCGCTCGAGCCGCCTCGGTGGCATCCGGCACATAGGGAAACATGACTCCCGCGGCGCCGCTGTCCATCACGAATTTGACCATGTCGGCGTCGATTGAAGGAATTCGCACGATCGGTGCCGCAGATGATCCGCGAGTCGCCAGGAGTTGACTGCGGAGTTCCGTCAGGCTGCCTGAACCATGTTCAAGATCCAGCAGTACCCAATCAAATCCGGCCGCAACCGCAATCTCCACGGCGACTGATGATCCGAGATTCAAAAACGTTCCGGCCAATACTTCTGACGACAGCCGATTGCGATCAATCCAGTTCATGGTTCAAATCCAGATACTTGAAGTTTCAGGTCAGGCGCGGCCCCGGGGCCGCACCTGTGCACCGAGAGAATTGATGACGGCCAACAGCCAACTTTCAACTCTCCCCGGACCGCAGCGTTTTAGCAATGCCGAGACGCGATGAACACCCTTGACTGAAGAAGTCATGAATCCATGAATTCTCAAACACGCAATTCCGAGTGCAATTTTGACCGGATTCTGAGATCATATGGAGGGTGCAGCAGATTCAGATCGAAGAATCTGCATGGAAGACGAATCTCCTGCAATGAGCGTTCTATAATTGGGACGCGATTTGGGCAGGAGAATGCGGGGAAGGCACGGGTGGTGATATGGTCAGTATGAACATCCTGTTGATTGTTTTCGGAGTGATCTTTGGGCTCTTTGTCCTCTTTACATTGGGCACATCGGGATTCGTATTCTTCAATGTCTTCCGGCTGTTCAATCGCGCGTTGAAAGATGCGGGTCAGAATCAGCACGAAGCCGGGCAGGCGGCCCATGTGGAGAAGAAGCGGAAGGCTTTGGAACTGCTCGCTCAGCAACCACCGGGTTCACCTGCTTTTAAGTGCCGTGGTTGTGGAGCCACCGTCGATAGCACGGCTGAACTTTCACCGGACGGTCGAGTCCGCTGCAACTATTGCAATCAGTGGACGAGTATTTATCAGTGACGGACAACGGCAATACCGAGATCCAGAATGACGACGATCGGGAACGGTCGCGGCGGCTTAGCCTGCAGGCGAACAAGGCCCCGGCAGAAATCGAAGGCTACTCCATCGTTCGTCGACTTGGGACCGGAGCCTACGGAACCGTCTGGCTGGCTCGCGAAGATCGCACGGGCCGCATGGTTGCGGTCAAGTTTTATCCGCACCGACGAGGACTCAACTGGTCGATGCTCAGCCGCGAAGTCGAAAAGCTCGCAGCGGTCTATACATCTCGCAACATCGTACGCCTGCTGGATGTTGGCTGGAACGCTGAGCCACCTTACTTCGTGATGGAGTATGTCGAAAACGGTTCGCTTGGAAATTTTCTTGCTCGTGGGCGTATCAGCGTTGAAGAGGCCATCCGGATCACTCGCGAAATTTGCAGTGCACTGATCGATGCTCATGGTGCAGGAGTTCTACATTGCGATCTCAAGCCGGACAATGTACTGCTGGACAATCAACTGCATGCGCGCCTGTGTGACTTTGGCCAGTCACGAATGTCTCATGAGCAAAGTCCGGCACTGGGGACATTGTACTATATGGCTCCGGAACAGGCTGATCTGGAGGCATTGCCCGATGCGCGATGGGATGTGTATGCGGTCGGCGCACTTCTGTATCATATGTTGACCGGCGATCCGCCGCATCGCAACGAGGCGACTCAAAGGCGTCTGGAGAAATCCGAGACGCTGGATCAACGCCTGAAAACTTATCAGCAGATTATTCATTCGTCCGGAGTTCCTTCCGGACATCGAGCCGTTCGAGGAGTGGATCGCAGGCTGGCTGAAATCATAGAGCGGTGTCTCGCCGTGGCCCCGGGCGATCGCCTTCCCAATGCTCAAGCGGTGCGTGATGAAATGGATGCACGCGACCGTCAGCGAACACGTCGCCCGCTCCTGATGCTGGGAGTTGTCGCACCGGTGCTGTTGATGGCTGCGATGGTGCCAATTTTCGTCAACGCGCTGACCCGAAATCTGCACGTTACCGAACAGCAGATCACCGACCGCGCTCTGGAAAGCGATGCTTTGTCTGCGCGACTGCAGGCGGCTGGTCTGGAAGATGAACTCAATGATCGCCTTGATGAGCTGGAAAACATAATCGCCGATCCTCGGTTGTCTTCATCGCTCGAGTTGATGTTTCAACAGAGCAGCGATGATGTCGTCGCACTTGTGTCGGCCGCGAGCGAAGGAATGCCGCTCACCGCTGAGGACGATGCAAGGCTGAACTGGATGCGGCAACTGGATGCCGCGTGGGAACGCAGTCAGGCAGCTAATGCTCGACGCCATTACGAACAGGACACAAGCTGGTTTCTGACCAACGCCGATGGCGTCCAGATCTGGCGGCGTGAATACAGCTCATTGACGCTGGCCAAGGCGTTTCGCTACCGAGACTATTTTCACGGGCGAGGTCTTGACTATCCCGAGGATCAGATTCCGGAGGATGTTCAGCCTCTGACGACTCGTCACGTCAGTGTTGCTTACAAAAGCACGACAACGGATCGGCAGACTGTCGCGTTAAGTGTTCCGGTGCGCAACTCTGCTGGCGAAGTGATCGGCGTGTTTGCTCGAACGGCCAATCTGGGGGATCTGCAGTCTCGTCTGGGGCGTCGCATTCAGGATAAAGATGACGACAGCGTGAAGCGGATCATCGCGCTGGCGGAGTTTCGTGAATCGGAAAACCTTCGGTTGCTGGACCATCCGTATTTGACCGAAGAGTTCGTGAAATCAGCCGAGCGGAAATCTCAGGACGTGGAAGTTCTTGAGAAGCTGACGATGAGCAACGAAACCGTGCTGAGAATACGTGAAGAATTGGCAACACGAGACGTGGATGTTCGGAAAGTTGTCAAACTACCAGTCTACCTGGATCCCGTAGGGCAGTTGCTGGACGCAGATTCCTCACCCTACGCGGGCGAATGGATTGCGGCGTTGGCTCCGGTAGAAGGTACGGGCTGGCTGGTGATTGTCCAGGAGCGTCGGGACGCAGCTCTTCAGCCTGTGCAAACCATGGCCGATCGCGCAAGTCGTCAGGCTTGGCTGGCTGTTCTGATTGCTGTTGCCATGATGGCAATGGTTTGGTTCTTTGTCTGGCGAGCATTCGGCCGGACGAGTGCGCTGAAAGTGCATGCTGCTGAGTAATCGAAGACGGTGCGATGCTGGAAGGTGCGAGCCAGGGTTCCGGGACAACCTTCACTGGATCGCCTTATCGCTTCGTTACAGCCAAAGATTGCTACACGCAAAATTCGTTGCGGGCAAAAAAAATCCCGGAAGCAGTGAAGTGGACCCCGGTTTTCGGACCAGCGGGCGCGATCGCTAAGGTGGATCGGGCGGGGTCAGGAGCGGCTGTTATGGACTTA
>Ga0255095_1000336_pt1 | contig 25117 bp, 8 predicted proteins | sample Colum_Law_RepC_8_2_FD_188435 | JGI IMG/M metagenome (GOLD analysis project Ga0255095, IMG submission 188435) | Freshwater microbial communities from Columbia River, Oregon, United States - Colum_Law_RepC_8d | ecosystem: Environmental > Aquatic > Freshwater > River | place: USA: Oregon | collected...
GTACGGCGAGACAGCACAAAGGCTACCATCACCGCCATACTCATGATCGCTGTGTACTGCCACATCAGCCGGGAACTTTCAGTGTCACCAGTTCACTGTCCGCCGATCGACCGCCTGCTGCAGACAGCGACGGCAACGGCACGTGTCCGTCACGATACAGCAGATTGTAGGCACAGAACGGAATCAGATGACCGCTGGGCAGCAGATGATGCACGCAGCCTTTCATGAGCTGCCGGATATCGAAATTGTATGCATCCATGAAACTGGTGGTGGTGATGCGAAACACGTCGGACGGCGACAGATCCTGACTCAGCACGCGTCGGAAGAACGACATGGCCATTCGTTCCGTTTCCGGATCGAGCGGCACATCACTGACGCTGCTCGGGATTGCCTTGCCTGCGGGCCCGGGCTGCAGAACGGAGGGAAAACCAGGTCCACTGGACGCCGCAGATTCCCCGCAGTCTCCCGCACAGCCACACCCCTGACGCGAGATAAACTCGGCAATCAGTTCCTGCGCACTGCTGCGATTGAAGGTAATCCCGTTGGCCAGCAGGTCGAGATGATTCTGAATGTCGATGAAGCGAGTCAGCGGAGTCAGTCGGCCCTGTTCCCGATAAGCATAGGCCAGCGAGTGAGCGTTGGGATGAGCACAGGGCAATGGCAGAAAATCGGATGTCCGCCAGACACCAGCCGACTGCTCAGCCACCCCCTTGATAATGTCCGGGAACGTCACCCGACGTTCCAGCGTTTCCGGCAACGGACATCGCCCGACATACGTCGCCGGCTGAAAGCTGATACCCGTGATCCACGGACGCTCCGCGCCGAATCGCACCAGCGCCCCCAGTTGATCCGTGTTCACGTCGGTTTCCACCGTACATACGAGGATCGTCCGAATATCCCGTCGCCCCAGCTCTTCAATTGCTTTCAGCTTCGTTTCCAGCAGCGGTTCACCACGCAGCGTCTGACTGCTGGTCTCGTCCAGACCATCAAACTGCAGATACACTTCGCATCGCCGATTCCGCTGCGCCAATTTGTCGAGCAGTCGCTGGTCTGATGCCAGCCGAACTCCGTTGGTGTTGATCATCACAATGTCGATTGGCTGTCGACAGGCGTAATCCAGAATCTCCACAAACTGCGGATGAATCGTGGGCTCACCACCTGACAGTTGCAGAATCTCAGGCCGGCCCTCGTATCGCACCAGAAAATCAATCGCTCGCTGACAGTCTGCCACCGACATGTGAACGCCACCCGGCCTGCTGGACGCATAGCACAGCGGACAGGTCAGATTGCAGGACGTGGAAATCTCCAGCACCGCCACACAGGTATGCTGCTCATGCTCTGTACACAAACCGCAGTCGTATGGGCAGCCGCGCTGCGGAGTCACTGCGAATGACGCCGGAACTTTCCCCGGCAAACTGTATTCCATCCGATCAAACCAGCGCTCATCACTGCAGACAAAGTCTTCGCGAACGCCATGCTGCGGACACTGTTTGCGAAAATACACTCGCCCGTTCCGCGACACGATCTTTGCGGGGACCACTGCCAGACACTGCGGACAGAGGCTGGAAGTTGCGCCCAGAAAACGATGCTCGCGAAGTTTCAGTCCTGACATATCAGCACCGTTAGTCCCTGTCCACGTCTTTGCGATACCGCGACCACACCAGCATGGATGTCAGGAACAGCACAACTCCGACGATGCTGGCTGCGGTAAACAGTATGATCGATGTCGGGTCGCTACCTCCCTGCCCGGCGCCAAGTGCTGTAATACAGAGCACCCAGAGTCCGACAACCGCACTTAAACCCCACAACAGCACCAGTCCCACCATCACCGCCAGCGATGTCAGAAACATTTCAATCCTGCGAGCCATGCCGACAGGCCTGCCACGCTCAGCCCGCTGCCACGACACAACAATCGTTCGCAACAGCGGCAGGAGGACAAACAATCCGAACAGAATCGCCACACCGGGCATCGCCTGATACAGCACCAGCGTCACCAGAAAAATCACAAACAACAGCAGCGATGTCACGCCCACTGCCGCCAGAGAACCAGCACCGGCGGATTGTGAAACAGAGGCGTCAGGATGAAATGGGTTGACCGCCCCATCGTCGGTTTCTGTGACTGCAGGCGACAGTGGCGAAAAACACAGCCAGCAGAATGCGTCATCCGGTTTCTGAGCAGCACCGCAATGACTGCACCTGATGGTGGACCGGGCTCCACTCATGACTGTCGCTCCCGCACAGAAGCCACCATCAGCGATTCAGCCAATTGCCGCACATGCCGGACAATCTGCCCCACAATCACCCCCGAAAACACAATCGCCAGTCCCACCACGATCTGCTGGTATCGTGGCACCGGCGGTAATGGGTCAGCCAGCAGCATGCCCATCGGCCAGCGACTGCAACCCAGCAGGAACAGATAGCCCGCCAGCGAACAGCCAGCCGCTGCTCGCACCCACGCCACGTTCAGCCGCAACCCCGCCATCATCACGATCAGAAAATAACCGCACACGAGCGGACTGGCAGCCCCCGAGCTGAAAATCAGCACAGCGGTCAGAAACCCGCAGTCGAAGCAGATAGACAACAGCGGCAGTCGCCGCGGAAAGACCCGGTCCAGCAGCAGCACATGCACCGTCAGACTCCATAACACCCACGCGGCAACCACTACCGTGATTGCCACGTGTCGCTGGAACGACACCCGGGCAGCACCGCCGTCCTGCAGAAAATCCAGCCAGCCTGTGCCTGCACCCGCCTCGTATCGCAGCAGGTGTACGAGATAAAACACGGCGAGCGTGCAGATCCTGAGGGTATTGACTGTCTGCTCAGCCATGTACTGCCGCCAGCGACAAATCACATGCCACGCACTGTCAGACGATTCCCCGGACATCGATGTCGGAACCTGACCATTCATAGGCACCCGCCTCGAGAACTAGCCAACTGTGCGTAATTACAGCAGCAAAGACCCTACCAGGAGTGCAGGAGAACTGCAAGCCGGCAAGTGTCTTAAGTCGCCTGATTTTGCTGCAGATTGCACGGCCTCGAGTCGACGGATTGTGCTGCGGCGTATGTTACCAGGAATGCGTTTTGGCGGCACAAGCTCTCCGGCCCTCGACATCCAAATCCCGTTCTTCGCGCTTATCCGGGGGCTTGCTGCACGGTGATTGGGGATATTCACTACTGCCGAATTCATCGAATAGATCTGTTGCGCATCTTCGGATCCCGGGGAATTTCTGATCGCCCCGTAGCAACCGTAAGAATCTGGTGTGTTCTGCTGAAACGGACCGATTCAGGAGTGTGAGTTTCTCGGTTTTGGCGACAGGGCACCTGTAATCATGATCCTGCGAATTCTCGCTGTTGTCGGCCTGCTATTGCTTTTTTTTCCCCCACGAGTGACCTGCTCAAGTGGTTTCTTCAGGGTGAGCAAGGGTTGCAATTGCTGCTTGTGCCGGGTTGCCTCGCAGTTCTATTCCCAACTTTGCTACGACGTGGGATCCGGCCCGATTGCTGGACGTGGTTGCTGCTGTTTCACATGCTGGCCGTCCTGACTGCAGGCATTGTGCTGGCCTCTTCCTGGTTGCACCTGACCGCGTGGTGTCTTGCTGCGGCCCTTGCTGCTGATTCACTGCAACCGCCAATTCGTCGCCGACTGTTGCTGGTATTGCTGGTCGCCCTCCCGGGGCTGCCGCCAGCCTGGCCGGCAGCAACCAACAGCGTGATGGAAAACCGCATCCTGCAGACGGCCGACGCCATCGGGAACCTTATGAACATCTGGCATTCTCGGGTCGACCGCATGCTGGTTACAACTGCGGGGAGTATCGATGCAGGGCTGATCCTGGACTCACCACTGGGGCTGTCCGGAACTTATGCTGTTGTGGCTGGTGTTATGTTGTGCTTCCACCGCCCGACAATCCAGGTGCTGCTTATGCTCCCGTTCACTGCGGGGATTCTTTACTTCACGCAGTCTGCCAGCTGCGTACTGGCACTGGCGGATATCAGCGATGGAAGCCTGTGGTTGGAGCCGCAGTACTGGCCTCTGCTTTCCCTGCCATTGACGATGGCTCTGCTGTGGTCGGCTATTCAATTTAAAATTCTGCTCACACACGGTCTGATTCCTCCGGATCGGGATGTATCACCTGAGATGCTGCTGAACCCGTGCAGCCGTTTCTGGGACCGTTTCGTGGGTGGCCGTCCGGCAGAGATTTCAGGACCAATCCGATTCTGGGACGCTGAAGAACATCGCCTGTCTCCGGACTGTCGACCAGTCAGTTTTCTTAAGGACTGGCTGTTGTCGCGCAGACTATTTCTGCTGCCGACGGCAGCACCGGCGATTCTGGTTTTGACTGCTGTTCCGGTCATAGACAGTCTGTTTGACGCACAGCAGGCCAGACTTCGACAACGTTACGAAGACGTGTTCGCAAAAGCCGAAGCAACGGACGACATCGCACTTCAGGAAATTTGCCTGCAACAACTCACTTCAGCCCCAGATGCTGCTCCGAAATGGCAGCTGAGACGAGCTCGCTTCCTGTTCGAGAAGCGAGATGCGACAGCGGGCTGGAACGAATACCTGCGATTGACATCACTCTCGAATCAAGGTCTTGCTGAGGCCCACCTGTGGCTCGCCAGAAACGCGTTGTCGGGCGATTACGTCCACCGAATCCCCGAGGATCGGATTATTCATCACCTGCGAAAAGCCACCTCAGCGTCTGGAACGCGTGCCGAAGCGCACTCGCTGCTTGGTCGAATATTCCTGCAAAGTGGCGATGTGACCGTAGGCGAACACCATCTGCGGGCCGCCGCTGACGCTGACCTCAGGTATGTCGACAATCTGCTCCTGCAGTCACTGCGCACTGCAAAACCTGCACGGCAGGACCAGCGTACGCGAGAACGGCTGGATCAACTCAGCCACGATCTGCAGCGAGAACCACATAATTCCTGGCTGAGGATCCATCTCGCAGTCCTGCTCACAGCCACGGGGCGTGTGTCGGAGGCCGAACTCCTGATACAGCAGGGACGCAGCATGGCAGATACTGCGGACTTGAGAAAAGCAGCAGCAGATCTGCTCGTGTGGCGTGCCAATACGGAACTCAGTTCGTTTTTTCGCACGGGCGATGACAGCCTGCTTGCGGTACGAGAATCGCTCCGTCTGAGCCCGGGAAACCAAATCGCAGCAATTCTGGCATCCCAATTGACCATGGAAGGTGCTGATCTTCGCAACGACGTGATCGAGCCAATTGCGTACTGGAAGGCAAATGCCGGCAAGTTCCCCGATTCCGTTGTCAACCGCGCCATTGCACATCTGTGCTTTGCCTCCCATCAGCCGCAAGCCTGCCTCGATCAACTGAACAAATTGGCGGCAAATGCAACCGACGACAGCAAACTGCGGATCGCCGCACTCATGCGTACCAACAATCCGGATGCAGCTGCCGACGTGGCAAGACACGTGGCCACGCAGGTGTTCCCGCGGGACGGCATGCAAGGACTACTGACCGCCACCAGACTGCTCTGCCTTGCAGGAGCGTTCGACGAGGCCAAAAGCCTGCTGGACAGCAACGCAGACACATCACTGGATCCTCGCCTGATTGTTCGGGCCCGAGCAATCGCAGCACTTGATGAACTGGACGTCATTTGTCAATACCCCGGACACTATGGCACACTGGAAACCCGGTGGACCCCGGCCGTGCGGCTTGAGCACAGAGAACGTATTCTCACAATTATCAGCGAAGCACTACCCGCCCCTGAACTCAGTCTCAGAACAGCGGATCGCCTTTTTTTGCTGACCCTGCCTGGCAGCGTTATCGCCTCAGAAGCCGAAGCGATACTTCGTAACTTCCAGGCCGCAGGCGGAAACGTCACGCAGATACTGATGGCCACAGGTGCGCGAGCGATTCAGATGAACAAATATTCCGACGCCATCCGTTGGCTCCTGCTGGCGAAAGCGTCGGCAAAAGACCCAGATCCAGTACTCTTCAATAACCTTGCCCTGGCAATTGTTCGAGCAAAGCGCCGGGATATGTACACCCACGCACTGACATACGCTGACGATGCGGTCAGACGTTTGCCCGGAAATCACCTCGCGCTCGCGACTCGTGGCGAAGTCTACCTGGCGCGTGGCGAGCCGCGTCACGCCGTCGTGGATTTGCAGAATGCCCTCGCCCTCCGCCCTGACTACTCAGAAACCCTGAACCTGCTGGCCCGCTGCTATGAACTTCTGGGAGATTCCGAGACTGCGGAAAAATACCACCAGCAGGCCGGGGCGATACCCCAAAACCGCCTGTAACTGACGCACGGCCCTCCCCAATTCCCTCCTGAGGAGATTGGATTTCCCGAAAAATGACGCAGCGGGAAAAAATAATTTGCTCACTGCGAAGATGTGACGGATGTTCCTTTTGGTCAAAAAGAGTTGTGATGGCAACACATGCCAGAGGGCACAACGCCTGAGACGAGCTTTCCGCGGGGATCGCAGTGACACCGCATATCGTCTGAGATAGCAGTTGCCTTCGACCGTGGAACCGGAAAAAGCTCAGAAACCTCACCGAATGCCAAACATGTCGCGTAATCCACTTACGATCACCCTGCTGGCCACAGCACTGTTCGCGATTGCACTTCCATCCACTGCTGCAGCAGGGTTGATCATCCGCCTGACTGCTGACCCAGGCGGTGCAAACGAAACTGTGCAGACCTTCACGGACGGTGACGCCTTCGACCAGGACCTCACTGCAGGAAACGTCTTTTTGACCAGTTTCCCGGTTTTTGCCGGCCCCAGCCAGACCTTCGACATCAACAGTCTCAGCGTCAGCACCACAACTGTGCTGCAGCCAGTCGATTTTGATGTTGTGCTGGATCTGCTCAGCTTTGCCGCGTCCACTCTGCGTCTGGAAGTGACCCTTACTGACCTTGATCCGGCGGAATTTGTATCCGGTGGGCAGTACTATGCGGACATTGGCGGAAGCGCGGGCATCTTCTCTCCGGGCATTACCATGTCATACAATTCCGGATTTGACATAACGAATCAGGCATTCTCTCTGGCATCCTCTGTACCACAATTCAACTACACCGGTGCATCCAATCTGTTTAATTATTCCGCCACAATTCCTGTCACTGCACTTTCGGCACCGTTTTCCATGTCGGCCCGATACGACTTTACTTCTACAGGTTCTGGTCAGGACCTTGGATTTAACTCATTTAACGAGATGAGTGTCCCGGTCCCTGAACCCGGGGCCTTCATAGCGATCGGAGTCTGCGTCGTAATACTAGCCCTGCGGAAGCGATTCCACACCAAAATCCCGCAGCCAGCAGCGTAAACTCATCTGATCCGCGGGACGCCATACAGAAACAGTTAAAGCCAGCCACAAAACGGTTGCCTGATCTGAAAAGTTCCTCCTGATGGTGTATCGATCGGGGCCAACTGCAAAGTCAGAGCTCTGTCGATACTATTGTCAACTCCGCGAGACTGCACTTTTCGCCCAGCATTGCGATGCTGGGCATTGCGAAGAATCAGAGACTGCGGCAGCCATCGTCCGTAAGACCATGAGAGCCAGCGAACTCAAGTGCTGTTGACAGCATGCACGTACAACGCTCCCACGGTTCAACGCACTTGCAAAGTGGCCCGTTTCAGACAGTCCTTATGACTGCTCAAGGCGAGAATACGGCACTTCCGTCGGTTTTTAATGTGCGCAACAACAAAACTCCCGTGGCAAGTACATCAGTGACAGTGACTCCGCAGGCTGCAGATGACCGCGGACTTCCGGGTGCTGATCCGCCATTTCCAAACGCAGTCCATGAAAGCCGTTGGCTCTGCGGGCAAGGATGCGGCAGCCTTCCCCCTCCATGCAACGCTGTCAGTCAGCACTTCAGACGGCGTGAGTTTTTTCTCCGTTGCTCACACGCTCACGAGACAGAGCAGACTCATGCCCTTAAGTGCATCAACACCCCTGGCATGTGCCAAACCTCTGCAGCAACTGCTCTTCAGGACTTATGGCCAAGCGAAGCATCGAGCCCGGCAAGTCCACGCCAGCGAAGCCTGCCTTAACTCCGATTGACACATCAAGCACCAGCGGATGCTTCTGAGGCACCTCCGAAGGTCGAATTTCCAGACGCACAGTCCACGCAGCCAGATCCTTCAGGAGTTGCTGACTGCCCCTCTGGGGCAATATTAATGATTCAGTCAGCATTGTGGATCCGAACATGCATTTGAAGTCGTATCAGGTCGATTGCCGCGCAGCCACCGACTCACCGCATCAACATGATGTGCACACCGACCATGCAGGATCGGCGGTCCGCAGCGCATCGTCTCCCCGTAATGACCGCGCTGCCGTGTAACTTCAACGAGCAGGCAATCAGATCCGGGTAGCTGAAGTCAAAAGACCGACTCAGCATGGTCGGGGATGCAATCCCACGACCAAATCTGCTGCAGCACGTCGAGACTTGTCCTGTTAATTGAACCATCCGACAGGAGGCCTCACAAGGCTGCAAGGCTTCGTCAAAAAACCTGATTCAGTCACACACCGGCCCTCCAGACTCAGAGCAGGCTATGCACTGAGCATGTTTTCGGCACGGACGAGGCCTGAAGCATCCCTTTTGTCCTGCCGCTGAATTTCAGGGTTACGTCGGTATCAAAGGGCGAAACTGCGGCACCGCAAGAATCGCCCTTTGTGCAGGCCTGACTCAACAGCGGCCACGCACCGACTGTCACTTTTGTGACTCAGAGTCATGACCAGTGGACTCAGTCAACGCCTCCGCTACAGCCCATACAAGTTCCACCAAAGATGACATGGTTCCGCCATGCTGCGGTTGCTCATTGCCCGACGCGACATCTGCGGTGTCAACCGCCGCCGATTCCACTGCCCTGCCCATGGGAACTGCAGCAGGATCTTTCGCATGATTTCGCTCGCCACGGAACGGCTGATCCGGATTCAACACTGGCCGCTCTTCGGTCGAGAACAGCAAAAGTGGTCGCAGGATCGTCCTGAGAAGCTTCCGCAGCAGGGAGTCAAATCGCAGACCGTCTTCGTGTGTCTCCCTGACCAATCCTTCGAACCCGACCGTTTGCTCCGCAGAATCTTCGGTTGATTCAGTTCTGGCCGTTTCCGTGTACCTGACGGCCGCGTCCTGACGAACGTCTTTGCCATATCCACGATGCCCCTGCGAAACAGCATCTCGTTTCTGCATTTCCGACAGAGACGTCATCTCGTCAAGCAGGGAAAGCCTCGCTGCCGAGCCTCTGAGAACAGGAACGAACGCCTCATCCAGCAACTCAGCATACTGTCCGTGGTAGCCACTGACAGGCCCCGGAAGGAGCTTCCCGCCAGCTCTGAAGCTTGTAGACAGATTACGTCCTGAACGATGCGTAACCGTGAGTGTTTTGGTGAGCGAAACATCGGTCGCTGTGAAGTTGAACGGCTTCGAGAGCGTGCCTGAGAACGACCGCGAAGTAAATGGGCCAAGTTCGTTTCGCACATTCCCCGCACCAGTGCTGAGGAAGGTATTCAAGGGGTCCACGGCCTCAGAGAATGATACGCTGCCAACGGTGGTTCCACCCAGCGGCGTCACGAGCGTGTAGGGAGCCCCTGGTGTAATTCCAAAACAACCGTCCGTTGCGTAAATACTCACCGTACCGCCACTCCCTGTACTTCTCACGGAGGCGGTAATGCTCATGTCAGGAGCAGTCAGTCCCGTGAGGTAGGGCTTACTCAACGCTGTCACTGTAACATAGCTGAAATTCAGCGTTGCCCCGAGGAAACCGAGGTTTCCGAGAGTCTGATTATTCAGATCCGAATGCGTTGAATTACCAAAAGCCGTGGGGGTTCCAATCGGCATATTGTCGACAACAATTATGTCATATCCCGCTGTACCCGAGTCATCGATGATCAGCGTCAGAGGAAATCCCACACATGTGTCAATGTAATCAACGGTGACGACAGCGTAGTTCGAAACATTCCCGTCCACGTCCTGTATATTATATCGAATCGGTGACGGGTCGCCGGTGAAACCGACTTCCGGAGTGAACCTGATGGTCCCGTTCAAAAGCGATACTGACCATGTGCCCTGGCCCGGAACAACAAGAGGATCTCCGGGATTGTTGGTACCAAGAATCTTCAGTGTGCTGAGATTGAACTCAGTATCGCCACCAGTGTCATTCGAGAGGACATTCAGCGTGACAGCGGTACCGGCAGTATTGTTCGTTGAATTGTCCGGGTTGGCCACAGGACGATAGTCCAGCGTCACAGTCGCTGCATTTGATTGCAGCTGGGATGTATTCCTGACCGTATAGGTAATGGGCGTTGGATCCAGCGTAAAGCCGGCGACCGGATCAAATCGGAGCCGACCGTCACTCAGAGCGGTCCACGTACCTTCACCTGACACCACCCGGGTTTTCTGATCTCCGGCGAGTGCCTGGTCCAAATCCAGAGTCGACGGGTCCAGACTGTTGGCTGGATCAGTGTCATTTGCTGTGACCTGCAGCGTGTAACTGCCGGGAGCAAGCGCCACACGGGTGTCATTCACTGCGACCGGCCCCATTGCTGCTGAATCAGTGTCGCTTGAAGTATCATTTCCGGAATTCGTATCGTCTGCAGCGGCTATCACGGCCGTATTTGTCAGGCTTCCTCCCGTGGCAGTTGCACGCACGCTGGCAATCACCGTATACACCACGGTTCCGCCAGGTGCCAGCGTATTGATTGCGTCCGTGAGATTACCAGTCTGGCCTGTCAGGCCGTTTCCAGACCACGTCCACGAAGAGATCCACGCTGGCATCGCATCACTGATACTGACATTAGCGGCAGTGCTGGGACCGGAATTTGCAACAGTGATCGTATACGTTGTCGATCCTCCCGGAATGACCGTCGTCGCACCGTTCGTCTTTGTTACTGACACATCGTACTGAACATCAGCACTGTCCGTGTCGCTGGCAGTGTTATTGGCGGAGTTTGTGTCGTTCGCCGCGGCCACTGTCGCTGTGTTCGTCAGGCTCCCGCCGGTCACATCCGGTTTCACAGTCGCCACAACCGTGTAGACCACGCCTGAACCCGGTGCCACGCTGCTGATCGTATCAGACAGATTGCCAGTCTGACCCGTCAGGCCATTGCCAGACCACGTCCAGGAAGAAATCCACGACGGCATACTGTCACTGACCGAAACACTGGTCGCAGTACTGGGGCCAGCGTTTGAAACTGTGATCGTGTAGGTCGTCGTTGACCCCGGTACAACCGTTGTGGTGCCATTCGTCTTCGCCACAGACACATCGTATTGAACATCAGCACTGTCCGTGTCACTGGCAGTGTTATTGGCGGAGTTTGTGTCGTTCGCCGCGGCCACTGTCGCTGTGTTCGTCAGGCTCCCGCCGGTCACGTCCGGTTTTACAGTCGCCACAACCGTGTAGACCACACTTGAACCCGGTGCCACGCTGCTGATCGTATCAGACAGATTGCCAGTCTGACCCGTCAGGCCATTGCCAGACCACGTCCACGAGGAAATCCACGACGGCATACTGTCACTTACCGAAACACTGGTCGCAGTACTGGGGCCAGCGTTTGAAACTGTGATCGTGTAGGTCGTCGTTGACCCCGGTACAACCGTTGTGGTGCCATTCGTCTTCGCCACGGACACATCGTACTGAACATCAGCGCTGTCAGTGTCGCTGGCACTGTTGTTGCCAGAGTTTGTGTCATTCGCCGCAGACACTGTTGCTGTGTTCGTCAGGCTCCCGCCAGTCACGTCCGGTTTCACAGTCGCCACAACCGTGTAAGTCACACTTGAACCGGGCAGGAGCCGAACAATTGTATCCGAGAGGTTTCCGGTCTGTCCGGACAGACTGTTACCGGACCACGACCACGATGAAATCCATGACGGTCGCACATCACTGACCACGATTCCCGTCGCCGTGACAGGTCCATTATTCGTTACCACGACGCTCCAGGTGGTCGATCCACCAGCCAGCACCGTTGAACTGCCGTTGCTCTTTGTGACGGCTACGTCGTATACCAGAACTGTTGTGACATCGAGATAGTTGTTGCCCGTGGAGTCCACGCCGGTAAGACTGATCGAAATGCGATTGTCATTCAGCGAGTCAGTATCCAGAACACTGGTGTATGTCAACGGGTCACGTTCGATCACCAGATAACGTCCGGAAGGGACGCCACTGAACTCATACGCCCCCGAAGAGTTCGTGGTCGCTTCGCCGACCTGCAGACCATCACTCAGATTGCCATCCTGATTCGGGTCCAGCCACAGTTCAACAACGACTCCTGAGAGACGGGAATCTTCAGCGTCAAAAGCACCGACAGTCGCCGAGTTCGTATCATTGAAGACGATGCCGCTGATTTTCGCCAGCAGTGGCTGTAGCCCGAAGTCCGCGGTCGATCGCTGCGGATTCAATTCCAGATCCGTCACCGAAACAAGCCCATCCGGAGTTGATGTGCCGCTGTCCTCGTCGAAACTCAGGACATAACCCGTCGGAGTGGACACAGTAACGCGATAATCCGTCGTCGCGGTGAGGCCGGTGAAGCGATAGTACCCCATCGCGTCCACAACGCCGTCACCGTCAACATCCTGCGTCCCGTCGCTGGTCAGCTGATCCGTAATCCTGTTGCCTACAGCGTCTCGCAGCGTTACCAGCAGACCGGGCAGGCCGAGTTCGTCGCTGTCCTGGACTCCATCACCATCACTGTCAACCCACACGCGATCACCAATCGATGCCCCCACGGGACGACTGAACAGGTGATCCTCCACCTCCCCATCGACCGCTGATCCCTCGTATGAAAACAGCGGGAACGCGGGTTTCTCCGTAAATATGCGGAACCGAGACAGCCAGGACTCGGAAGTGGCAGCGATCGTGCCGGCCGGAATGTCAAAAGTAATGGCCTGAGCGGAACCGGTACCGGTGACCCACTGGCTGATAATAAATTCGCCTGCATCAATCAAAGTATCGTCATGATTAAAATCAATCCAGCCGACGAGATAGCCAGTTTTCCCGGATGGAACGGTCACAAGAACGCTGCCTCCACCAACTCCGTTTGTCCAGCTTGCAATGCTCGCCGCTGATACCCCATCGTCGTCATCGGCCCCGAGGACGTCATCACCATCAGCAAATGCCCCGGGCGCACCATTCACGTCGGCATCCGGCGCTGTTCCCAGCCAGAGGGTCGAGCCCCCGGACGGAATCACATGGCGAGCTCCATCATGATTCAGGCGAGTAGCCGAATAACTTTCCGGCAGATCACCAAAATCATATTCCACTTCAGACAGGAACGTAAAATCCAGATCCGAGACTTCTCCGCTGGAAATCGAAACTGTCTGCGCGACCGCTGTCAGCACGTCAATGCTGCCATTGCTGTCAGTATCCCTGCCGTAGCTGACAACTGCCGATGCCGGTGAGGTAGCCGCAGTGGTTGTCAGCGTGCTGTTCTGCAACTCAATGCCTGTGGTCGACAGCACCACTCGATACTCCCCCGCGCCCAGCCCGGAAAAACTGTAATTGCCTGACTCGTCGGTCTGTGTGAACCCGAGATATACGGGGCTTCCACTCACCATCTGATACAGATACAGAGTCTGCCCAGACAATTCCGTTTCGTCATTTACGCCCGCATCTCGGTCGAGGCCGTCATCAGCGAAACTGTCCACATCATCAGCAGTTCCAGGATTGCGAGCATCATGGGTGGCAACTGTCCCACTCAGGCTGAAGGATCCGCCCAGCCTGAGACCGAAGTCCACATCCAAAGAGCCGATCGAGGGGTTCGAGATCACTCCCGCCGTGATCGTCACGCTCGTCGACAAAGGGCTGCCACCATCCGCATCGTAGCTGCCCTGCTTCCCGGTCAGTGGGTCGCCCGAGATCGAAACTGTCCACACCCCATCGGCGAGATTCGCAAAACTGTACCTTCCATCCTGATCGGTTATGGTGGAAACCGTCGTCCCCGACGCCGCCCTGACGGCGGTAACCGTCACGCCCGCAAGTCCGGGTTCACCCGAGCCCTGAGCCCCGTCACCGTTCAGGTCAAGCCAGACAAAATCGCCCACGACCCCCGGAGGCGCGTACCCGAAATCAGCCCCCTGATAAGAACTGCTCTGCACACTGATGAATGAATCGCTGCTGTCAGCCGCGGGAAAGCCGTCCGCTGTTCCCGTCCATGCCACTCCGTCGCGATCCGGATCGCCGGAATTCAGCAAGGCCGAGGGAAGTGTGGATGTGTCGACGACAGCCACGTAGTACTGTCCCGCGTGAGTGTGCTGTACCTGAGTGAAGTTGAAATGCCCATCGGCATCCGTTGTCACAGTCTTCAGAGCCACACCGTCTGGCTGACCGTTGGCATCCGTGTCTGCATACAGTCGCACAACAACCCCCGGAATCCCCCCCTCATTCGCATCCTGGGTTCCGTTGCGATTGCTGTCGTAGTAGACCGTATCCCCAAGCGACGACAGTGCAGCAAAGCCAAAGTCGGCAGTGCCCGACTGACTGGTCGACGTCAGACTGACCGCACGCACGGTAACGGTCGTCGCCACGTGCCCGGAAGGTATGTCCGGATCGCCAGTTACCACTCGAACTTCGTAGTCACCGTAAGGCAGACCTGACCACGTATAACTCCCGAGGCTGTCAGTGGACTGTGTCTGATAGAGCACATAGTCACCCGTTCCAAAACGATCCCACCACAATTCCACAGACACGGCCAAAAAGCCACCCTCATTCGCTTCCTGTGTCTCACTGAAATCATCGTCATCCCAGACATTGCCCGAAATTCTTCCATCACCGAACGGTTGATAACCAAAATCCACCGTCAAAAGACTGACACCGGAGTACAGCGTGGCCTTTGCCGGATTCACTGTCGATCCCGTAACGTTTGGTGGAAACTCAGGATCCGACTCATCGACCACCACGAACCAAGTCGCCACCGGCAGACTGCTGAACAAGTACCCACCCGAAGCATCCGTAGCCGCAGACGCGGCCAGCGGGTCACTGCCAAGGTCCAGCACCCCGTTGCCGTTCAGATCGAGGTACAGCGAAACGGCCACCGATGGAATCCCGACATCACCATCCCCGCTATCCAGAATATTATCACCGTCCCAGTCCAGGAACACCGTATCGCCAATCGAAGATGTGCCGGTCAAACCGTACCCAAAACTGTAGTTCCCCACCACGCCACCGGCGACCAGAGTAAACGTGCCACCGGTTGGAGTCATACTGTCCTGTGTTGAATCCGGATCGGCCGTCTGCGTCCACGTACCAGTCGCGGGTAAGGTCGACGTGGTAACACGCGCTGTATAAGAACCTGGTGCCACCCCGTAAAAAGTCCAGCTGCCATCGGCAGCGGTTGTTGTCGTTGCCACAACGACACTGCTGGCGTTGAACAGCGAAACAGTCACCCCGGCAATACCGGGATCCACGCCATTGTCAAGCACGCCGTCTCGATCATAATCCTGCCAGACAGTGCCGTACACACGAGTATTATTGGTGAAAGAAAAACCAAAATCCTGCAGCAGATTATCAGCGGGCCCAGTGGCCCCGGCAGGGTTGGTCATAGTCACAGCACTGGTGCTGTTGAATGGACTGCTGGCGTCAAATGTGTTAGTGAAATTGAACAACCCTGCCGTACTGACCTTGACGATATAGTTGTAGGTGCCGTCCTCCGGAGCCAGCCCGCGGAACAGATATGCCCCGGAACTGCCCGTCACCTGCGCGTCGATACGCGGTTCTCCGGCATCAAGGACTCCGTCGCTGTCCAGATCTTCATACAGTTCCACTGTAATACCTTCAAGGCCCGGCTCACCGGCGTCCTGGTCCGCTCCACCATCGGAGTCGCGCCAGACGAAGTTGCCAATCGAACCGGTCGGCTTAACAATAACTGTGGTGCTGTCAGTGTCGTCATTTGCACTCTGACCATTCGCAAGTTCAGCCCCCGTGACACTGGCAGTATTTATGGCATTGCTGTCGGTGCTGTTAGCCGCCGGCTCAAGCACGCGAAAAGTCACAAGAATTGTCCGCGTCGCACCTGGATTGATCGGACCAACATTTGCCCACGTGATGAGACCCGTGGTGGCATCGACGCTGGACGGCTGAATACTTGAGGAGACATAGCTGAGTTCTGACGGGTCATAATCATCCGTCAGCGGAACCAGTTCGAGTGTCTTATTGAAGTCAAAGGAGCCAAAAAACTGCTGCGCAAAATTCGGCACTTCAACGTCCCGGACCGTCGTCTGTCCGGAGTAAATCAGCGTTGAACCAGTGCCGGTAAGCGTTGCCCGATTTACACCTGAATTATCTCCCCAGTAAACCCTGCCTCTCGCACTATCGACAGCAAGACCCAGAGGAGCGGGATTGGTCGACGATAAATCAATCAGCTTCTTCACGTTTCCGCCGCTCAAATCGACCACGCCAATATAATCCGGCCCGGTGCTGTTGTCAGTAAAATACAGTTTCCCGCCGCTATAATCGACTTCGAGATCTTCAATATTGCTGTTTCCGCTGGAATTCACTTTCCGATTCAGAACTGTCGTCACAGTAGGTGACGAACCGCCAAGGTCCACGAGACGAACGCTTTTGATAATCACAGTCTGATTACCTGACTCACTCCAGTACAGTTTACCACCCAGCGGGTCAATCGTAAGCGCTGTGACGTTACTGAGTCCCGACACCAGAGATGATGAGGCTCCGGCGAAATTCAGCGACGATCGGCGTATCTGATTGCCTGACTCTGTCCAGTATAAATAACCTCCGGACACATCCACGTCCATGCCGGTTACTGTACCACCAGCCGTAAAGCTGGCAGATGTGACACCATTACGATCGACTTTGTAAATCGTCGATCCGGCACCCAGATAAACAAACCCGCTGACATAGTCATTTGCGATATCCGTGATTGAGGCTGACAGCGAGGGCATCAGGAGCTGTATCTCACCGCCGGTCGACGGCCCGGTCTTCAGTGTGGAACTCTGGTCCGACCAGTACACATACCCATCCCGATTCTGCTCAGCCACGGTGGTGACACGGAATCCCAGCCGATCGATATACACTGTTGGGGGATTCAGACCAAGACCCCGGTTGAAGATGACGTTGATACCGGTGGTCGCACTGGTCAGATTCTGCCATGTCCATCCACCGAGTCCGGTCAGATTGATTGTGATTTCGCCGGCAGCGCCTGATGAGCTGAACCCGGAGATTGCCCGTGTCACCGTGTAGGTTCCTAGCGCCACTCCGGCCCTCGTCACTTCGATTGTCAGCGAATCACCGTCGCGAAACACGGGCGACGCATACAGGCGAAGCACGGCCTCGACGTGAGTGATCGGGGTCGTCTGCAGTGCCGCATCGGGCACCGACGGATTCGTACCCCGCAGATTTGCCCCGTTCGTCGACGCGGACGCAAACGTACCTGTCCCATCCCCGGCTGCATTCCCTGTATTCGCAAACGTCCCTGATGTCGTTCCCAACCACAGCGACTGCTGCTGTGGCAAAGAGGCAGCATATCCGTCGCCCTTCAGAAGATTAGAGACCTCGAGTGAGTAGGTAATCAGCGAGCCCTCATACACGGGACTCTGCCCCTTCAGTTTCTTCGTGACATCCACTGCAGGCGCAAAGCCGAAATCGCCTGTCAGGATATTCGTCGAGGACAGCGTGATGGATTGCTGCGGGGCAGTTGACAGGTTCCAGCCAGCAGGAATATCAGCATCTTCTGAGTCTGCTGCGACGATATAAGCAGCAGCCGGCAGCCCCGAAAAACTGTATATTCCGGACGCATTCGTTGTTGTTGAGCCCCACAGAATGTCTCCGGCGTCGATCACCCCGTCCGCATCAGCGTCATAGTACAGCGTCACAGCGATATTTGCGAGGCCGCTCTCCGTGCCGTTCTGCGTTCCGTCACCCGCTATACCGCCGATTCCCGTACCATCGTCACGAAATACCGTATCCCCCAAAGACAGGCTGCCGGAGACAAGCACCGTGTGGGAATCAGCCAGAACGGCTTCACCGTTCAGCAGACCGGTGGAACCAGTGTTGACAATTGTCGGCCCGTTCGTCAGGGCGTAGGAGCCTGGCACAAGCACACTGAATGTCACTTCAAAGCTGTCGTTTAACAGCGATTTGCTGAGCACCCAGCGAATATCAGTTACCGTTCCCTCGCCTGGGTCCTGGACCGAATTACCGTTGGTGTCTGTCCATGCCGGCTCTGTCTTTGTCCATGTGGCACGATGATCCGTTGAATAATAGACGGTGGCTGTCGCGCCCGACGGGACGTCTACGGCGGCCGCTGAGCCCGCTTTGTAGGTTGTATTGGCCGGAACGCTGTCCTCGATAACTGCAGGCAGGCCCTGATCAGGCCAGCCAAACTGAGTCACGAGGCTGAGGTTGCTGAGCAGCAGATTGAATGCTGCCTGCCCCCCGCTGACAACGGTCGAGCCTGATTTGCTGAATGCCAGATCGCTCGGTGGAGCACCGAAATTGATGGCCGGAATAGAGGTGCCATAATCACCGTTGAATTTTTCATTGTCATAACCCGAAGCGACTTCCTGATAAGGTGACACGGTCAGCGTTGAGCCGTACTGCAGGGGGAGATACTCGTACCACACAAGGCCAACTGCATTGGTGTTGTTCGGATTGATGTTTTCGAAATACATCTGGTCTTCAAACGGCAGTAATTGCTCTGTACCATCATTCAGTTTGATAATCAGCAAGCCATAGCACTTCACCAGTCGTCCCGCCGAGGCGTCAAACAGATCCGGATCGCCCACCGGCTGCAACCACGCATTTCTGTCCGGTACAAAGTCGCCGTCATTATCAAACCCAAAGCCAACGTTTCCAAGGTCATACCACACACCCTCTGACACTTCCGCACCCGGAATCCGAGTCGCTGCGGCGGAGGGACGCCAGCCGAGGCTTGCTTCAAATGCATCGAGGTACTGATCGGGCACCTTGCCACTGGTGTTCGGCCAGATCTTGTTGGCCATCGCACTGATTTCGTTGCGACCCGTCATCCTGCGTTCATCGAAAACACGCCGAACGCCGTCAACCGTATCTGCAGGATCCTGCGCAGAAATCCAGACATCATAGTAGAGGTCAAGGTCATCAGCAGTAACTGGTGCTGAACCGACTACACTGTTGTTACCGGCGTCGGTCACCGGATAGGAAACGAGAAAATACTGGGTCAGAGTCTGCCCAGGCGAAATCGATGGAATGAGTCGCGTCGCATCTTTCAGTCCACCCTCGTGTGTGAATGAAAACGAGCCACTGTAATCGCGGAGAGGATCAGATGCCGGTATCGATGTGACCGGATACACTCCCGGAGTGCCAGCGCCCGTCGTCACGTTTGTCAGATTTCCGATGTTTATCACCGCGTCAGACAGAACACTGCTGCCGGTGTTGGTAATCGTGACGCCGAGGTAGGCTGATCGGGGTCCGTAGGTCGATGGCGATTCCACGTTGGAGTCCACAACCAGATTGTAGGCCGTTACGACCTCCATCTTCAGTCCACCATCGACTAGCTGCGCCGCCAGAAGGCGACGATCCTCAAGCAGTTGTCCCGCGTCACTGATGTTTCGGCGGCGCCAGCCTCTACGAGCTTGCACGGACCGCGAAAGAAAAGACGACATCCAGGTGCGCAAAAGGGCTACAGAAGACGCAGTTACTGGCATTTACAGAAACCTTTTTTTGGGTGGAACGCGCCGACCACCGACCTGAAGTCTCAGGACGACATCAGGAATTATTGCCGCAAGTGAACACCTGAGCAGACGGGATTACTCTCCAGATGAGTTCACTGCAGAAAACAGTCGAGTGCAATGACCCCCAAATAAGGCCTGACTCACTGAGTCAAGAAATGAACCCGCCACAAAAAATCACAATTTCCCAATTTTTTTGAACTGGCACCCGCGTCAACGTCTACCACTGAAAAACCGTTACCAAATGATTAGCAAAAGACCCTGGGGAAAAATAAGCACGCACAAATGAACACTCACCACGCGCCTGTTCAGAAATACCAGAGTCTCGAGATCAGCCAGTCTCAGCAGTCAAGCGTCTCGGAAACGTGCCGGTAGATTCATTCCTCATAGACACACCAGACAACGGATAGAACCACCATCGGCCTGTGCTGCAACTGCACTTCCCTCGCCACGAAGGACACTGTGATTGCAGTTCAGCCAGTTACCCCTCTGCGAGGCTCTGATTAAGCGAATATCGGTTGTCGACCCACGAACCCAGCAATCACGGCATCTCAATCGGAACGTCACAGAATGTCAGTGCCGCAAGGCCGTTCTGGCCATACAGCAGGTTCTCCGGATTCCAGTTGGCACTGTCCAGATAGGTAATCCGATCGCCCTGCGCAGCAGCCTTCAGCTTCAATTTCACCTGTCGCCCGTCAGTCGCCTCATCCACTGTCCCGGACAGCACCTGATCACGCTGCCCATTCAACTGGAACTGAGTGATCAGCTGGGCATTCCAGCGCATCGGCTGATCAAACTCCAGCAGCACCTCATCCCGCTCGGCCGTGGTAAACCGGGCACGCTGCAGGTTCGGCGAGTCGAACGGCGATCGCGGCGCCCCGTACAAATGGTGTTGGATCATCGGCTGCAGAAATTCGGCGAACTTCGCATATCCCGCTGCCGGGAAATGGCAGCCCCCCGGAGGCTTGACGCCCAGTGTTGAAATCACGCTCAGATTCGAAAACAGACGTGGCAGAGTTCTCTGCACTTCACGCAACCGGTTGTCCGAACCATCGACTCCCATGGCACAGGATTTCGGCCAGATCTGGAAAGCATAGTACTGCTGCACATTGGGATAATCCCGCTTCCACGCAGCAGCCAGAGTCACGAAGAACTGTCGATAGGTTTCGTAGCCAAAACCGCCCGTCGGCCCGTCTGCTCCCTGGTCGTTCTCACCCTGGTGCCAGATCACTGCCCGTACGGCATGAGTCAGGCCGGCCTGCTGCACTCGCCACAGCAGCCTACCGTAAATTGTCCCCACATCCGTCGGGTCTGACTCGTTTCGCTGATGCTGGTCAATTCGCGTGCCGCCCACTGCGCCATTGATGATGCAGATCGGCATCCGCTCACTCTCAACCAGCCGCCGCCCCAGCTCCATGCCCCAGTATCCGATTTCTGCACGACCGCCGGGGCTGCGCGCCTCAGCCGGAGCCCATAACTGCAGTCGCGCGCCCTGCGGATCACCCGCGGTCGCCCCGAATGTTCGCACCCACTCATTTGACTTCAGCGGGTTCTCTTTCCCGAAATCCGTGGCCACTGCATTCGATTGACCGATAATCAGAAACACATCTCCACACACAAGGTTCGCAGCCCGATGCAGAACAGTCTCCGCATCACCACGACGGCTGCCGAATTCGCTGCGATACCTGATCAGCCCCGGCTGCAGGCGGGCAGTCAGTCGATATCGCCCCTCCGCGTCCGGCTGCACGGACTGCTCTGCGTACAACTTCTCATCCGCGTAGACCCGCACAAACACCCGGTCTGCAGGTTCCTCCAAACGTCCGGCATGGACCAGTTGTCCCCACGACTGGCCGTCCGCCCCCGAGGCCTGACGCCCGATGAACTGATTATCCAACGGCTGTTCCGTCGCGAGGACCGGCGGTGGTACCCAGGTTTCCCGCTCGCGCGGTGGTTCCTGTACAGCAATCACAACGGATTGCCGCACAACGGCTCCGCCATTGTCCAGTTCAGCCGTCACCTTCAGATTTCCGCTCCCCTGAGCCCGCTGCAGCACCAGCCTGCCCGACTGCTCCGCGGAAATTGTGGCCACATCGTCCAGCAACCAGCGCACGTTCAGCGCACCAGCGCCCTGCTGCAGCATCTGCGCAGAATTCTGTACCTCCGGAACAATCTCAATTTGTGATCTGCCATCCCACTGTGCCGGACCACTCAGTTGGAAGACCGGTTCGGGAATACTGTCCTGAATCGTGATGGCAACTTCCTGCGTTCGTACTTCGCCACCGTAACTGGCTTTTACGATCAGCGCGGCCCGCAGCGGATCAGCAGCATCCGTTGCGTCGCCGCTGGCCCGATCTGCCGCTGCCACACGACCTGCCGCAAACTCATAAGACAGTTGATCTGCCGCCACCACCTGCTCAATACCGTTTCGTCGCAGCAGCCACACCACCTTGTCTGCACCGCCGGCTCTGGCTGTGACCATCGCCGTGGCATTCTCCGCAATCACCAGTTGCTCTGGCGCCACTGAAAACTCATTGCCCGCCTGCACGGGCCCACCCACAAGCAGTTGCCCGGGCTTCTGATTTTCATACTGCAACCGCACCCATTCAGGTGATCTGACAACCGACGATACGCGAACCTCGTCCAGATCTCCCTGAAAATCATAATTGTTGTACCAGCCTCCCAGATACAGCCGAGCCGGGACTTTGATGTTCAGCGGACTGCCCCGATCGTGGTTCTCGGCGTCCAGCACCCCGTTGATATACAGTTTCGCCTCACCACGGCGATACGTATGCACCACCTGCGTCCACTGGCCGGTCGCCAGTCGGCGATTCCCCTCCACATTGCCTCCTGAAAAATAGCAGTCCATGCGAATATGCGGCGGACTGCGGAACTGCATCACCACTTTTCCCTGCCCCTGCTCATTCCCCCAGCCGATCAGCGTGGAATTCATCCGTTCGGCCCGAAACCACAACTCCGTGCTGTGATCCTCCGCCCCCATCGGCAGCGTGGCAATCTCTTCCCCGCCGGACACTCCACGCCCCTCGTCAAAATGACGGGCTCCTCCAATCACACCGGCCGCTCCAGTCGTTCCCGTATCGCTGCTGCTGATGGCTGCTGTGTCATCGCGAACCGCATCGTGCATGTGCCACACACCGCGATATCCGTTGGCTTCGTTGAAGACAGCGGCCCCGTCTGATTCGCTCGTGGCTTCCGGGTTGCCCCAGTACATTCGCAGTTCCTGCCGCGCAGCTCCCCGAATTTCCGGTATGCGGACCCAGATGCTGGCTGTGCCGGACTGCGGATCCCAGTGTTCAATCTGATACTGCAGTGGCTGGCCGCTGGCAGCAGCAAACCGCAGGTCTGCACCGTCTGCAGCGGCCTGCGAAAAGTCAAACAGATCCCGGTGCAGTCGCACCAGCAGCGGAAACTGTTCCACGCGGACATCCGCCGGCAACTCGACGCCGTCCGCCGTCGTCAGAATCCACAGCGATCCCGAGTGTTGCCACGCTTGCCATGCCGTCGGCACAGGCTGCGGGACCGGTTCAGCCTGCGGCAGTCCCCACAGCGTCTGCAGCAGCGCAAACATCTCCGGATCATGCTGCCGCAATTGCCGAGCATTGAAGGGAAAGAAATCGTTGGTGGAAAAAAACGCCTCCGAGCTTTCGGCAAAATATTCCATCGGATTCGTCATGGCATAGGCCCGCACCTGTGCCGAACGGCCGTCACCAAATCGCTGCTCCACCTGCTCATACAGTCCCCCAGCCGCGGCCCGTGCATACGCCGCCTGCAGTGCCGCATGGCCAAATCCACCGGGCAGAAAACGATGGTGATATGCGTGAGCCAGCTCGTGCAGCGTAAAATTCGGCATCCGCCGCGATTCGCGCTCGAAATCCCGGATGTCAGTGAACTCCACTCCCTGCACCATCGCCGGATCACGCCCGTTGTCCCGCAGCCAGCCGGCCCCGGGATGATACTCAGCCCGCGGAGTCACCCCGGGATACGGCGGCGAAAACCACAGCGGCACCCTGCGGAGTTCAACCACCGCCGCAGCCGGAACCACCCGCACGATTTCCTGCAACTGCAGCCTGAGCAATTCGACCGCCTTCGCGGTGGCCTCTGCCTCCTCGTCCAGCAATCGCTGGTTGATATGCAGGGTCCACCCCTCAATCACGCGATCGTGCCATACGGGCAACGAATCGTGGCCGGTTGCTGCCACGCTGGAACAGGTCAGAAAAAACAACGCCACGCATACCGGTAAAAATCGCATCTGCAGATCCCGACGATCAGGGTTTCACCGGAGCAGACCATTCATTTGAGCGCCGGCGGGCCGCTACTGTAACGAACTGCAGCCACCGCACAAACCGGATGCCCGGCGACGGCCCCCACAGACAGTTCTCGCTCCGCCCCAACTGACTCTGAGAACACCCATCACCTTCACGCAGCCTTCAGGTTCAGCCGATACACTTGATCGCTTCACTTTGCAGGAACACTTTGCCGTGACCAGAATCGCAATCGTTGGTGGAGGCCCCGGGGGCCTGCTGACAGCGTGGCTGCTCAGCAGACTCGCCAATCAGCCGATCGAACTTACGCTGTTTGAAGCCAGTCACCGCACCGGCGGCAAAATTCTGACCCCCCGATTTCACAGCCTGCCCGTCAGCTATGAAGCGGGTGCTGCGGAATTCTACGACTATTCGCCCATCGATCATGATCCCCTCAAGTCGCTGATTCATGAGCTGGGCCTGTCCATCACACCCATGGGCGGAAACTCGGTCTTCCTCAATCGCCGTCGCTATGCCACGACAGAAGATGTGGCCAGTGGACTGGGCCCTGCCGTCCGGCAGAGCTGGATCGCCTTCCACGAACAGGCGCGTGCGTGTATCAGCCCCAGAGAATTCTACGAATCAGACAATTCCGACCCCGGCCCGCCCGCTGTTTCCGCACAGCCTGCCGTCCGCTTCAGCACCATCACCGATCGACTGCAGTCCCCGCCACTGCAGAACTTTCTTGAGACCATGATCCACAGTGATCTGGCCACCGAGTGGACGCAGACCGATGTTTCCTACGGGCTGCAGAACTACCTGATGAATCACCCGGACTACATGCGTTTGTACAGCATCGCTGGTGGCAACGAGCAGCTGGTGCAGCGACTGCTGCAGGTGACGCCCATGGATATGCGGCTGAATCACAGCGTGCTGGCGGTCAGTCACACAGACACTCAGCAGATCCGTCTGCAGATCAGCCATCAGGACTCGATCACGGAACAGGATTTCGACTTCGCGATTCTGTGTCTGCCCATCCGGCCGCTCAGATCCGTCCGCTTCCAGGGCACGCGCCTGACGCAGGCCATGCAGCGGCACTTCAGGCAATTCGATCATCCCGCGCATTACCTGCGAGTCACGCTGCTGTTTCAGCAGCCATTCTGGAAGGACTGGCTGGCTGATTCGTGGTGCATGCTGGATGCCTGGGGTGGCTGCTGCCTGTATGA
>Ga0255095_1000338_pt1 | contig 24915 bp, 20 predicted proteins | sample Colum_Law_RepC_8_2_FD_188435 | JGI IMG/M metagenome (GOLD analysis project Ga0255095, IMG submission 188435) | Freshwater microbial communities from Columbia River, Oregon, United States - Colum_Law_RepC_8d | ecosystem: Environmental > Aquatic > Freshwater > River | place: USA: Oregon...
CAATTATACAACATAGATTGTGACACAATGACAACACTAACCTCGCCAACTGCAGAGCTGGCCCAGAATCTGCAGGTGGAATTCCGCCGTAAGGCTCAGGCCCTGCAGATGCTGCCGGGGGTCGCCGTCCAGGCTCTGGAGATCGCTCGTGACCCGGAATGTACCATTCGTGAGTTTGTCGCCGTGGTCGAACGCGACGCCAAACTGGCGGCTGATATTCTGTCCATGTCGAACTCCGTGATGTTCTCGGCGGGCGGCCCGCCCGTGCTAAGTCTGCATCAGGCCATTGTACGGCTGGGGTTTCGCCAATGCCGAAATCTGATTCTCAGCACAAGCATGGCTTCGCTGATGAAGAATCTCACTCTGGAAGAAGAATGGGTGCGAGACGTTCTGTGTCGCCATGGTTTCCTGACCGGAATGCTGGCGATCAATGTCAATAAAGTTGTGGGCACAGGCTTTCAGGGCGAAGAATTTGCCGCGGGACTGGTCCATGACTTTGGACGTCTGCTGCTGGCGGTCTGTGTTCCTGACAAATTCTGCACGGCTGATCCACTGCACTTCGACGAGTCTCCGGAAATGCTCACGATGGAACGTCGAATCCTGGGGACCGACCACTGTGAAGCCGGTGCCTGGTACGCTGAACTCAGCAAACTGCCGTCCGAGTTTGTGGAAGTCATTCGATATCACCACAACCCGGCGGCCTGTACGAAGCATCGACGACTTGTGGCACTGGTCGCGATCGCAGACCACATGGCCAGCTATCTTCAGAGATTTGATAACGGCAATCAATACAACCTGCGGGAAAACGAAGCTGTCTATGTTCTGGAGAGCTGTGGTCAGCCGAATGTCGCGGCACGTCTGGCTGACGTTTGCCGGGAAATGATGACTTCAGCAAAGAGAGATGTTCAGAAAATGTGGTCCGTCTGATTCGTGACGAGACTCTGAACCCTCGTTCCTCCCGACTTCCTCTCTACAAGATTTTGAGTTTTCAACATGAGCAGTATCATTCGAGTGATGTTCGCAGATGATTCCTCGGTGACTCGCCGGATTGTATCAGAAGCAATCACACGGGAACCAGACATGGAACTGGTGGGCGCGGCCCAGGATGGTGATGAAGCTATCTCTTTCTTCAAGTCGCAGAAGCCGGATCTGGTGCTTCTGGACGTCGATATGCCAACCTTAAACGGCATCGAAGCGCTTAAGGCGATTAGAAAACTGAATGAATCAGTTCCCGTTATCATGTTCAGTACATTGACCGTCAAAGGCGGCGAAGCGACGCTGGATGCTCTGGCGGCCGGAGCGACCGACTATGTTGCCAAGCCGACAGGAGTAGGCCACTTGAATAAAGCGATGGATTATCTTCGTCAGGAATTGATCCCCAAGGTCAGAATGTGGGGCGCCAGGTACAAATCACGCCAGGAAAAGGCTGCTCAGGCCAGTGCGTCTGCATCAGGCAAGATGAATGGTGCTATAAGCTCAGCCCCCACAGCCGCCAATAAAGATGCTCGTGGCAATTCCGCGTTCACAGTGACTTTGTCAAAGCCTCAGGTCACGCCACAGACACAACCCCAGCGACGCAGGAATGTCCCGATTGGAGTTCTGGCGATCGGTGCTTCTACCGGCGGCCCGAATGCTCTGGCGGAACTGATCGGACTGCTGCCAGGTGACATCGGTATTCCAGTGCTGATCACTCAACATATGCCACCGGTCTTTACCCAGCTCCTTGCCGAGCGACTTGACCGAGGCTCACGGCTGAAGGTCAAGGAAGCGTTCGATGGTGCTGTTGTTCGAGCTGGCGAAGCATGGGTTGCTCCTGGCGACTTCCACATGATTGTGACTCGCGAAGGAACAGAGACGATTCTGAGAACGAACAAGAACGCTCCCGAGAATTCCTGTCGTCCGGCTGTCGACGTGATGTTCCGTTCAATCGCCGACGTGTACGGAGCCAGTGCTCTGGCCTGTGTTCTCACGGGAATGGGGCGGGATGGAACGGCCGGTGCTCAGGTACTCGCAAAGACCGGAGCCAGTATCCTGGCTCAGGACGAAGCGTCTTCAGTCGTCTGGGGTATGCCGCGAGCGGTCTACGAATCGGGCGTCGCGGATGCTGTTCTGAATCTGAAGGATATGGCAGCTGCCATCACCACTCGAATTCGCGGCTCCAATAGCACATCGTCTTTCGCTGCAGCACGCTGATTCACTCATTGCGAAATCGCTGTTGATGATCGTCCGGCCAGATCCACCAGCCGGAAAGTAAACCCCTTACATTCGAACCACGCTTTAGACTTCGTCGGGAATGATACCAATGCCTCTGGCTACCATGGAAATAGACTTCCTGAAGCAGCTGATCGCTCAGCGCTCAGGTAATGTCATATCGTCGAATCAGGATTATCTGCTCGAATCACGTCTGTTGCCTGTGGCCAAGTCAGCTGGTCTGGCCAACGTGAATGCACTGGTCGCCGAGCTGCGGAAACACGCGAACGGCCTGCTGCCGGAACGTGTGGCCGAAGCGATGACGATCAACGAAACCAGCTTCTTCCGGGATATGGCGCCGTTCGAAGCACTTCGCTCGAACGTGATCCCGTACATGCTTCAGGCTCGATCTGCTTCGAAGTCACTGAATATCTGGTGCGGTGCCAGCTCCAGCGGACAGGAACCGTACACGATCGGCATGACCCTGCGGGAATACTTCAATGAGCTGGGTGCATGGAACGTGAAGATCCACGCGACCGACCTGTCAGAAGAAATGGTGAAGCGAACTCAGGACGGTACTTACAGCCAGTTCGAAGTCAATCGGGGTTTACCCGCGCAGATGCTGCTGCGACATTTTGAGCGAACCGGTAACTCATGGCGAGCTCGACCGGAACTACGCAAAATGATTGATGCTCGCCGCATGAATTTAACAGGTCCGTGGCCCACAACGACTCAGTATGACATAGTGTTTCTTCGTAACGTCATGATCTACTTTGATCAGCCCACGAAGGAACAGATCCTGAAAAGAATCCATAAGGTTCTGCGTCCCGACGGTTACTTGTTTCTCGGAGGCGGCGAGACGCTGATCACTTTGAATGTTCCGTTCACCCGAGAGACCATTGGCAAGACCGTCTGTTTCAGACCGGTCGCAGTATAGGACTTGACTCCATGACGATTGATGAACAGACACTGCAGCAGGTCGTGTCCGATGTCTGCACCGGTATGCTGGGCCTGGAACTTGAACCATCAGAACATTTCGGATGCGACGAATCAGATTCGTTGTCCGCAGTGATTCGTATCTCGGGTGACTGGGATTCGCTGGTTCAGGTCCTGACTCCCCGCAGAACAGCCGTCGCGATCGCATCCAATATGTTTGCGATGAGCGAAGAAGAGCTGTCCGAGGCTGAGATTCGCGACGCGGTCGGTGAGATCGTCAACATGGTTGGCGGCAATCTCAAGGGCATCGTCGAAGGCGACTCCGCTTTGTCCCTGCCCTGCGTCGGCGAATGCGTCGGTGCGGCTCCATTTGACAGTACTTTTAACGGGCTGATGGTTTCAAACCGTTGCCAGGGTGATCCACTAGTCGTGCGAGTTCTCGATCGCACGGTACACACATAACCAGTCATCCGGGTTTCTCTGTAGACCCAACGATGCTGACAGTATTCGTTGGCCGGTTGGCTCTATGGAGTCGCTCCGGTTTATCAGTTCTCTTTTTTTCCAGAATCCGACGCTGTTGCCTGCAAAAGCAACACATATTTTAAGTCCAAGGGGGGATCGCCATGAAAGTTCTCGTCGTCGATGACAGCAAAGCTATGCGTATGATCGTAATCCGGACTCTGAAGCAGTCCGGGATCGCCAACCTGACTACTGTCGAAGCCGGCAATGGTCTCGAAGGTCTGGCGATGGTTGCTGAGCATAAGCCTCATGCAATCTGCTGTGACTGGAATATGCCCGAAATGAAGGGCATCGATTTCCTCAAGAAACTTCGCGCTGATGGTAACGAAACACTGTTCGGCTTCGTGACTTCAGAATGCAGTGCTGAAGTCAAAAAGGAAGCCGAAGACTCCGGCGCTGCGTTCTTCATCGTGAAGCCGTTTACTCCGAATGCGTTCGAAGCTGCTCTTACTCCCGTTCTTGCTCATTGATTTCACGAGGTGACTCATGTGCAGCAACCCACTGCCAACGTTGAATACTGTTGAAAAATTGATGCAGTGCCTGCTTGGAAATCAGGTCGAGGCACGAAACTCGGCTCCTGGTCCGGATCTGAATAAGCCTCACGTGGTTGCCAGCTACGTGGATGATGCTCAGGCGGTCCAACGAGTGCTCGTGTGCGAACTTGGTCTGGCAAACTCCATGGGGGCCGCAATGTCCATGATCCCGGCTGGCGTGGCGAACGACGCCACCAAGGCCGGAGTCGTGGCAGAAAACATTGCAGGGAATCTGGGCGAGGTCCTGAATATCTGCGTCAATCTGTTCACGGAGAATGCTCCGGATCGACTGACGTTCAAGGACCTGCAGGTCTGCGGACCGAAGAACCCAGCTCCTCCTGTGAAGCAGGCTGTAAAGTACGCAATCGATATCCCGCGCTATATTGGCGGAAGCCTGTTGGCGGGCAGCATTTGATCAATCTGCGTAGCCGGATTCGTGAGAATTCGGTGCATCGACCGGGCAGACCTCCGAATTCTCACGAATCCGGCTAATGTCCAATCATAAGCTCAGAATAGAACACTCCGAAGCGGGTGAGCGACATGCCGTTGCTCACCCGCTTTTCGCGTTTCCGGTGCAGTCCGTTGAGCTGTCCGGTTCAATCATGATAAGATCCGTAATCACTCATCGGGAAATGAGCACTGCATTACCCGATGGCTACGATTGAGCATTCTTCGCGTCTCTCCTGCACTGCGGTGCCTCAGCGGAAATCTGGTCTGATATGAATCCTGGCTCTGTTCCGGATGCGGCAACTTTACGATCCACACTCGCGCATCTTTACGAAAGTCCTGTGGCTCTCGAAGCTGCCATCCATGCGCTGCTTAACACGAGCTCTGTGCCAGCAGTGGATGCTATCGACGGGGTGGATCTTGATCTGCAGCGCAGGGAACGTTGCGGCTTTCCCGAAGTGGTTTTCGGGGAGGGGAAAACTCTGGCGATGATTGTCAGCATCCTGAAAAAGCAACGCGAGGTCGGTCAGGATAGCCTGGTGACAAGAGTTCGCTCTGATCACGCAGGGGAGTTGCTCCGTGCTTTTCCGGATGCGATCTACAACGAGACAGCTCGCACGTTACGACGACACGTACCTTCGGATGCAGCAATTAGCTCAGATGTGGCAATCAACGATATCCAGGTCTTCGTTGTGGCAGCCGGCAGCAGTGATCGGCCTGTCGCGGAGGAAGCTCTGGAGACACTGCACTGGATGCGAGTTCGCTCCGAATTGATCATTGATGTCGGCGTCGCGGGCCCTCATCGACTTCAGCGCCACGTGGCTCGATTACAAAAGGCCGTGGCGATCGTGTGCGTGGCAGGAATGGAAGCCGCATTGCCATCCGTTGTTGGCGGCTATGTGCCCTGCCCGGTCATCGGAGTTCCCACGTCCGTCGGCTATGGAGCCTCGCTGCAGGGAATCACAGCCATGCTCTCGATGCTGACGTGCTGCGCTTCGAATGTCTCGTGCGTGAATATCGACGCTGGGTTCAAGGGTGGATATGTAGCCGGCCTGATTGCGAGCCGTGTGGCTCGGCAGTAGCTTAGCTCCGCGGTATCGTTTCAACGCTTTACGGTCTCAAACGACAGATCACCTCGAGTCACATATTGTAAGGTATGCCCTGGACAGCACACATTGAGGCCGAGGAGTGTGGCGTACAACATTCAGAGCATTACCTAAAACGTTGCTGCAAACAGCAAAAATTCAGGTCCAGCATAAAATCAGGAATTGTGGTTGACGAAGAAGGGTTCCGCGGCAACACTTCAAGTGAAGTCGCTATTCCGTTGCTGTGTTTTTCCTTGATCTGGAGGACGCCTATGGAAGAAATGATCACTGCTGGTGAAGTTGTCTCCGGTTTCTGTTGAGACGATTTCATGACTCCGATTTTGTCGGTTCACGCTTCGTTCGGCAGGTGTCTTCACTCTTCATCACGCAGCTATAACGCCGCGAGGTTGATGCGAGATTCGCCCGGAATGGGCTCAGCCTTTTCGAGCCACTGTCAACATCGAGTCTCAGGCAGTCTTGTCCACTTGTTCTTGGGACGTATTCAATTGAGAGCGGGTGTTCGCGGGATTCAACCGTGAGATCATCACCTTAATCGTTGCCGCTCACAGAAATAGAACCTTTTCAGGCCCTCGTCGTATCTTTGCGGCGAGGGCCATTTGCGTTTTAACACCTGGCGTGATCCCGCATTGCAGTCGGATCGACGTCAAGGCCGCCACTATTTCTCTGCTGGTGGCGGTGTCTGGTAGTGCCCTGCCCCCCAGACTCGCTGATTGAAGTTTGACGAACCACCACGCGGAATTGTGATGGTCGTCCAATTGTCGCCCGCCAGTATTCGGGAGATCAGGATGATCTGGCCGATATGATAGGTCGTGTGGGCTAATGACCTTTGCATGGCCAGCGGGACCGAATGCAGCTCTCCTCGAATAGTCACGTTTTTCCCCAGATCTTCGCCGGAAAGAACTGAGAGCGAGTCGAAAAGAGTCTTCCAGCCAGACTCCCAATAACTTATTAACTGGTCACGTTTCTCGAAGGTATCCACGAATTCATCATCACGATTGCGCCACGATTTCTCACCATCAGTCGTGAGGAAATCCGTCCACCTGGAAAGCAGGTTTCCGCCCACATGCTTCATGATGACGGCAATGCTGTTGGTATTTGCATCAAGGGCGACATGCAGTTTGTCGTCTGAAACTTGGGCGATCGCTTTGTCTGCCCAGCCTTTGTTGGAACGGAAAGCGGAAATTGAGCCATTGATCATAGCCAATGCAACGTCGTGGAATTCGTCGGGAGTGATCATCACTTGTCATTCCTGAAAGTTGTTGAGTCGGAGCCCCATCATTGATGCACCGGCGGATTCCTTGTTCAGACATCAGGATCCTGCCGACGGTTCACGAATCGGAATGGCTGAGCCTCAGCAGAAGTCCCGTTACTTCCTGTTCCAGATGTTGAATCGCTTCCTCCGGCCCACAACAGTCCAGATCATGAACATGCCAGAATTCAACATTGTCGAGCCGATCGGGGTAGTCTCGCTGGATCATCGATCGGTGCTCTGCCTCCTTCACTGCAACGATGTGATCATTGGATTCGAAGTCGTTGTCAGTGACCTTGATGGGCAGCCGCAGGTATTCCTCGACGGTGATCCCCTGCTTTCGCAAGGCCGCCATCGTGTCTCGTGACATCGGGCCAGGATTGCGAGGATCAGGCGCGAGCCCTCGAGAGACAGCGTTCCAAGCCAACCCCATCTCCTGAGCCCGCGCATTAAACAGGATCTCAGCGTAACGGCTTCGGTAATAGTTGCCCGTGCAGAGAAAAAGAACTGTCTTCATGGATTGAATACCGAACGCGACTTCAAATTGTTCACCAATATCACCCGACGACGATGATCATCGCTGCAGTCCTTCAGGAAGTTCCTGCAAACGTTCGATGCTGACGATTTCATGGAAGAACCACGGCTCGCCTGAGTTGCGGCGAAACATCGCACACTTTGCGGGATACTTTGTGCCCTCGAAGTCTTTCCAGTCGCTGAATCGATAAATGTCGTTTCGCCAGTCGACGCGGACCAATTCAGAGGTTTCCTTGTCGAAATACATGTCGAGGGCTGGGTCAACGCTTTCCGTGATACGGAGTCCGGACAAAGACTTCTCGTTGTCCGTAATATCGGGCAGTAGTTCCAGCTTTGACTTGGGATCTTTGAGCACTCCCAGCGTCCATGCCCACGCTGTAATCTTTGCCGGCTCAGTTCCTCGCTCTTTTGTTCCGATCCACCATGACTTTGGTGGCTCAACCACAGAGACTCGCGGAGTCCCGGGTGTGACTGCCTCTTTTCCTGCGTTGTAACGCTCTTCCATGCGAAACAGCGTCAGCAGCTTATCGTCGCCACCGGCAGCCGCTATAACCTTGCTGACAAGCTTCATCTCTGGTGATGCGGATGAATCATCGGCATGGCTGGAGTTCAGGGATGTCATCGCGGCCAGCATCAGAGCACACGACCAAAAAACGCGACGACAGGGAACGTGATTCGGAAGGCTCAGGCTCATAGAATCCTCAATCGGGGCAATAGTTGTTTCTTGTCGGCTTCAGCATAGTAGCAGTTCTGTCTGACGAATGGACTCCGACGTTGATTCGATCTTTTTCAACTCTGATGAGCAATGATCAAGGGACTGCGATGCATCCGGGTTTCATTGTGCCGGCTCGCGTCTCTTTCTGCACGCGTCGGAGCAATACTTAACCTGATCCCAGACCTTTGCCCATTTCTTCCGCCACGAAAAAGGGCGGTTACAGGCCGGGCATATTTTGGCGGCCAAGTTGAGCTTCTTGTGTGGCATCGTCGATCACAGAATTCGGAAAAACAAGTGCGTCGGTACTGATCCAGTGCCGGTGTCCTGTCGAGACTCAGCGGTAAGGCTCCCCGTCAGTGACATACCGGACAGTTAATCGTAATCCTGTTCCGGTTCAGCCCAGACCTGAGCCATCCCTTCGTCATCAAACTGAACGTGAATCGTGTTCGCTCGGCAGCAGACTGGACAGTCTTCGACGTACGCTTGACTTGTGCCTTCAGTAAGATCCAGCGGAATCACAATCTCCTCTCCGCAGGCATCACAGACGTAGCTGGCCTCATCCTGCGAGGTCGCGTTCGAACGACCAGGGGACTCCATGGAGGTTTCCGAATCAAGCTCCAACCACGGCAGTGATGCTCCCGACGTCAGGACGGTGCAAGCCCAAAGCATGACTTCCAGCGATTGTTCATCGGCCAGTCGATGGTCATGGCCGACTTCAATCAATGTGCCCTGAGGCAGTTTGCTGCCGCTAACCAACTCTTCAGAATCGCCAAACGAAATCACATCATCCGCGCGACTATGCAGAATCACGCTGTTTGATTTAAGCTTGCTGACCGATCCCCAGTTCTTCCACGCAGGGCACAAAAGAACGAGCGGAGTATTTGCGGAATCAATATTGAGCGCAACCGCACCGCCGCGAGAGGATCCGACAACGATGTCCGGACGGACCTGATCGTAAGCGGATTGAGCAACCTTCACTGCAGCGTCGAAATCATCGTCATCAAGCTGCGGATTGATCACATCATGACCATGGCTTCGGAGATACGTCGGTTTGACTCCACCCGGCACGGAACGCCAACCATGAAGGAAGAGAATTCTCATGAGGCTGTCAAATCGTGGACTGCCACTCGCAGTTCGATCATCTGCGGTTTCAAGGGTATTATGAGCACTAGGTAATTCCGCCAAAAAGAGTCTGCACAACCTGTCGAAGATTGCGAGCCGTTCTGTGACTGTCCTGACAATGATCTCGATGAACTCACTTTAGAGCCAGCACCGTTGGTCGTCAACAATAGGCAAAGTTCAGTGGGACTCTCCTTGATCACGACCGCGTTAAGCGTTTTGGCACGAGCAGCCTCTTCGTCATTTCTTCAACTCTTTGCGACTTCGCGTCTTTGCGTGAGTACTATTCCTCGCCACGCATCCACGAGGACAACGCCGCGTCTACAACAAACACATACCCGGATTTCGGCCAGCCTGAAATTTCAGGCTGCTGAGTATTTAGAATACTCGTTAAGCTCTGCTTCCGCGAACGGTCTCAAATGATAACGCGGTGTTTTGAGACTGACGGGAGAGACATCCGGGTAATCTGACCCACTTCAGACGCTGTTTCCAATTTGCATGAATGCTGGTTCTCCCGCCAACGAAACCTCGTGTACTTGTCGGTCAGATTCTTATTCATCATGCGGATGCTATAGTGGTCACTGATCATCACATCGCTGGTTACGAATAGGGACATCTCTGAATTGAACCTCCAGCATCCAAAGCTCGTCAGATTGCTTCAATTGGCTTACTCCGCCGAGAAAGCCGCGGCGTTTGCCTATATCGGGCATGCCGGCTCGGTCAGGAATCCTGAGGAGAAAACTGCAATCCGGCAGATCGAACTTGATGAATGGCAGCACCGGGAAACCGTGCTCTCGATCATGCAGCATTACAGTATTCCCGTCTCGCGTTACTTCGAGATCAAGTATCATGTTCTGGGTCGGATCATCTCTGCCAGCTGCTATGTGATTGGCTGGTTTATGCCGTACTATTTTGCAGGCCGACTGGAAAGCGGAAATGTCTGCGAGTACTTCATCATGATGCGATACTTCAATGAACTTGGCATCACCCGCCACGATGATGTCCTCTATGAAATGGGCATCAAGGAGAAGGAGCACGAAGTCTATTTTCAGAAGGGACTCCAGAATAATCGACTGCTGCCTCTGTTTGAGAAGATCTTCGGCTGGGGGAACAAGCACAGCTCAAACGACATCGACCTGGGCCAGAAAGCCTCCGTGGAAGGATCAAAAAACTACTGCAGGCATCGCAAGTAGGTCCACGCTCGAGAAGAGAACCTATCGAATGTCGAAAGACACTTTGACCAGCGAAACCCTTGACGGGCGAAACACAAAGGAGTGTCGGCTTTTGCTCCGCAAAACCACGTGCTTTCGCAGGGACGCTGTGGATTTTTTGAAGGGGGACCAGCGGAGGCCCGGCCCACTATGTGGAATGCTGAAAACTGGTGGGCCGGCGTTCGCTAACGCTCACTTGTCCCACCCTACGACCTACGTAGACTCGCAACCTCAGAGCGGAAGCCGACACTTTGGATGATTCTGATCTTAGCTCCTAAGAGCTTCAATCAACTGATCAGGAACTCGCAACTGTGGACTCACGAGTCATCACAATCAAACGGAACTCAAGATGTTTTGGCGAAGCATTCGGTTGGTTCTGGCTATTGCGGAGTTCGACGTGCCAGCCAGCGGCTTTCGCTCGTTCGACGAACTTCGGGGCGTTTGTTCGGCCGGCATCACCAATCCAGACCTGCCCCGTCGGTGACAACATCGCGTGCAAAGTGGTGAGCAATGGTTCGTGTACGGCCAGATCGTAAAGGATGTCACTGCCAAAAATGAAATCGAACTGCCGACTGACGGGTTGACGCCAGTCGAAGACCAACCCTTCGGCGTCAGCAAATCCGTTGCGAGCAGCGTTCTCCTGCGCCATTCGGACAGCTTCAGGGGCATGATCGGTGAACGTGACGCCAAGCCCGGCCATGAGCCCGGCGATGCCCGTCAGTCCAACTCCGCACCCGATCTCCAGAGATCTGTGGCCGCGCTCCCATTGCTGCGACAAAAGCAATTCGGCCGTCACCGGAGCCGCCGCCCAAAGCAATCCCCAATACGGATCCCATTCGGAGCTACCGGATGCCTCACCGTTTAGCGCGAGTGTCAACATTTCTTCCTGATCGGCAGGAAGATCGAAAACAATCTGTCGACCAAGAATTTCGATCGACTGTGTCGTCACTTTCAAATTCATCGAGCCGCACGGTTCCATTGATGATCAGGCGAAAACAAACAAGCCCATCCGAACAAAACCTTAGGCGATCGATCAGATATACTTCCGAGATCGCCTGAGGTAGTATTTTTGAAGTTGCGAGTTTTGTTCATGATGTCCCCTCTCCCCCAATTCATTTGCGAACATGGTTCGTCGTTATAAGGTTGTATTTGGTCGCAAATGAATTGGGGGAGAGGGCAGGGTGAGGGGGCTTCTTCTCGAACTTCATCTTTCCGTAAACCGCCTCATTCGGCCTGACGGCCACCTTCTCCCCCGATGCGGAGGAGAAGGGACTAAATGGCGCAACTTCAAAAGGTAGTATCGCGGCATCGGATAAACCCGCAAGCGTGCATCACATTCGGCAATACGAACAAGAGGAATCGGAAGATGCGTGGAAGACTATCGACTCTGTTACTGCCGCTTCTGATCGTTCTCGACACGCCTGTTTCAGGCACGTTGCAGGCCGAGGAATCACGGCCCAACATGGTCGTTATTCTGTGCGATGATCTGGGATTCGGTGATTTGGGAGTCAACGGGCATCCTCATATCCAAACGCCAAACCTCGATAAGCTGGCTGCGACCGGGATTCGCTTCACGAATTTTTATTCCGCGGCACCGGTTTGTTCGCCGTCTCGAGTTGGCCTGATGACAGGTCGGTCCCCAAATCGCGCCGGTATTTACGACTGGATACCAGAATCCAGGGAGCCGAAGTCGGATGCTCGTGAACGTGTTCACCTGCAGCAACACGAACTGACTCTTCCCCAACTTCTGAAACAAGCCGGATACGCCACATGTATGGCCGGCAAGTGGCATTGCAATAGTCGTTTCAACAGCCCTGAACAGCCTCAGCCTGGTGATGCGGGATTTGATCACTGGTTGGCTACTCACAACAACGCCGGGCCATCTCACAAGAATCCAGCGAACTATGTTCGAAATGGTCAGCAAGTCGGCCCTATGGAAGGATTCAGTTGCCAGATTGCCGTCGATGAAGCTGTCAGCTGGCTGGAGAAACAGAAGACGAATCATCCGGATGCCCCTTTCTTTCTCTACCTGCCGTTTCATGAACCGCATGAACCTGTCGCATCTCCGCAAGAGCTGGTCGCGTTGTATCGCGATGTCGCATTTACGGAGGATCAGGCGCAGTATTTTGCGAATGTGCATAACGTTGATCTGGCGGTCGGGCGATTGATTGAGTCATTGGAAAGAATGCAGCTTCGCGAGAACACGATCATTGTGTTCTCGTCTGATAATGGCCCGGAGACGCTCAATCGCTACAAAAACGGAAATCGTTCCTGGGGGCGAACGGGGATTCTGCGAGGCATGAAGTTGCATACTCATGATGGCGGATTTCATGTCGCCGGAATCATGAACTGGCCAGCCGGGATCAAGGAAGCTCGAGTTGTTACTTCGGCCGTCTCATCGCTCGACCTCCTGCCGACGTTTAGTGAACTGGCTCACGCCGCAGTACCCGCAGATCGAAAGCTGGACGGCATCAGTCTTGTCCGGCTGCTCAAAACCGGCGAAGTCCCGCTGAGAACTCAGCCACTGTTGTGGGCTTATTACAACGCGATCAATGATGCTCGCGTAGCCATGAGACATGGACCATGGAAAGTCCTCGCACGACTCAATGGTGGAGCGTTTCCGCGTCTGGAGAATCTGACTCCGGAGACCCTGCAGAAAACGCAAGCCGCAGAACTCACCGACTTCGAGATCTATAACCTGGATCAGGATCCTGGGGAGACCTTGAATCTTGTCGGCAGAGATCTCACGAACGAACAGGAGCTAATCGCTTTGCTGCGCAAGCATTATTCAGCGCTGGCGGCCGACTCATTTGCATGGACGCCAGCCGCTCCATAAGAGCGATTTGTTCCGTGACAACTGGCACCACTGCGAGGCAAGTTTAGCCCGTTGAGGGCTGCGCTCTCACTCCGCAGGATGCTCGAACGCCTTGATGATGGCACTGTTATCGTGCTGGCCGAACCCCAGGGTTGAAGCACGTTCCAGAAGTTGTGAGTGCAGCTCGCTGAGCGGTACCGCTGCATTTGCACTGCGGCCCAGTTCGAGAATGAGTCCGACGTCTTTCCAATGCTGATCGAGTCGGGCCTGCGGGGCAAAATCCCCGGAGATCATCTTGTCACCTTTGATATCCATAACTCGCGAATACGCCGCGCCGCTGCGAAGGATCTCCAGAATGCTGGCCTGATCCATTTGACACGCTTTGGCCAGATTCAACGCTTCCGCCAGCACCGCGCGGTTGAGCCCCAGCACAAGATTCACGATCAGTTTGGCCGTAGCTCCTGTTCCGGAGGCCCCGGTATGAAACTGCTGAGTAGAAAAGCACTTTAGAAGTGAAGCGGCTTTTTCAAACCCCTCGGTCGTTCCACCCACCAGCGTCACGACCTCGCCCTGTCGAGTCTGCTCACTGGACCCGACGACGGTTGCATCCAGATAGCAAGCCCCAAGAGCTTCTAACTGCGTCGCAAGCTGTCTGGCGTCCTCCGGCGCACCCGTTGTCGTATCCACAATCAGATGCTGCTGAACAGTATCGAGACATCCCGTGATGACTTCTGCGACAATGCCGCTGCTCGGCAAGCTCAGGACCATCGTCTCGCAATTCTGAAAGACCGCTCTCGCGGAATCACAGAGAACTCCACCGGCCGCTCTGAACTGCTCTCGCCGCTCCACGCTGGAGTCGAATCCAAGGACAGAGTAGCCGGCCGCCATAAATCGCTCGCTCATCGCGCTGCCCAGCAGGCCAAGTCCGATCAGACCAAGCGACTTCATCGAACTGTCTCCGCTGTCAATTCGGTTTTTCGTGGAGCGAACCAGATGATGATCATACCGACTACGTAAATCAGTCCGCTCCACATGCCAACCTGAGCATAGTCGCCTTCAAACAGATCCATGCGAAAAGCCGTCAACAACACAACGCAGGCGGCGATGACACGACCCGTGTTGAAGGAGATTCCAGTTCCCGTTGAACGCACATGGGTCGGAAACAGTTCCGGGAGAAACAGCGGCAACCATCCGAAATAAGTGACCCCGAACAGCCCCAGCATGAACGTCACATACGGAAACAAAACGTGATGAGGATTGAGCTGCGTGAAGAGAAATGTGCTGACTGCAAATGTGGCCAGACTGATCAGAAAATAAGATAAGCGTCGACCAACAAGACTGGCGATTACACCTCCCAGCAAACTACCAACGATCGCACCGGACGATCTCTGGATCTGAGTCAACGCCTTCTTTCGTGGGTCGGCCTTCTTTGGTTTTGCTGCCGGCATTTCGGCCACGCCCTTGCTTGTGGATTTGTCGTTGATGCCATTCGTTTCCATAGACGAATTCGCCGCCGCTAATTCGTTCTTTTTCGCAGCATCGGCTTCGTACTGATCGGTCCATGGAACAACCCAGTTCGCATTAGCGGCGGTTCCGATCACAGGAATCGCTCCCAGACTGATCCCCAGCAATGTTCGATACAACAACGGCGGCTGGAAGACTTCGATCACAGGAGCTTTTGCCTTGGATTCGCGGACCTCAGATCGAGCCGCCAGCCAGCGCGACGATTCCGGAACTGCGATGAAGATCCAGACAGCCAGCACTACGGGCGAACCGCCGACCAGCAAGGTCCATCGCCAATTGTCGCTGGTGATGGCAAATGTGTATCCGATGACACCCAGGATAACGAAGCCGACATTGGCCGCAGTCCCCATGACTCCCGCCATCAAAGGACGCGACGCAGAAGGCCACGCTTCAGAAACCAACGCGACTGCGTTTGGCCATGCTCCACCAAACCCAAGGCACGCCGTAAATCTCATCGTCCACATCAGCCGCACATCGTGTACGAAATAACAACCGAGTGTCAGCGTTGAGTAACAGGCAACGCTCAACGCCATCGCGCGAGTTCTCCCGAAGCGATCTCCCAGAGCGCCAAAAATCCAACCGCCGGCGGCCGCTCCGAAGAGAAACGCCGACTGAAACCAGGCGAACCATTCGGTGATCAGTTTCTCTGGCGTATCTGGGCCCAGCAGCTCCAGCATCATCTGACGGTGAATCAGAATGAACAGCGAGTTTTCCAGCCCCGCAAACATCCACGCCAAAAAAGCCGCCGCCAGCATCGTCCTGCGATGCGTCTGATTAGAGCTATCTTCAATACTCACGGCTGATCCTGAACATTCGCAGCAGGCAAAGCGTATCCCCGTTTTGTTATTACCCCGGAGTACAGGGGCAACGTCCACGATGGAACAACATCGTGGAACTCATCCCCACCGCAGTCGATCGCCCAGCAAGTTAGCCGCAACAATTCACGATGTCGAGCGGTGGACTCCTCCAACGTCGCTGGGCGAGCTGGCGATGCAGGACCACACTGCCCGGCGGACGATCTCCATTGACCGAGCGGACCTGTCGCACACACCGTCGGCACTATTCTCCTTAGCCGAGACGGCCAGCTGCACACACGGAGAATCTACGTGGGGTAAAGTTGGCGGGCGATCCATCGCCACATTTTTCGTTCAAAATTCACGAACGTCGCGTGCACATTGAATTACGCGAGCCTCCTGTACTCCGTCGGCCAATAGGAAGTAAAAGACAACGTAACGACCGACACGGAAACAGCGATTACTCGGCCCCATTTCTGGTCGCCGTTCGCCGAGTAATGGTTGGTATGCGTACGACTGACATCGCCTGATCAGGCGATTGAGAAACTGATCAGCCGTGTCAGGTTTGTCGCGGGCAATGAACAAACAGATCTGGTCGAGGTCCGCCTGAGCCGATTCGGTGACCAACAGACAACTTATGTGACGGCTGACTTTTCAGCGGCCAGCCGCTGGTACCCTCGGTGTTTTATATCTTCGATATCCAGAGGAAAGACTCGACCGGCTTTGATGTCATGGATGCCAATTTGCATTTCTGCTCGCAGCGCATCCAGTTTCTGTTCTGGCCGCCGCAGCAGGTCGAATTCGTCTGCGGCAGCGTCTTCTTCTGACTGAAACCGGCCAGACGCGATCCCGTGCGCGACAAATTGTTTGAACTCACGTGGAACGGTCGTCGACACCTTCCCGTAACCCTTTTCAAAAATCACTTCACCAACAGCATCACCACAGGAGATTTGCCTGACCTTGGCATTGTAATCAGGCATGGGCGATTCGTAACCAGCTTTCCTTTGGAGTCTGCAATGGTCCGCGCAAGTTCGTCGCAGCCAACGATCGACATAACTGCACCGCCAGAGTTTTTTGGCACTGATAATGTCGATCAGCTGCTATTCACGCCCGAGGTCTTGTCATCAACAGATCCGTTAGCCGATGAATCGCCAATTCGGATTGAGGGACTTCCTGCGATAAATACTGCGCACGTTGGTTCGATTTCAAGGAGGTGGAACAAATCTCTGCCGCTCATCCCGATCTCTATGCTGGTGTCCGCCTCCACGATGACATCCGACATGAAAGACACGCACACCTCTTCGAAGAATTCCTTCATCCGGCTTTCATGATGCTATGCATGAACGGGTTTTGAAACTGCCTCTAGGACTTTAGCCTTCCAGTCTTCATGCATGTGACATCCCGTCGATTGCAATTCGAGAATCACTGATCGACAGAATTGGTAGTACTGCAGTGGTTGCCACTGGCCTCGGATTGCCGGCATCCAAAGTAACCTCCAACAGAAAGCGAAGTTGCATGGACTCGCTTTGGGAATTTACGCAAACTCATGGGCAACTCCTTTCTGAGATGACAACACAGTAAGCGGTTCTGATTCCATATTTCAAGAACTGCTGTAGTCGCAAGATCTGCGGTAATGAATTCAACCAGAAATTGATTTTGTCAATCAAACATCGTCTTCATCTGACAAGTCAAGGAACGAGGCCCAACGAACACCGTTGCCAATCTCGTGACGCACGCAACGCCATGGCTCTTTGCGGACCTTGCCTCTTCCATTTCTAGACTTTCCCGTTAAACTCTCCCCCCTTAAAGGCCTTGCTCCGGAAATCCCTGGTTATCGCTTCCTGAAAATCCCGCGGTCTGGTTTTTCGGGGCAGATAGGTCGCTCTCTGGCCTTTCCCACACAAAGACCGAGTCACTCAATGCGTGAAGCCCCAACTGCAACGCTGCTGAATCAGATCACCTGCCCTCATTGCTGGCACACATTCAAGCCTCATGAGATCAAATGGATCGCCGCACATCCTTCATTATGTGATGACACAAAAGTGCCGGAGGGGCAACGACGATTCCTTCCAACACGCTTTAGCGTCTCGGGGCAGGCGATCGATGCAAACGGTGAGCTTTGTTCTGAACTTGCGTGTCCTCGATGTCACCTGGTAATACCTCGAGACGTCATCGAACTGCCACTGGCGATCTTCTCTATCCTTGGTGCTCCCAGCTCAGGAAAGTCGTACTTTCTGTCTTCGTCTCTGTGGCAACTCAGGATGCTGTTGTCCACGAAGTTTGGACTCAGCTTTGATGATTCGGACCCAGTCGCGAATCATAAGCTTCATCAGTACGAGGAAACGCTGTTTCTGAACTCGAAGAACGATCGGCTTGTGGCACTGCCGAAGACCGAATTGGACGGCGATCTCTACGAGCAAATCGAAATGGAAGGTGGCCGCGTGATGCTGCTGCCCAAACCATTCATCTTCCGCATGAGTATGCTTCCGTCTCATCCGAAAGCGAAGACAGTTCGTCGAAATGGACGCACCATTTGCCTTTACGATAACGCGGGCGAACATTTCCTCCCCGGTGCCCAGAATGCTAACTCCCCCGGCACTCGGCATATGGCGGTCGCAAAAGCGTTGTTGTTAGTGTTTGATCCAACGCAACATGCTCGAGTGCGTAGGTTATGTGATGGCAAGAGCCATGATCCGCAGGTGACCGATGATGTCAGCAGCTCGCGTCAGGATCTGATTCTCACTGAAGCAACTCGCCGAATTCGTGCGGAAACGGGACTTCCGCAAGGGCAAAGAGATAAACGGCCGCTAATCGTGGTGCTCACAAAGTATGACGTCTGGGCACCGATTGCGAATGGCAAACCATTGAAGAACGACTGGCTCTTGCAGCAGCTTCAGGGCGGACTGTGTCAGTTCAATGTGCGTCAACTCAAGATGATCTCCGATTCCTTCCGCGGCATGCTTCAGAAGGTGGCTCCGGAGATCGTTTCGTCCGCCGAATCATTTTCGGAAGACGTTACCTACATCCCCGTCAGTGCTCTGGGTTGTTCGCCGCAGGCCATGTCCAGCAGTGCGGGCGGCGGGACGAACAGTCGCATGGCACTGGGAGTGAAGCCAAGCGAGATTCAGCCAGCGTGGGCCGAAATTCCCATGCTTTATGCGATTCATCGTACCATTCCCGGCCTGATTCCTGTGACACCGTAGGCTGGCGTGCCGGAGAGGCTTTGCCAAATCCTGATGCTCTGGAGGAAGTGAATCCGTGGTTGAAGAAATCGTATACACCTCGGCTGAAAAAGGTCTGAAGCAGGGAAGTCGCGGATTCTGCACCGTGGTGAGTACAGCGGGGATGTCGCTGGCGCTTGCAGAGCGTCTGGAATCAATGAGTGGTTACCGCCACGCATTTCCACTGCACGATCCGCAGGCTTCAATGAACCCGGTCTGTTTTTCGCATGTTACGACGCGTCTTGCTGGCAAGTCATTACATGTGATTTCTCGGGTTGCCGATGCAGGTCAGGACTACACCGGACGCAGCAACAAGCTGGCTCATCATCTGGTCATTGATAACGTAGCCAGTATGCCAGGCGGACCGGCTCGGCTAATGGCTGAGCCGGGAGTCATCGTCGAACAATGGGACGGAAACGTACGCAATGTTCCTCCTCGAGAACTTCGTTGTGCTCCCCTGCCGGCTTCGATCCCGCTTGTCGCGTGGCAAAGTTTGACCGGGGACGAAGGTTGGGCGGGCTCTGTGGCCGAGCAGTTGTTGCAGAATCCCGCACCGGTCTCGATCATCTTCAAGGCAGGTACGGACACGTTGACGCTGGTTCGCGAGGTGCTCGACTTAGTCCCCGCTCCCCAGCGATGGAACGTGACGTTCAGCACGTACTTTACTCGCCTGCTGGCCGGTGCTGAGTGTCAATTGCGTTTTGTCCTGAATGACACGCCTGAGGCCACCAGTCTTCGGAACGACGCACGTGCTCGAGTCATTGATCTGACAAGCTCCCTCCCCGCTGCGACAGGGGGCACTCTCGTTGCAATGGCTCGGAAGGGACAATTGACTCCGCAGGAACCTGCTCCGACTCCGGCTGCGCCAGCTGTTCGGGCTCGGACAGCGGTTGAGATTTCAACCAAAGATACCGGTGTGGAAATCTCCATTCCGAAACTCAAACCCGGCCTTAGTGCACTCGAAACGCCGGATAAGCCACAGCCGCCACGCGACCTGCCACCTCCGGTGCGAGTCAACATACGAAAGGGCGTCTGGATCGGTCTCGCCGTTGCATTACTCCTAGTTGTTGTCACCGGAACGCTGATCTTTATGAGGTCCGGAAAAAAGACAGATCCGTTTGCAGATCTGGTCAGCCAAACAGTCCCTAAGGATGGGCCAGCGACAAAGGATGAAAACGAAGCTACCCGCGTCCGTCAGAAAGAACGCCGCGATCTGGAAGAACTCGAACGCCAAGCGAAACTAGCTGCAGAGCAAGCCGCGGTAGACAACGCCAATGACCAGAGAATGGAGGCCGACAAGTTGGCGGCTGAGGAGACTGCCAAGCAACAGGCGAAATTAGATGAGCGGGCGGCCATCGCCAAGCGAGAAAAAGATGCGATCGACGCTGCTCTCACGAAAGAAGGGCCCTTTGCTTTCATCAGAGGGAATCCAAGTTTTGAAGATAAAGAGGGACAATGGCTATTCAACCTCCCGAGACCCGGGGAACGGTATGACGATGTGTGGCCGAAGTTACGCACAAATGGGGAAACCATCTCGTTGTCGCTATGTGAAGGGGCGAGACCATTGTTTTCCGGAAGCTCTTATCAGCTCTCACTGAAGCAGCACGAAACGCAATTGAACGAGTGGACGGTCGAGGCAACTCAGGCGGGAACGGTTGAGCAGATAGCGCGCTACACGATCGCAGAGCTAACTCGCGATCCCGCCATGATTAAAGAGCCCGATAGAGAATTGCACTTCGAATGGCTTCGAAGCGCTTCAAGGGAAATAATTGCATCGGAACTGTTGCGATGGTGGCCGATCGAAATTCAAATTGGCAGCCGAAAAGCTGTACTCTTGCAGAGGAAGGCCGAAATTCCCGAGAGTCTGGATGGACGACCAACTTGGAAAAGTCTGGTTAACTCCGAGCGAATTCCAATCATGAATAGTAACGCAATTAAGGCGATTGAATTCGATAAGGCTGCGAATACGAAATTCGTGATTGAAATTGCACAAGCTGGCCTATCGGTTCAGAAACTGGAGGTTTCGATTCTTTCTGAGACCGCGGGGCCTGAAAGCGAGCGTCAGCAAGAAATTCCGAATACGGAGCGTGGCGAGCATGCAGACATACTGAAACAACAGGGCACGGTGACGAAGTATTTCCATGTCACTCCACCGCTTGAATTGATGGAAACAATTCCTGAAATAACGGAAACACTAACAGGATTCGGAAAGCTTGAGTTGTCAGTAGCGCAGGCACCAAAAACAGGACTCACTATCAACCCAAAAATCAAACTTTTACTGAGACTACCTAAGATAAACCTTCTCGATACGTTGCCAGACATTTCCACGAATGCAGGTCTCAAGGCGATGATTAAGGTTCCGTCGAAATTTGTTTCCTGGGATTCGATTCTCGCTGAGGGCGCCATAGTCAATATACAGAATACTCGCTCCGAAATAAGGAACGACCCCGACAAATGGTATACGCAAAAAATGAAGCCCATTCCTGCAAGGCAATCTTTTGTCAGTGACACGTTCTCAAATCTTTCGCGGCAAGCAATCGAGGCCATAAGAGGGGTGATACCAGCTTTGACAAGGGACGTGGGCGTCGCGCAGGCAGCTGTTAATCGACTGAACGCGAAAGCATTAAAAGAACTAGGAGACGAACAAAAATTGAACAACGCTAAGCAGCACTTAACGCAAGCACAAAGCCAACTTGAAGCGGCAAAGAAGTATGAACCACTCATTCAGACTTTCACTGCTGCAATGGGGAAAATGTCGCAGGAAATGAAGGAAACGAATTCGTTGCTACTTAGAGACTATGACACCATCGCTGTGCAGGTAAATTCTTGCGTGGAGGCTATAGAACAAGTTCACGTTCGTTGCACGCTACAGGGGGAAGTATTAATTGAGGGGTGTGACAACGGACCAAAAGTGTTTGTTTATTTTCTGGAAACCGCTTCTCCCAATTGGCCTGCTGATACCACGCAACAGGGGGCAAAATGACGCTTGAAGAAATCAATGAGCTGATCGATGAGATTCAGCAGGTGCTGGTGAGCGAGTCTGAGCCGTTGCTCGAAGAGTTGATGGATCTCGCTGGGCGGCATGAAGATTACGTGTATGCCACGATCAAACGGCTTAAGGCCGTCGATGCATTGTTGAGTAAAGGTCTTCGATCTGAGGCCATTGAACTGGCGGAACGTGAGCCAAATCTGAATGACGTGGTGATTTCGTTGGACTTCCCGGAGCTCGACGCATGGAATGAGTTGCTGGCACAGTCGGAAATGCAACCGGTGCCAGCATTGCCGGATGATCTGGCGGCCGAACTGAATGATGCCTACAGCGTTTCGGCTCCCGTGGAAAAATTATTGCAGCGACATCGGACCGCCGCATTGGGGCGAGCACCTCTGCCCACACGAATTGACATCCTGAGACGTCTTGCAACGTCCGACTCGGGCAATCCCGCATGGCCTCAGGATCTTAAACTCTTCGAACAGCAACGCCTGACCGAGTTAAAGGGCGAGTTGGAAATTGCGGTTCGGGAAAAGAATATCGATGCCCTGGCTGCACTGGAACGAGAAGCCTCGTCGCCCGACTGGAAGGTGTCAGTTCCGGCAGACTTGAAACGCAAGATCAATGACGCCAACTCCAGGTTGCGGCAGGCCGGGGCGAAGTCTGAACTGGATACGCTTAGCTATCAATTGTCCGATGCATTCGCAGACTTCGATCTGGCCACAGCTCGCAAGTTAGGGCAGCGGTTTCGAGCCCTTGCTCAGATCGTATCTCTGTCGTCTGGTGATCCATTGATGGACATCGCCGGCCCGGCTTTGGACTGGATCAGCGACGAAGACCAGAAAGCTCAGCGAGAGGCTCAGCATCTTCAGAAGGTCAAGGAGATCGAAGATGGTCTCAACCAGAACGTTCACACAGAACGACTGGAGCGGCTGCATTACGAAGCGACTCTGCATGGCCATGCATTGCCCGAGCGTTTAGCCAGCCGCCTGGCCGATCGTCTGGAAACGTTAAGGGTCAACGCAGGGCGACGCCGTCGAACGATCATCATTGCGTCAGTCGCTGCAGTGATGGTGCTGATTGGTGCAACAGGCATGGCAATTCGCCATGTCGGAATTCGAAACACAGTCACCCGCCACGTTGATCAACTTGGGATCTTGCTGCAGGAGGCAGAAAAGACGGGTGTTATCGATCCGCTTAATCAATATTTTGAGCTGCTTGCTCAGGAACCGGCAAACATCTCGCAATCTGCTGAGATCACTGGACTGCGACAGCGGTTCGAGGTTCTGAGGACGTCGGAGACCAGTCGAGTTGCTCAGATTGATCAGATCTTGAGTCAGGCGACGGCGGATGCACAAAAAGCCGCCATGCCCGGGGAATTTAATCCGCTCTTCGAAGGTCTGAAAACCGCAGAAGAGTTGGCGAAGAACACTGCCGAGAAAACTCGCATTATGGTGACCGACACGCTGCTGCGTGAGCGAAGATCGAGCCTTCAAAAACAGGTCGATACGGTATTCAGTGGCAAGGTCACCGAGATGACTGAAGTCATCTCTGCGTTGCCTAAGGACAATCTTACGGGCTATGACGAAGTGGTCCGGCAACTCACGGAAATGCAGTCGGCCACGGACGTCTCCACTGGCCTGATTGCTTCAGTCACTGCCCTGAGGAGCAAGGTGTTGACCGAACGATCAGAAGTCAGTCTGCAAATGCAAATGGCGAAGGGACTGCAGGAGACTACGAATGCAGTGGGAAATCTTGCGGGCTTTTCTGCTCAGTTGCAGAAATACGCCGAAACTCATCCTGGCAGTACGCGAGCGGCTGATTTTCAGTCATTGCTGAATTCTGAGCAATCGTTGTGGAAGGGCGCATTGGCATGGAATGATATGCGGACTCGCCTGCTGGCGGTGGACATCGCAATAATTAGCCCACGCGATGCGAAAACCCTGGTCGACGATTTTTCTGCGTTTCAGAAATCTTCAGGGCCCTATGCGGGAGACATGAATCTGGGGAATCGATTGTTGGCTCTGCAGGCTGTCGCTCAACGCCGGATCAACGAAGAGGGCACGTTGACCGATCATTTCCGCAGTGTCTTCGACGGCAAGGCGATCTCCAGTTCCTTCATGATTAAGGCGGAGAAGTCAGACGATATCTTTTACGCTGACGCAGCACCTTTGATTGAGAAGAACAATCTCGTCTTCGATTACTATACGACGCCCAGCGGTGACCAGACAATCGCAAAAAAATTGACCGCTAATGATTTTCCCTTCGCATCTGGAAAAAAACGCGATGAATGGATGTCGCCGCAGTCGAGACTGGCTTCCTCAATCCTGTCGCAACTTGAGGAGATGAAGGTGCCCGACTTTGAGGCAACAGTAGCCCGCATGACGACGCGGATCCTGCAGGAAGAACCTAAGCTTGATCCAATCCTGCGGCTGCTGCTTGCAGAACGAATGCTCAAGGCTGGTTCTGATGGCAGTGTCTACATTGCAAAACGTTCCGAGAAGTCGCTGGATGAGATTGCCGGGGCTGGTATTCCGAAACTGACGAACTGGGTCGACTATCAAGACCTCCAGACGAAGAAGTTGCGAGTCACGGCAGAGGCGTTCCTCGAGAAACAGAGAATGACCATTATTGACGCCGCCATCGCAGCTCAGACTGACCGTGATTCCGCTAAAGAAGAGAAGATCGGTCCATCGCTGCGGTGGGTTGGATGGCTGACTCGCAATGCCACAGCAGATTGGGAGATTCTTTTAAAAACCGGTGTGCCGCTGGACGGCGGTAACAAACTTTGCGTCTTCCAGAAAATCACTCCCACGTCGATGCCGGAGCGAGTGATCGTAGCGACCGTCGATGCCAACTCCGCGATCAAACTAACGGACGAGGTTGGACAGACCTCAACGACGGAAGGTCGTCCCGTGTTTCAGATTTTGGAATCGGAATAGACCTAACTGGACAGCGCCATGTTGCCCCCTCTCCCCCAGTTTTTTGAGGATGCGGCGTGGCGTTACATGAC
>Ga0255095_1000339_pt1 | contig 24858 bp, 15 predicted proteins | sample Colum_Law_RepC_8_2_FD_188435 | JGI IMG/M metagenome (GOLD analysis project Ga0255095, IMG submission 188435) | Freshwater microbial communities from Columbia River, Oregon, United States - Colum_Law_RepC_8d | ecosystem: Environmental > Aquatic > Freshwater > River | place: USA: Oregon...
AAGACGCGAAAAGTTGTCAGTTGTCAGTTGTCAGTTGTCAGTGGTCAGTGGGCAGTGGTGGCAAAGAAACAGGCCGGAACCTGTTGTGGTTCCGGCCTGTGAAGATTCAGGATGGCTGGATTTCTGCTTTCGATTAACGAACAGCAGCGTCCCACCACCAGCGACCGGTCTGACCAACGGGGCTGGCGTTGCGAGCCTGCGTGGAGACTTCGGGGGCAGTTGTGAAGCTTTGTGGGTTGCTGATGACGTCACGCAGATCCACTTTGATACCGCCGGCCACCTGTACCACGATGCTGCCGTCCCGGTAGACTCGTGATGCTGCAGCGGTCATCAGCTTTTCGGGAACTTCGACCGGCTGAGTTTCAAACGAGCCTGCTGTGGTGAATACAGCAGGCTGCCAGCCAGCCTGACGATCCAGATCCATGGTGTTGATCATGGCGGAGGCGAGGGCCAGATCGAAGATGTTCTGCAGATCGGCGAATACGACGTCCTGTTCGGCCAGTTGCGGAAGATGCTCGGTGAACAGGCGAGCGAATTCGGCATTGGCGCTATCGGCCTTTCCGGTTGCTTCGCGGCTTCCATCGGCCTGTACCAGTTGATTTTCAGACTGGCAACGTACCGAGCGGCCTGTGAATTCGAAGGAGCGACGGTCGGGGGCCACGCGGATTGCGTCATAACCCACAGTCATCCACCATCGGAGAGCGTCCATGGCTGCGCCACGGCGTTCTTCACGACCGGCCAGTTCGAAGTAGCTTTTCATCCCGGAGGCACCATCGCGTCGACCGATGCCGATCAGTTTCATCTGGTAGTCGGCATCGACGATCACTGAAGCGACTCGTGAGTCTGCAGGAACGCCGGCCACCGTCACATTCTGAAGTCCGAGCAGTTCTTCAAGCTTCTGAGTTTCCTGGCGGGCGTTTCGGGCAGACAACTGCAGGCGGGAGGCGTACTGCTGTACGGCCTTGACCTGCTGAGGCTGCGGGTCGATTGTGCACATGAAGAAGCCACGCCCGTTATCGGCGAAGGTGCGGCTGAGGGTGACGAGGTCATCAAGTTGCAGCGTCGGGCGACCGCTGGCCGCGCTGACAGTGCGTCCCTTTTCGTCCTGAGCCCAGGCTCCCGCAGGTCCACCAATGACCACGTCACCGGTATCCGGGAAAACGAACAGGAACTGCACTTCGGTCAGGCCGGCCAGTGCGGCAGCATCGGCAGGGATCGGCTGACCGGCTTTCTGCAGGCGAGCGATTTCGGCTTCAAGACGCGGCAGTGAGACCAGTCGGAGTGCGGATGTTTCGAGGACATCAGCATTGCTGTTGGCAGTGCGGGCCAGTTCGGCTGCAGTGCTGAGCCGTGAGTTGTCGAAGGTCATCGCCATGGCACCAGCGAGAGCGGGAGCACCGACGAAGACACCCTGCATGTAAGGGGTCATGGTTCCGGTTTCGTCACCACGCATCACCCACTGAGCCGGCGGGGCTGTCTGTTCCATGATCAGTGTCATGAGAGACTGAAAGTCGGCCATGGCCCCGCCCTGCGCTTCCAGTTGCTGGCGTCCGGCGTTGGCCTTTTTGGCAGTTTCGCGGTCACCCACCACCAGAGCGGCCTGCTCAAGGGCCACGGCGGCCTGCAGGAAGTCACCCTGCTCTGCAGCCAGACGGGCTTCCAGACGCAGTTTGGAAGACTGCAGTACCGGAGGCAGCGGAGTCGGCTGATTGTCACCAGCCTGCAGAGTGGCCGTCCCGGCCATGGAAATCGCCGCAGCGATCACAGCGCGCTGGAAAAGGCGGGACCAGCGGAGGCGCAGACCAGACACGGGCTTGAAAGAAAGTGGCATCGACAAAACCTCGCGAAGTTCCCGGTGACTGTAACCGCCGACGGTGTGCCCGCAGCCGATACTTAGCTGTGAACAGACCCGCAGCGCAGCAAAAGTTGGAATTCCATGCCTCTAGCTTCGTCGGGATTTGCCTGAACGTCAAGGAAATTCCGCCAATTACCCAGAGTACTGGTTTTGTCCAGAATGCGGGTCCTGGGGGTCATTCCGAGTTTTCCGGTGGAGTCTGGCTGCATTTTCGATACGTCGATCGTGCCTGGATTTCGTGGTGAATTCGCATTGATTTGACATAAGATTATTGGCAGGAGAGACTTACGTTTCAGTTGATGGCTCCGCCAAGGGGCTGATTGGCGGGTCCGGAGGGGGGTGGCCCCGCCGGGCAGTCGAGGTGTAAAGCAAGGGGAGAATCAAGCATGCCTGAGTTGCCGGAAGTGGAGACGATGGTCCGAGGTGTCCGGCGACACTGCGAGAATCGTCGGCTGACGTCCGTCGAATTCTGCCCATGTCCGCGGCAGCCGATCCCCGTGTTTCCTGATCGTGACGCGTTCCGACAGTTGCACGGAGCGGAAATTCAAACTGCTGGACGTCTGGGAAAGCGGGCTTTACTGACAATGGATTCCGGCCACGTGATCGTGATTGAACCGCGGATGACCGGTTTACTGCTCGTCTCGGATCCACCGACAGAGCTGCATCTGCGAGTGGTTCTGCAGCTGGCACCCGTGCCCGGGCTGGCAGCAAACATCAGGTTCTGGGATCGTCGTGGCCTTGGGACTGTGTCACTGCTGGATTCGACGCAGATGCAAGTGCTGCGAAATCGTCTGGGGCCGGATGCGCTGGAGATGACAGCAGCAGAATGGAAGCAGCGACTGGCGACAACAGCTCGTCCGATCAAAGTGGCGCTGCTTGAACAGTCACTGGTGGCGGGTATCGGGAACCTGTATGCCAGTGAGATTCTGCATCTTTCCGGCATTTCACCGCGGCGACGAGCAGATCGTGTGCGGGGCAGCCAGTTGGCTGCGATGGATGACGCCGTAAGGCAGGTGCTGCTGACGGCGATCCGTTATGAGGGCTCGACACTGAATGATGGCACCTATCGGAATGCCCTGAATCAGGACGGCGGCTACCAGAACCATCATCGGGTTTATGATCGGGAAGGTGAGATTTGTCCGACGTGCGGGCAGGCGGAGATTCGGCGGATTGTGCAGGCACAACGGTCCACCTTCTACTGTCCGCGCTGCCAGAAGTAGCTGCTGTTGTGGCGAGCTGCTGCCGGGCCAGTCCCGTTATTCATCAGCGGCAGCTTTGGCTTTGGCTTTTGATTTGGCCCTGCTGCGTCCAGCCTGCTTTCCGGCTTTGCTGGCGGGCGTCTCTGGTGAAGTTACCGGGCTGTTGTTTGGTTCAGGCAGCGGGGCGGAGATTCCCTGACGCCAGGCCATCAGTCGTTCATGAAGCTGTTGTGTTCGCTGCGGTTCGGCCGCTGCGAGGTTCTTCTGCTGGGACGGATCAGCAGTGAGGTCGTACAACTCCAGTCGCTTGTCTTCGAAGAACTCCAGCAGTTTCCAGTTTCCTGACCTGATGGCTCCGGCCGGCAGGGTCCGCCACTGTCCCGGACCGGCTCCCAGATAGCCTGGGAAGTGCCAGAACAGGTCACGCTGGGGAACCCTGGCACCTCCGCTGGTGAGGCATTCCACGTGGCTGATTCCGTCCAGTGGCTGACCGGCCGGCAATTCAGCGTGGGCCAGTTCGGCCAACGTTGGCAGCAGGTCCACACTGATGATCGGTGACTCGGTCACGCCCTGCGGAATGTGTCCGGGCCAGCGGACAATCCACGGGACCCGCACACCACCCTCGTACAGTGAACCCTTACCGGACCGCAGGGGCGCATTGTCGGTCACATCCCCGCTGGCTTTGACACCTTCGCGGACGTATCCGCCGACGCCTCCGTTGTCACTGCTGAAAATGACAACGGTATTTTCCGCAAGTCCCTGCTGATCGAGAGTGGCCAGAATGTGACCGACGCTTTCATCCACGCTGGCAATCATTGCCGCGTAGACCGCGTTTGAATGCCCTGCACTGGTCGGCAGGTCTTTGAATTTCTGCACCAGTTCGGGTTTGGCGACATGCGGCGAATGCACTCCGAAGTGTGGCAGGTACAGAAAAAACGGGCGATCTCTTCGCTGACTGATGAATTCCACGGCGCGATCGGTGAGGAAGTCTGCGAGGTACTGGCCTTCAGGGTATTCCACCGGTGGATCGATTTTGAAATCATAGTGTGCGCCCATGGTGACGAGGGCTTCGGCGAATCCGCGTCTGGCAGGGTGATGTGTGTCTTTCTGTCCGAGGTGCCATTTGCCGAACATAGCGGTGTCGTATCCGGCGTCCTGCAGGACGTTGGCGACCGTTCGCACGGACAGTGGCAGCTCGGTGACATTGCTGACTGGTTTCAGTGGGCGCGTCTGCCAGTCGAAGCGATCTATGGCTCCCACTGTGTAAACTCCGGTTCGCGGTCCGTACTGGCCGGACATCAGGGCTGCGCGCGTGGGCTGGCAGTTTGGTCCGCAGGTATAACCGTGAGTGAACCGCATTCCCTGTGACGCCAGTCGATCGATGGCCGGAGTCTGATAGTATCGGGACCCCTGGCAGCTGAGGTCGGTCCAGCCAAGGTCATCAGCCAGAATGAAGACGATATTGGGTCGATCAGCGGCGGTGGCCTGAATTTCGCCTGTCAGCAGACAAAGGCTCAGCAGCAGCGTGCCGCGCAGGAAAGCACTGGTCATATCTGAATCCCTGTAACAATGAGAACGGTGTGTAAGGTGTGAGTGCTGGGGGATCAGCGGGGTTCCGGCAGTGGCCACGGTGCAACTGAGGCTCGTGTGGCCCAGCGTTCGTACAACTGGCTCAGTTCACGGACTTTTTCCGGTTGTTCGGTGACAAGGTTGTGCGCTTCGACGCGATCCTTGTCGATATCATAAAGTTCCCATGGCTGATCGTGTCTGGCGACCAGTTTCCAGCGTCCTGCGCGGACAGCGCGGTTGCCTTCGTGTTCCCAGTAAATGGCTTCGCGCTGCAGCGGCTGTCCGGCGAAGACAGGCAGCAGACTGACTCCTTCAAGTGGCTGTCCTCCATCCGGCACAGTGGCTCCTGCCACATCGCAGCAGGTTGCGGCAATGTCGATCAGGTGTCCGGGAGTGGATCGCAGTTCGCCGCGGGCAGTGATACCGGCCGGCCAGTGAGCAATCAGTGGCGTGCTGATGCCACCTTCATGGACCCAGTGCTTGTATTCACGAAAGGGCGTGTTGGAGACGGTGGCCCATGCGCGGCCGTAGGCGACATATGTGTCGGCAGGTCCGGGCATGACCTGTTTGCCCATCCGCACCGGGAAGCCGTCGCGAGTCTGAGCCGGGGTACTTCCGGCAGCGGCGAAGTCCTCGGGGTTCATCACCGGCAGCGTGGGCTCTGCGGGGCGCGGAATGTCGGGGTGCTGGCGGTTTCCGGTGCGTCCTATGGTTTCCGCACAGCCTCCGTTGTCCTGCAGGTAGAACACCAGTGTCTGCTGAGCCTGCCCGGTCTGGTCCAGCTCGTGCATCAGTCGTCCGATGCCCTGATCCATACGATCCACCATGGCGGCGTAGACTTCCATGCAGGCAGCTTCCCATTCCCTGTGCGGCATGGTGTTCCAGTCACCGAACCCCGGAGCCATGGGTTGTGCCGGATCAATCAGCCCAAGTCGGACAGCCTGCTGAAATCTGGCTTCGCGAATCGGCTGATATCCCTGATCATATCGGCCGCGATAGCGTGCGATGTCTTCAGGCAGCGCGTGCATCGGCCAGTGTGCCGCTGTGTAGGCCACATACAGGAAGAAGGGCTGCTGTGCATGCTGCTGAGTGTGCTGTCGGACGAATCCGATGGCGTGGTCGGTAATGGCGTCTGTGTAGTAGTAGGTGTGTGGCTGGTATTGCGGGTCGGCATAGGGTGAGATCATCCGGTTATCGCGGACGAGGGACGAGGGGTCATAGAAACTGCCGGCTCCATGAATGGTTCCGTAAAAGCCATCGAAGCCTCGCTGCAGCGGCCAGTTGTGTTTGGGGCCTGCAGCATCAGCGTGACGAGTGACATGCCATTTGCCGACGGCATAGCTGCGGTAGCCGACCGGTTTCAGCAGTTCGGCGATTGTGCGTGACGAGGCATTCAGATTTCCGGTATATCCAGGAAGTCCTCGGTCATCCATCATGTGACCGATGCCAGCCTGATGCGGATACAATCCGGTCAGGAGGCTGGCTCGTGTGGGGCAACAGCGAGCCGTATTGTAGAATTGAGTGAACCGCAGACCGTGGGCGGCGAGGGAATCCAGTGCGGGGGTACGAATCTCACCGCCGTAGCAGCCGATGTCCGAGAACCCCATGTCATCACTGAGAATGACGATGATGTTCGGACGAGGTGCTGGTGGAGCAGCCTCGAGTGACAGGGCGAGTGCTGCCAGGGTCACCGGCAGCAGGACCAGCAGTTGCAGCACTGAGTGCTGAATGCAGGGTGCAAATGGCATGGTTGAGTCTTCTGGTTCAGTCGTTGGGTATCAGGACCATGCTCGGAGCAGCGGTGTTTTGCCGGTGGCTCCGGGAATTTCGCGAACATAACGAGGAACGGCGTAACCTGGCAAACGAGCCTGCAGTGCTGACAGAATCTGCTGGCCGACAGTTTCCGAAACTTCGAAGTGCTGTGTGCCATCGACTCGATCCAGTTGATGCAGGTAATACGGCAGCACGCCGGCATTGACGAGGCTGAGACTGAGTTGTTCCTGAGCATCGGCTGAGTCATTGATATTCTGCAGCAGTACGGCCTGATTCAATATGGGTAAGCCGGCCCGCACCAGTTGCTGCAGTGCAGCAAGGCAGTCGTCCCGAATCTCAGCGGCATGATTGGCATGCACCACCATCAGTATCTGCTTTGGCAGGCTGGTGAGCAGTGACAGCAGCTCCGGTGTGACTCGAGACGGCAGCACGATGGGCAGTCGGGTGTGAATGCGGAGTCGGTCGATGTGGGGGATGCGGGCAATTCTGTGGCACAGTTGTGCGAGCCGACTGTCGTTGAGAACCAGTGGGTCACCGCCACTGAGTATGACTTCACGAATATCGCTGTCGGCTTCAATTTCCGCCATCGCCGGTTCCCAGTCCTCGAGCCGGCGTGGTTCTTCAGCATAGGGGTACTGGCGACGAAAGCAGTAACGGCAGTGGACCGCGCAGGCTCCGGCAGCGAGGAGCAGCACGCGACCATGATATTTGTGCAGTAATCCGGGGCTGCGACGGGCGTGCAGATCCCCGACAGCGTCAGCGGTGAAGCCGGGGGCTGAGGTGATTTCCGGGGACTGTGGCAGTACCTGCAGCAGCAGCGGATCCCGAGGATTTCCCGGCTGCATGCGGTTGAGGAAGCTGTGTGGCACCAGTACGGGAAAGTCAGCGACGGCGGTGTCGGGCAGCAGTGCGGGGAATTGATCGCTGGTCAGCTGCAGCCGACTGAGCAGTTCACTGCCACTGCGGATGGCCTGCGACAGTTCCAGCTGCCAGCGGGGCGTCTGTCGAGCCGTACTGACGGCAGCTGAGTCTGTGAGTTTGGCGTCCGGGGTATTCATGAGACGTGGTGACAGGGTGATGTCTGAGTGTCAGAACGGTGAGTGCCGGGATGTGCGCAGTTCAGAGACTAGCAGAATGGCGACTCGGCGAAAAACCCAGGGAAGGCCTGATCACTGATTCGGCTGTTTTTTTGAGGGCAAGTCGGTATTCTGGGGACGACGTGGGGTCGAGTATTTGTTGAGTGGGAGCTACTTCACAGGAGTTGTGCGATGTCAGCAGCAGTTGTTTCCGGAGCAGGCCGTTTGGGGACATCGCGTCGAGCTTTTCTGCAGTCGGCAGCCACGGTGGCCGCTCCGCTGGTCGTCCCGGCAAGTGCGCTGGGGCGTGGCGGGTTCACTGCTCCATCTGAACGCCTGACACTGGGTGTGATCGGCATTGGACCTCGCTGTACCTACGACCTGACCGCCATGCTGAAGTTTGAGGATGTGCGGTGTGTGGCGATTGCTGACGTTCAGCAGACACGCCGGGATGCCGGTAAGAAACTGGTGGATACGGCCTACGGAAATGCGGACTGCCGTCTGTACCGGGACTTTCGCGAATTGCTGGATCGTCAGGATATTGATTCCGTGATTGTGGCGACGGGGGATCGCTGGCATGCGGCGGCATCGATTCTGGCAGCCAAAGCGGGCAAGGACGTGTACAGCGAAAAGCCCTGTGGGATCACGATTGCCGACTGCCAGCGGCTGGCGGATGTGATGCAGGCTGAGCAGCGAGTGTTTCAGGCGGGGACTCAGCGACGCAGCGTGGCCAACTTTCAGAAAGCCGTCGAACTTGTGCACTCTGGACGACTTGGGAAGCTGCACACGATGCACGCATCTGTCTACATTCCGACGCTGGACAATTCGTGGCTGCCGGCTCAGCCACTGCCGGCGCGCGAGCAGGTGGACTGGAACCTGTGGCTGGGCCCGGCCGCGTGGCGACCATTCAATCAGGCATACTGCGACGGGAAATGGCGTGGCTATTGGGACTTTGATTCGGGTGCGAGGCTGCTGGACTGGGGGGCGCACACGGTGGATCTGTGCCAGTGGGCCAATCGGGCGGACGACACGATGCCGATAGAGTACGAGCCAACCGAAAACAACATCATCTGTCGCTATGCAAACGGCGTTAAACTGATCATTGATTTTCTGCCGACGCCGTTTGGTGATCGCAGTCCGCACTATATCACACGCCTCGGCACGTGTCCGGTACGGTTCATCGGGGACGAAGGCTGGGTGGAGACAGGTGATGAAGGTGAAATCGTGGTGATGCCGGAATCGCTGCAGAAGGAAATCCCGGACGCCTTAAAACGGGTGCGAGGACTGGACGTATCGGTACATGCCCGGAATTTCTTCGACTGCATTCGCTCACGCGGCACGACAGCGGCCAATCCGCTGGTGATGCGGCGTTCGCACATTGCCTGCCATGCGGCTGCTGCGGCGTGGATTCTGCAGCGGAAGCTGCGGATCGATCCGCAGACGGAGGAGTTCATCGGAGATACGGATGCCACGCTGCTGAAGTCCCGCGAAGCACGTCGGTGGGAGTAGCCTGCGGGGGATCGTCCGGGATCCCGGTTGTGTGCCCCCGCAGCTTCCGAATTCCGCGTTACTCAGCCGACGGCTCGAGCATACTGCACGGGCAGAACACTGCCCGGGTCAGGCAGGTTGAGTGCGCGGGCTGCATGGTACGGCCAGTAGGGATCCCGCAGCAGTTCCCGGGCCAGCATCACGAGGTCCGCCTGCTGTTCACGAATGGCGGACTCAGCCATCGCCGGTTCGGTGATCATCCAACCGGCCGCCGTTGGAATACCGGCTTCCCGACGAATGCGGGCGGTGATCGGCAGCATGAATCCGGGACCCCACGGTATGCCGGACAAATCCGGAATCACAAATCCATGGCTGACGTCCAGCAGGTCCAGCCCCCCTGCCTGCAGGCGCCTTGCCAGTTCAATTGACTCCTCCACGGTGACTCCACCCTGCGTCCAGTCGGTGACTGACAGTCGGGCGGTCAGTGGCAGTCGTTCCGGCCAGACAGCGCGAACTGCGGCCAGAGTTTCCAGCAGGAAGCGGATGCGATTGTCGAAGCTGCCGCCGTATTGATCCGTGCGCTGATTGGCCAGCGGTGAGTAGAATTCGTGAGCCAGATAGCCGTGTGCGAAATGCAGCTCCAGCCATTCAAACCCGGCTGCCAGTGCTCGACGAGCACCTTCCACAAATCGCTGCTGAATCTGCTGAATGTCGGCTGTTGTCATCTGGCGGGGCTGTTTTGGCAGATGGGCTCCGAAGGGAGTGGCTGACGGGGCAAGAGTCTGCCAGCCCCCCTGCTCTTCCGTCAGGTGTCCGTCACCATCCCAGGGCCGTGCCGCGCTGCCTTTGCGACCGGCATGTGCCAGCTGGATCCCGGGAATTGCTCCCTGCTGCTTCAGAAACCCTGTAATCCGCTGCAGCATCGGGACATGCTGATCGTGGTAGATACCGGCATCCTGCGGGCTGATACGCCCTTCCGGCGAAACAGCCGTGGCTTCGACAATCACCAGTCCGGCGCCTCCCACAGCCCGCGAGCCCAGATGCACGAAATGCCAGTCGTTCAGGAAGCCATCGTCCGACGAATACTGACACATGGGGGCCACGGCAATGCGATTTCGCAGCACCACGTCCTTCAAACGAAACTCTGAAAACAATTTCGACACGATTCTGGTTCCCGCTGCCGGCTGGTTGTGCTGCTGCCTGCCTGAAGGCCCGCCGGCCGGCGTTCAGAAAAGCTGTTACCTGTTGTTTTCGACCTTTGCCTGCTGCAGCTTCAGCATTGCTGTCGCATATCGTTCACCCAGCGTTCTGAGGGACGGAGTATCGAAATGCACGCCGTCACTTTTGGGTTTCAGGCCACTGGCATCAACGATGGCTGTGCCAGCGGTGAGTCCGGGCAGCAGCAGCAACTGAGCGTTCACCGTCCGCCAGTGGTAGGGGTTACCCGCCGCGTCATCACTGAGGAAGTCTCCCAGAGTTCCGGCAACGAATGGAAGCTGACTGTTGCCAGTGTCCTGCCGCAGATCATTGACCATTTCAGCAAGTCGGCGTCCGTAAGATTCGGCCTGCTGCAGATCGAGGGCATCATTTTCACCCTGATGCCAGAGCACCCCGCGCACAATGCCGGCTTTCTGTGCAGCACGAATGCGTTTCAACGCCTGCTCGTAAAGATCTGCGCCCTTCTGCCAGCGAGACAGAGGCGTACCCCCGACTGCACAGGGCACAAGGCCAATCATGGCCTGCGGCTCTGCAGCCGACATCCGCAGCGAAAACGAAGCACCCAGCCCGGCACCGGCGATCGATTTGTCAAAGTGCAGAGGTTCAGATGCCGGTTCCCAGCGCTCTTCCTTCGTCAGCATCAGGATTTTCGGGTGCAGCGGTTCGCGAGTTTTTTCGAGCTGCCCCCGTCCTGCCATGTTGGACTGCCCCATCAGTACATAAATCTGCAGGTTCTGAGGTTCATCCGCTGCCGCTGTTGGTTCAGCCGGCGGGGGATCCGCTTTCGCTTTCTTCCTGGCCTTTGCTGCCGGGGTTGATGTCTTTGGGTACCGAGTGACGCGGACATCGTTTTTCTGTGATTGTCCCGGAGTACTGCGACCGGCGACAATCAACTGCTCGAAAGCCTGCCGCATGGCAGCTGCCCGTTCGGGTTCGCGGCCCGCCATGTTGCTGGCTTCGCGTGGATCCTGATCGAGGTTGTACAGCTGAACTGCGGTGCCTGCCGCGGCATCAGCCTGCAGGATCAGTTTCCACGGGCCCTCGCGGTACGAAGGCAGTCCGTTGCAGGCTGTGTTCACGGACTGAGTTCGGACGGGTGTTGAACCGCCCTGCAGCAATGGTAACAGGCTGAAGCTGTCCTCACCGGCGTCAGGTGGCAGCGGCACCTGTAAAATGTCAGCCAGCGTTGCCATGACATCAGCCTGGTGCACCAGCTGGGAACAGACTGTGCCGGGGGTAATGGCCTGCGGCCAGCGAATCACGAAGGGAACTCGATGCCCGCCTTCGTAGACGGAAGCCTTGTAGTCGCGAAAAGGGCCACTGGGAAAGTGCCCCTGAGCTTCGAGGGGGGGGACACCGATGTATGAAGCACAGCCGTTGTCACTGGTGAAGATCACCAGAGTGTCCTTGGTCAGCCCGGCGTGTTCGAGCGAGTCGAGAACGCGCCCGACGACTGCGTCCGTCTCCATCACCAGGTCAGCGTAGTCGCTGTTCAGTCCGCTGCGTCCCCGCCACTGTTCGTTGACCGCCAGTGGCGTATGTGGTGAGGTCAGCGGCAGGTACATCAGAAACGGCTGCTGAGCTGCGGACTGCTGCTGAATGAATCGCTCGGCCCGCTCTGCGAGGGCCGGCAGCACAGCCTGCAGTGACCAGTTTTCCAGCGCAGGTCCCTGCAGGCTGGCCTGATTTTTGACAAAGTTTTCCGCGGGCAGCAGTCGGTCCGGAATACCAACTGTCCGGTCCCCCTCGATAAAACAGTACGGAGGCCAGTTGGGAACGTCGGTGCCAAAGTATTCATCGAAACCGCGAGTGATCGGACCACCAGGAATTCGCTGTGAAAAGACCGCCTGCCATGCCTGACGGTGAGCAGCCGAAATCTGCTCTGTCACCTGACCACCACCGCCGGCCTGTCCGCCAAATCCATTGAACAGCGGCAGCAGTTCCGGTTCAATCGGCCAGTCATGTCCGAGGTGCCATTTGCCGAAACAGGCGGTGCGGTAACCCTGGCGGCGAGCCAGCTCTGCGATCGTCAGCCGGGTTTCCGAAATCAGCGGTTTGCCCCAGACACCGACGATTCCGGACTGCAGTGATGTGCGCCAGTGATACCGCCCGGTGAGCAGAGTATAGCGGGAGGGTGAGCAACAGCCGGAACTGGAATGTCCGTCGGTAAATCGCAGCCCACCTGCTGCCAGGCGATCCATGTTTGGAGACTTAATGCGACAGGTTCGGGGCGCGTTGCACTGCATGTCACCATAGCCGAGGTCGTCCGCCAGAATCACCACGATGGCTTTTGGACGCGGAACTTCGACCGCAAGGCTGACATGAGCAAAGCCGGTGTTCAGCAGAATCCAGCAGATGCTGAGCAGCATGATGCGAACGTTCAGCATCAGAGTTCCGCATGAAATCCGCATGTGAAGAACCTATTCCGAGAGGAATTCTTCGAGAGAAATCTGACCATTGCCATCACCGTCCAGTTTTTTGAAGCGGGCTGTTCCGGCCTGCGCATCAGTGCCTGTCATCGTGCGGAGAAATTCGGGGAGATCCACACCACCATCGCCGTTCTGGTCCCGGCGACGAAATCGAGTCTGTTTCTGCTGCGCTGGTGCGGCATCGGTTTCCCCGGCAGCTACCTGCCGGGCCTTCTTCGTCGCTTCTTTTGCGGGCACGTCCCCTGCGGCCGCCGCTCGAGGTTCAGGGCGAGGGATCTTTGCGAGGATTTCCGCGAACCGGTCACGAGCCTGCTGGACGTCGGCAGACTGCGAATCTGTGACGTTGCGATAACCCTCACCGTTGCGGCTGTCGCCGCAGTCGAAGAATTTCCCGGGGCCACCACCTTTGGGCAGTTCCAGCAGCCAGCGTTCGTCCCGCAGGACTCGCCCGTCATCCAGGTGACTGTAAATCCAGTCGCGGTGTCGAGCCTGCCGGCCCGTCACAACCGGCAGCAGACTGAAGCCATCAAACGGTCGATCTGAGGGAAGGCTGGCCCCGGAAATTTCTGCGAGTGTGGGCATGATGTCCGTCAGATCAGCGACCGCCCCGGACACCAGCCCGGGGCGAACTCCCGGGCCCACAATAATTCCCGGGACTCGCGCACCCAACTCTGTCACAGTGCTTTTTCCGCGGGTCGCCGTTCCATTGTCACCGATAAAAATGATCCACGTGTTTTCGGCCAGTCCGGCTTGCTGCAGCCCGCTGCGCAATCGTCCCAGCAGATGATCCAGATACTGCAGGTTGTTGCGAAATGTCGCAGCCAGTCGTTTTCCGAGATTGGCGGGATCGGGTGTCTCGAGATGCGGGCCGTGTGTCAGCACGGAGGTGTAATACACGAAGAACGGCTGTGATTTATGGCGAACAGCAAAATCAAGCACGAAATCATTGAACAGATCCGGGCCGTAATCACCGGGATCTGTGGGGCGATATTCACCGTTCTGCAGAATGCTGGGATGCCAGTATCGGCAGGTGTTACCACCCCTGCCACCGGCGCCTTCATGTGCCGGATGAGTGGTGCCCGGGGGCAGATTGTGGTCGTAGGCCCACATACAGTATTCGTCAAACCCGGCATCCCGAACCAGCGTCGGCAGACGGCCTGAGAGCTGCCATTTGCCGACCTGCGCCGTGGCATACCCGGCGGACTTCATCAGATCGGCATGAGTAAAGTGGCTGCCGATATCGGCCTGTGGCGAATCTCCGGCCGGTTTAAAGGCCGGATTCTGCATGCCCAGAAATCCGTTGTGAAAACCGTACTGGCCGGTCATCAGTGCCACTCGTGTGGGAGTGCACAGGGGCATGGCATAAAAGGTTTCAAAACGCACACCGTCAGCCGCCATGCGATCCAGATTGGGCGTCTGGTGCTGGGAATGACCGTAACAGCCAAGCTCGGCAGCACCCAGATCGTCCGCGAGAATCAGAATCACATTAGGACGGGCTGGTGTGGTTGGTTCGGCCGGTGCAGCCACTGATGTTTCGGGCGAACACAGCAGCATGCACGTCAGCAGAACAGAACAGGGAACTGAGTATCGCATGGTCAGTCAATCCACGAATTGAACAGTGCACTGGGGCGCATCGCGGCCGACAGTTTTGCCGCGTCCGGGTGATAATATCCGCCGATATCCAGAGGATGGCCCGAAGCTGTGGCAATCTCGGCGACAATTTGCTGCTCGTTTTCGGTCAGGAAACGAGCCATGTCGCGGAATTCCGCTGCGAGTTCGGCGTCGGCAGTCTGGCTGGCCAGAGCCTGAGCCCAGTAGAGCGCCAGATAGAAGTGGCTGCCGCGATTATCAAGTTCTCCGGGAGCTCGCCCAGGGGATTTGTTTTCAATCAGGTACCGACCGTTTGCGTCGTCCATGGCCTTCGCCACGACCGCCAGTTTTCGGTTGCCGGTCTTCTGCGAAAGATCTTCGAGGGAGACCGCAATGGCGAGGAATTCACCGAGAGAATCCCAGCGGAGATGCCCCTCTTCGACAAACTGCTGCACGTGTTTGGGAGCCGAACCTCCGGCACCGGTTTCAAACAGTCCGCCACCCGCCAACAGCGGTACGATCGACAGCATCTTGGCACTGGTGCCCAGTTCCAGAATCGGAAACAGGTCGGTCAGGTAATCCCGCAGCACATTGCCGGTCACGGAAATGGTATCGAGACCGTGGCGACATCGCTGGCAGGACAGTTTCGTTGCTTCAACCGGGGACAGGATTTCGAGCTGCAGTCCGGTCGTATCAAAGTCCTGCAGGTACTGTCGAACTTTGGCGATCAGGTTGACGTCGTGGGCACGCGCGGGATCCAGCCAGAAAATGGCCATGTTGCCCGTCAGACGCGCGCGATTGACAGCCAGCTTCACCCAGTCACGGATCGGGGCATCCTTCGTCTGGCACATTCTCCAGATGTCGCCGACTTCGACTGCGTGCTGCATCAGCACCGTGCCGTCCTTTGAGATCACCCGCACAGTGCCCGCTGCCGGAATTTCAAAGGTTTTGTCGTGCGAGCCGTACTCTTCCGCCTTTTGTGCCATCAGCCCCACGTTAGCCACATTTCCCATGGTGCGAGGATCGAAGGCGCCGTGAGTACGACAGTCGTCAATCACCGCCTGATACACGCCGGCATAACAGCGATCCGGAATCAGAGCCAGTGTGTCATACAACCGCCCATCGGAGCCGTACATCTTTCCGGACGAGCGAATAGCGGCCGGGACCGAGGCATCGATGATCACGTCACTGGGCACGTGCAGATTGGAAATGCCTTTTTCAGAATTGACCATCGCCAGCTGCGGGCCGGCGGCATAGGCCGCCTGCAGATCCGCCAGAATTGTCTGCTTCTGAGCTTCAGGCAACTGCTCCAGTCGCAGCAGCATGTCGCCCAGTCCATTGTCCGGGTCCACGCCCAACTGCTGCAGGACTTCAGCATGCCGGCTGAACACGTCTGCAAAAAACACACTGACCACATGGCCGAACAGAATCGGATCGGACACCTTCATCATGGTGGCCTTCAGATGCAGTGACAGCAGCAGATCCTGCTGCTTCGCATCCGCGATCTGCTGAGCAATCCACGAACGGAGCACGCGGACGCTGAGGCAGGAGGCATCAATGACTTCGCCAGCCTGCAGAGTCAAAGCATCCCTGAGCACCTTCACCGTGCCATCCGTCTGCACCAGTTCAATACGGACACTGCCGGCTTCCGACATCACATGGGATTGCTCGGTACCGTAGAAGTCCCCGTGGCTCATGGAGGCGACTCGGGTTTTCGATGTGGCAGACCACGCTCCCATCGAGTGCGGATTGCGACGGGCGTACTCCTTCACCGGAGCAGCCACACGGCGGTCCGAATTGCCTTCGCGAAGCACGGGATTGACGGCACTTCCCAGCACTTTGTTGTAACGCGTGCGAGTCTCCTTTTCGGCGTCTGTTGCCGGGGCTTCCGGGAAGTCAGGTACGGCAAAACCCTGCTGCTGCAGTTCACGGATGGCCGCTGTGAGCTGAGGGATGGAAGCGCTGATATTGGGCAGCTTGATGATGTTGGCTGCCGGAGTTTTTGCAAGCTCGCCAAGTTCGGCCAGAGCGTCAGCGATCTGCTGGCCGGGCTGCAGACAATGCGGGAACGCCACCAGAATGCGACCTGCCAGAGAAATGTCACGCAGTTCGAGCTGCACACCGGACGAACGAGTAAATCGGCGAATGATGGGTAACAGCGAACTGGTAGCCAGTGCCGGAGCTTCGTCGGTCAGTGTGTAGACGATGGTGGAGGTTGCTGCCATAAGTCAAACGCCTGCGTGATGGAGGGAGGTAGGATGCCAGTCTGAGCCGCGGCGGACAGATTCCTGAGGGACGTGCTGCGGACCGCAGAGCGACAAAACGCCAGTGAGGAAGAATAGCGGAAAAATGGGGCTGCGGATACTCAGGAGCCACGCAAATTGAGGGCGTGGAAAAATCGGAAAAAGTGGCCGCTGAGGGAGCTGGTGCGAGGTGCAATTCGGGAGACCTGAGGGATCTCAACCGGGACGCTGCGAACACGTCCTGACCACAACTGCTGATGCGGGTTGCCGCGAGTCATTGAAAATCGGTCAGCAGTCATCTGCCTCCCACCAGCCTCCTTGCCGGCAATCAGAAGCAGATGACTGGACCCCGAAGGGTCTTCCGATTCGACAGCCAGCCTCCATGCAGCCGCCGTACTCCGCGTAGCCCGGTAAGGCGCGGCAGGTTCCAAAGAACTGTCCGCGCATCCTGCGCCGTTTGAACCCCCGCAGAGGCTCGCCTCAACATCCCCTCCATGGAATGTCGCCACGGCTGATAACTCAGGCAGAACCCGATCCTGACCCCGCTCCGCCAATCGCCTGATTCATGGCTTCTGACGTCAGCCGGTCAAACTGGTCCACATGCTGAGCAAAGAACGAATCCCACCGTCCCTTGTCCCAGATTTCCACATGATCCTGAACTCCGATCAGGACCACATCATGCTGCAGACCAGCCAGTTGGATCAGCCGTTCAGGTATCCTTACCCGAGACTGCTTGTCCACCTGCACTCTCTCCGCCTGCCCGTAGAGCAGCCGGAGATAATTCCTCACATTCGCCTGACCCGTGGACAGCCGAGCCATCTGCTGTGCCAACGCTTCGAATCCCTGAAGCGAATACAGAGCCAGACAACCCTCGTTTCCCGGAGCCAGGTACAGCTCTTCCGATTCACCGTCACGAAAACCATCCTTCAAAGGTCTGGGAATGGCAAGCCGCTGCTTGTCATCCAGGCTTCGTTCGTAGGTTCCCGTCAGTGCCATCGGATCGATCTGCCCCGATGTTTTGGGAGGATTCTGGGAGTGCTCCACATGAGTCCCCACTTTTCCCCACAAACCACCACTGACCGAATGCTATCGGATTTGCCTGGGGTGTCAAGGTTGTTTGCTGAATACCGTGCATCTGCCCCTGCGTCTCAGTGGTAAGTACTTGATTGGTTTTAGTTTATGAATTTGTTTGTTTTTTCATGGCGCGATTGTTTGGTGGTTCAGGAACGCTGCTGAGCTGCCCTGTTCGGCTGGCAGCGTTCCATCGTCGAATTTCTGTTTCGAATGCGGACTGCGCTGGGAAAATGCTGGGATTTCGGGCTCATTCCGCGGTTGTGGTGATTTGTGGGGAGATTTCCTGCGTGTGTTTGGCAGCGGCCACTGTGTGGCTGCCGAAATCAGCAGGTTTGAGTTGACCAGTGTGGGTGCCCCCGGGTGGTCACGCTGTTGCTGCGGACCCACCGCGGGCCTTTGTGACGTGCGGAGTCTGCGTCAGTGTCACAGCAGAGTGATGGCCGTTCCAACCTGCGTGTGTTCCGTGTTGGCCTCGGTTGAAAGGCCGGGGGTGTTTTGCGGGTGGGCCGGAAGGAGTGACGGCGAGGACAAAAGTCGTAGTCTGGGCTTTAGCCCGGGCACGAACTTCTCGTCATCCTTGAAATTCCCGGTGTTTTCAGGGGATGGGGCCGAGCAGGAATGCGAGGGACAAAAACCGTAGCCTGGGCTTCAGCCCGGGCAACTGACTCACCCCACCACCTCAAGAACACTGCGTTTTTCGACCGGCGGAAGTCGTTTTCGACCCCCAACCCACTTTTGTCCCTCGCGTCAGGAATGCTCGGACTACGTTTTTGTACTCCATGTCAGGAATGATGCCTCGACCAGAGTGGTTTTGTGGTGCCAAGCGGACTTTCCGCGGTGGCCAATCGCGGTGTTTTGGGGATGGGGGGACTTTCCCGGGCTAAAGCCCAGGCTACGGTGTTTGTCCTCGGCGTGAGGAATGCTCGGGCTACGTTTTTGTACTGGGCCTCACCTCAGTCAGGCCGTATTTCCACTGATTGTGCAGGGAACCGAGTGAGACTGCCGGCGGCGGGTGGCAAATGGCTGCCTCCATGCCGACACCGTGGCACTGTTGCGAGTGGATTGCCACGGGCTGGGCGGTTCTGCGACCAGCGCAGCTGCCTTCTCAGAACCGTGGCATTCCTGAACGGCACGGTTGCCACTGGATACGTTCCATCAGTGCTGCCTGGACCTGACTGAAACGGACTGCTGAGAAAAATCGACCGGTCCTGCTATCTGCCGCGCTGCCTGCCCAGCAGGAATCGCACCAGTACGTCGCCGTAATGTTCGTGCAGCATGACTCGGTGATATTCCACTGCCGTGTCACGAAACAGTCGATCCAGTTCAGCCAGCCAGTTCTGCACTGCTTCGCGATACTGCAGTGAGATGATCGCCGGGTCCGCCAGCAGTGCGGGAGCCCCTTCGAGGTCCAGAAATCGCATTGGTCGATCAAACTGAAAATCGATTTCGTTCTGTTCCAGCAGATGAAACACCGCGACGTCATGTCGTCGGAATCGCAGATGCTGAATCGCGTGTTTCAATTCGGCGGGATCCATCAGCAGGTCAGAAATCACAATCACCAAAGCCCGCTGTGCGATGCGTTCGGCGGCTTCGTGCAGAGCGGCAGGCAGTCCCGTGGGGCCGCCGGCTTTGAGCGATCCCAGTTCGTCCAGCACCAGTTTCAGGTGGGATGCACTGCGGCGCGGACGGATCTGCTTCTGAAACCCCTGGCCCGCACAGTACAGTCCCACAGCATCGCCCTGCCCGGCTGCGAGGCATCCGAGGGTTCCGCCGAGGCGTCGGGCGTAATCCAGCCGCGTTGTGCCGGCGTCCCGATTTCCGCCACGCCCGAAGTTCATGGACCCGCTGACATCCACCACGAGGCACAAACGCAGATTGGTGTCTGCTTCAAATTCCTTGATATAGAAGCGATCGCTGCGGCCCCAGGCACGCCAGTCCAGCCGTCGGGTATCATCACCGGGGACATACTTGCGGTACTCGCTGAATTCGAGACTGGATCCGCGTGTGGGACTGCGATGGCGACCGGAAACGCTGCCGATCATCGGCAGTCGTGCATCCAGGGCCAGCCCCTGCAGCCTCGCAATGACTCGCGGTTCCAGATACTCGTGCAACTTCCCACTCCCTCAGCAGACGTTCGCGGTTGCGGACTACGTGCGTTCGCGACTGAGCTCTGTTGCCAGTCGCCTGACGATGGTGGTGCTGGTGGCACCCTCAGACTCAGCAGCAAAAGTGGTCAGTACGCGATGTGTGAGAACCGGTTCCGCCACGGCCAGCAGGTCCTCCATTCGAACCATATAGCTGCCGTACAGGGCCGCTCGAGCGCGTGCTCCCAGAATCAGATACTGCGTTGCTCGCGGGCCTGCACCCCAGGCGACGAGTGGCTTGATCCATTCCGGAGCATCGACTGATGCCGGGCGAGTTCTTCTGACCAGATCCACGGCGAATTCGTAGATGTTCTGTGGTACGGGCACTCGTCGCACCAGATCCTGGAATTTTTGTACCAGCGCGCCGTCGAGGACATGCTGAAGCGTTGGCATGCGACCGGAAGTTGTCGTTTTGGCAATCTGCAGTTCTTCATCACGCGTCGGATAGTCCACTCGAATCAGGAACATGAACCGGTCCAGCTGCGCTTCAGGCAGTGGATAAGTACCTTCCTGCTCTACCGGATTCTGTGTTGCAAGCACGAAGAATGGGGGTGACAAGGGATAAGGTCGCCCAATCACCGTTACGCGGTGTTCCTGCATTGCCTCGAGCATGGCGGCCTGAGTCTTGGCGGGAGCACGATTGATTTCGTCAGCCAGTACGATGTTGGCGAAAACCGGCCCCTTTTGAAATTCGAACTGTCGCCGACCTTCCGCCGTTTCCTGCAGAATGTCGGTGCCGGTAATGTCCATGGGCATCAGGTCCGGCGTGAACTGAATGCGGCTGAAGCTGAGCGACATGGTTTCAGCAAGCCGACTGATCAGGAGGGTTTTAGCCAGTCCTGGGACGCCCATCAGCAGAGCATGGCCACGTGCGAACAGGCAGATTGCCAGTTGTTCGATAACCGAATCCTGGCCCACAATAATCTTCGCCAGCTCGGCCTTCAGTTGCCTCCAGACCTCGCGAAGCTCATCAATCGCCGCGACATCGTCAGCAGCCACGTTGCCGGCAGAAGTTGCCGAGCGATCATTCTGATCCATGTAGCACACAACCCCTTACTGATTCAGCTGGAAATTCCACTGGCCCTGGTTCTGCATGTTCATTTCCACCAGCCGGTTGTCTTTGTTGTAGCGAAACAACTGAGCCGTTCCCTGCCAGACCTCGAACTGCTCAGCAGAAAGATTCTGCTTCACAACGTCTCCGTCTGCCAGAATCACTGGATAGCAGAACAGGATAATGTCCCGAAAATAGTCGTATTGTTCCCAGGGCTCCTGTTTGGGCAGTGTGTCGAGGGTGATTTTGCGCAGGGCTTCGCGCTGTTCCGGCAGCAGCCACAATTCCTGATCAAGCAGTGCCGTCACGCAGTGCGAATCCGCCTGCCTGCGACGTTCCTTCCGCTGCTGTTGCAGGGTTTGTGCCTGCTGTCCCACATTCAACTGGCCAATGGCGTTCTGCCAGATGGCAGACGTGTTTTCGAATTGGTTATAGACGTCAGGGCGAGCCAGCCCGAAGGAAAAATTGCCACCAGCGAACTGCTGACGATGATTTTCCATTTGATCGATCGTGTTGTAACACTGTTCGCGCCACTCACGCAGATTTTTGCTGGTGGCTCCCAGAGCAGCCAGTTGCAGCGTGGCGGTCTGTTCGGCATTGAGCTGGAAGGATTCTTTGTACCACTGCGCACGTGTGCGGTAGGCTGACAACATCCACGGTTCCAGCTTCTGGCTGGATTCTTCCACAAATTTCAGCCACTCTTCAGGTGTCTGCGAAGAGGACAGGTGCATCTGATCCAGCGCGTCTCCCAGTTTCGCAGTTTCGGCCAGAAACCGGGCCTGAGTGTCATTCAGAATTTCTTTGCGGGCCCCTTCCGTGACACAGGTCCACAGATTTTCGTAGGGCAGGAAATAATTGTAAGGGGTGGCGGAATACAGCGGATGCCAGCTTTTTTCGCCGGCCGCCTGCAGGTGCTGGTTTACGAATCCAGTCAACTTTTCGGATTGCTGCAGAGTCAGGAACAGTCGCCGATCAACGAGGTCCGAGATGTACGAGGCAAAGGCGGTGCGCTGGAAGTCTGATCGTTCCTGCAGTGCCGCCCGCAGCTTCTGCTGCTGCTGTTCATCAGCGATGTCCTTCAGTACGCTTTCCACGAGAGCATTGGCGAGAGAGCGTCCGGCACCTGCGGGACCACCGTAAAGAATCGGAGCCATTGACTGAGCGTTTTCCCCGCGATTGATCCGTCGCTGCTGTTCAATATCAGGGGCTGCGGACAGTCGCTGCTGGATCTGCTGTGCCACCTGCATTCGCTGTTCAGGAGTGAATGCAGCGACGGAGTGCATCCATGCCGCGACGGTATTCAGCAAGCGCACATTTCGCTGTTCGCCTGCCTGCCGCGCCTGTTTCATGATCGCATTTTCGGCAGGATTCACCTGCACATCGATCTGCACATCCGGATGCTGATCAACGTTTGATCCCTGCTGCAAACCATTCAGCACTTCGTTCAACGCATCGGTGAGCCGTTCCAGCAGCGGCGGCTGCTGTGCGTGACAGGCATTTGACGTCCAGGGCGAAACGAGGGCAAGCAGCAGCAGGAGTGGCAGCCGTAGCGCCGCACCGGGGCAAGTGGCAGTGAACCGGGCTGCTGTGGGAAAGCTGTCCATGGCGGAGATTGTGTGCGGAACAGACTGTTGGATGCGTGATGGCTGGTTACCCGTTCGGTTATTCTCAGAATCCCGCTGCCTGCTGGCAAGCCGCGCCGTTGATCCTTGCGGCAGAATTGGGGATTTTCTGGTTTCCGCTGCCACAAATTCGGGAAATCAGCCGCATTTCCAGCGAAAAAACTGATCCGAACCGTTTTTTTGTACGGTTTGACATTGTCGGGAGCACTGTTTTCAGGACGGTTAGGGGGCTGTTGACCGCAGGTGGTTTTTTCAGAACGGGCGAAGGAGTATTCCATGCGACTGACTCTCAGAACTCTGCTGGCCTATCTGGACGATCGTTTGCCCCCGGAAAAGGCTCGTGAAATCGGACTGAAGATTCAGAAAAGCGGTTTTGCCACCGAACTGGTGGAACGTGTGCGTGAGGTGAAGCGGCGGCGTCGCGTGGCCACGGATCAGGATAAAGTGCCGCCCGTGGATGCCAACCTGATTGCCGAATATCTGGATGACCAGTTGGCTCCGGACGTGGTGGCGCGTCTTGAGCAGCGGATTCTGGCATCGGACGCTCTGCTGGCCGAAGTGGCCTCGGCCCACGAGCTGCTGGGGATGCTGCGGGAACCTGTGCCTGTCGAGTCGCGTCTGCGTGAGCGTTTGCTGACGCAGGATCCCACCGGCGCAGCAACATCCAGGACAGACTCCGCCACTGAGGAACCGGTGTCCGCGAATCCAACCCGTTGGACAGAATCCCCGGCGGCATCCCGGGGCTGGCTGCGGTGGTCGCCTGTGCTGGTGGGGGTGGGTCTGTGTGCGTGGCTGGCCAGCGTCTTTACTGACAGCAGGCTGCTGCAGCAACCGCAGCCCGATTCGGCTGTCCCTGCAGTTGCGGGACCCGCTGAGCCTGGTCCAGCGGCCGATCCGTCGCCCGGACCGGCAGAGGCGGCCGCTGACGTCAATGGTGCAGGGGCCCCCGCTGCAATCGCTGCAGCACCTGGAGGGGAGGGGGGCAGAGATGCTGCGGAATCAGAACCTGCCGGGGCAGCCAATCCACCGGTCGGAAATCCAGTGGCACCGATGCCAGCGGCGAATCCGGCTGTGGCGGCTGACCCGGCACTGGCAGACGCTCCCGCAGAACAGCCCGCCGATATCCCGGTGCTGCTGCAGTCCGACAATCGCACGCTGCTGCTGGCAAACAGCAAAACAGGCTCGTGGAATACTCTGCTGCAGATTCCCGGAGGCGATACGGTCACGACGGCACCGAACATCACCAATAGTGCTCCGCTGCTGAAGAATCGCTGGTTCGGGACACCGCAGCCATTTGAGATGAAGCTGCGTTACGAAGGCGGGGGCTGGCTGGTACGGGCTCTGGGTGGCTCCCTGCTGCGTTTGTCCGGCAACAAGCCCGGTTTGCAGGTGCTGTCATCGCGGCTGCTGGTGTCTGCGGATACGGCGATGGCATGGAATGATCAGCAGTTGCCGGTGCTGAATCTTTCGTGCGGAGATTCGCTGGCGATGCTGACGCTGCAGACGGCTGATACACAATTTGCAGTGCAGGTTGTGCCGGCAGCCAGCGCTGCGACACCACTTTCGGCCGAGGCTGTGGCCGGTGACGTTCCGGCCGATGCGGCAGCGGTCACTGCCGCTTTGCTGTCGACGGACTGTGACTATCGAGTGCTGGTTACGGTCACGCGGGGGGCGGTCGGTTTGCAACACGGCGCTGCGGAATCGCTGCAGCTGCCTGCCGGTGTCGAAGTGGAATGGCAGGTTCTGGATGGCAGCCAGGTGGCGAATTTTCGCGAGGCTGCCTCGACACCGGCGACCATCTCGGCGTGGATGCTGGAACCGGAAACGGCACCGGTACCGGAAGCTGTGCGAATTCACGAGCAACTTACCCGGTTGCTGGAAGCCGGCGGTGATCCCCGCGAAGCCGTCCTGCCCCTCGTTTCAGACCGCAATCCCCAGGCCGGGCTGCTGGCGGTCGAAGTGCTGGTGCTGACCCGCAGCGCCGAATCACTGCTCAATCTGTTTTTTGAGGACCTGGATGAGCTTGTGCAGCGGCGAGTGATTGATGGGTTGCAGGCCATTACGGCTTCATCGTCTGCTGCTCAGCGACAGATTCAGGATTCGCTGGCCACACGTCTGCCGATGGCGGAAGCCAGCAATATTCTGCAACTGCTGAACGGTATCTCAGAGACTGTCGCTGCCGAACCCGAGACTGCCCAGCAACTGCTGGCGTATCTGGGGGACGAACGGCTGGGCGTACGGACTCTGGCCATCTATCGACTGGAACAGATCACCGGGGATCGACAGAATTTTTATCCGGCAGCCGATGCATCACGGCGCCGGGATTCGATTCGGCGCTGGCAGAAATGGCTGGACCGCCAGGGCGGAGTTTTAGTCAAGCCGGAGGGGAAATAGTTTTCAGTTTTCAGTTTTCAGTTTTCAGTTTTCAGTTTTCAGTTTTCAGTTTTCAGTTTTCAGTTTTCAGTTTTCAGTTTTCAGTGTTCAGTGTTCAGTGGGCAGTTTTCAGTGGGCAGTGGGTAGTGTGTTG
>Ga0255095_1000344_pt1 | contig 24748 bp, 20 predicted proteins | sample Colum_Law_RepC_8_2_FD_188435 | JGI IMG/M metagenome (GOLD analysis project Ga0255095, IMG submission 188435) | Freshwater microbial communities from Columbia River, Oregon, United States - Colum_Law_RepC_8d | ecosystem: Environmental > Aquatic > Freshwater > River | place: USA: Oregon...
ACGCGGAGCTGACACGATACAAGAATAAACTGGGCGCCACGGTCGTTGACAGTCGGGTGATCGATCCCTTCGATCCCAATCGTTCGTGGTCCGTTGAGGCGCTGCGGGGTCCGCAGGGCTTGCGGCACTGGACGAACGACGATCTGGTACCGCGTCCGGGGGATGTGTTTCAGGAGCGGCTGTACTGCATCCGCTGGGCTAAAACGGTAACGGTATTAGATGGCCTGGACAGGGAGGTTACGAAGATTGTTCGCCGTTACGCCGCTCCGGATGCGGCCGATCTGCAGCGCGAAGCCCGCGTGCTGGAACTGCTGCGGGAACGGTTTGTGGAATGGCAGCGGGAAGGGTTTATTCCGTCGCGAGCGATTCCGGAGGGCGGGGACAAGACGGAAGAGCCAATTCGCACACGCGGCTGGACCCGTTGGCACCATCTGTTTACGCCGAGACAGTTGTTGGTATTGGGACTGATGTCCTATGCAGGTGCTTTAATTGCCGGGACTCGAAAATCGCGCGTGATCCTCTTGCTCGCTAACGGACGAGCGGCAAACTGGAATTCGCGGCTTTGTAGATGGCTACAAACGCAAGGCGGGGGCATCGGCGGTGGGAAAGATACTTTCTCGAATCAGGCGCTTAATACGCTATTCAATTTTTCGGTAAGACCTTTCATACCTTTGGTATCTGGCGCTACAGTAAGTTCGCCGAATTGTCGTACAGAGCTCGCTTCCAGAACGGTTCTGACCGACGCACGCGACCTCTCCCAAACCTGCGACCTCTGGATTACCGACCCACCCTACGCCGACGCGGTCAACTACCACGAGCTCGCCGATTTCTTTCTTGCATGGTATGACAAGCAACTCACCCGGGCATTTCCTGAGTGGATCCCTGATGCCCGATCCGAACTCGCTGTGCGTGGTGACGGCGAGGACTTCCGGCGGTCCATGGTCGAGATCTACCGCAATCTGGCTCGTCACATGCCCGACGACGGTCTGCAGATGGTGATGTTCACGCACCAGAATCCCGCGGTCTGGGCGGACCTCGGCATGATCCTCTGGGCCGCCGGCCTTCGCGCCACCGCCGCGTGGACCATCAGCACCGAAACCGAAGCGGCCGGCATTAAAAAAGGCAATTATGTCCAGGGCACTGTCTGTCTGGTACTGCGAAAACGCTTATCCGACGAGCCCGGGTTTCTGGACGAAGTCTACCCGCAGGTGGAAGACGAAGTGAAGCGTCAGATTGCATCAATGCAGGCACTGGACGAAGGCGCGGAGCCCAACTTCAACGACGCCGACTACCAGCTGGCCGCTTATGCTGCCGCATTGAATGTGCTCACGCGTTACAGTTCCATTGACGGCCGAGACGTGCAGCACGAAGTGTTCGCAGTGCGGGCAAGGAATGAAACCAGTCAGTTTCAGCAGGTGATTGAGCGTGCGTTGCAGATTGCCTGTGACACCTTAATCCCGCGTGGCCTGGACACTGTCTGGCGTGAGCTGACACTGGACGAGCGTTATTACCTGCGAGCCCTGGATATCGAATCGCGTGGCGAGCGTCGTCAGGGCATGTATGAAGAGCTGGCGCGGGGTTTTGGGGTGACGCAGGTGAAACCGCTGTTGAAAGCAGACAAAGCGAATGGCGCCCGGATGCACACGGCGAGTGGCCTTGCGGCCACGATTCTGGCCAGCCCCAACCCGGGCGGTGAATCGCTGTTAAACGCCGGTTCGTTATCTGCGGGCCCGGCCACCGGCACCCGCGGCCGTGGCCGTGGCCGGGCGAGTGTCACCGACCACGCCTTCGCCCGGACTCCGCTGCGGCACCTGCTGTTTGCCATCCGGGAAACAACGGTCGCCAGCCACGACCCTGAACCCGGCCGTCAATACCTCCGGGACACCTTCGGCGGCCGCTACTGGTCCACGCGAGAAACCTTCGTGCAGCTGCTGGACTGGCTGGCGGCTTTGTCCGCGACACCGGACATGACCGACTGGGCGTCGGACAGTGAATCGTGCCGACTGTTGGCTGGGCGGCTGCGGAATGACCAGGGGTAGGTGTGCGTGGGGGGAGTGGGAACAAAAATAGCGGTTACGGCGGTTTTCCGGGATAAAGCAATTTCAGGGCGGCAGAGCGGCAAAAATCGCCGATTTTCAATGCTTACGGAAAATCTTCTGGGGTGGAGAAAAAACCTATCGAGGATGGCGGTAAAAACAGATCTGGGCGAATTTCAGATGAATACGAAAAATGAGACAGGCAGTCGCCTGGATCCGTAAGCGGAGGTATATGCAGTGTCATTCAGCATTCACGACCGGGGTTTGGCCAGTGATGCCGTAGTAGCGGCGGTGGAGATTGAGCAGTTGCAGCGCAATGCTTCCGGTGTTCATACCGCGGTACCATGGGGAACGGCTAAGCGGCTTGTGGACGCGATGTATCGTTGTTCGCTGCAATGTGGGGATTCGGCCGAGGGCAACGGCAGGTCACCACGAAATCGCGAATTCCTCGACCCATCTACGGAAACGATCCTCGCATTGGTATTTACTGAATTGGACGGCCCGAGAGACGATGTGTTCCAGCAGCTACCCGGCCTCATAAGTCAAATTCATGAGTACGCGGAGGCGGTTCCTGCGCAAATGGATGGAGCAAAACTTGAGCGGTTGAGAGATTTCTTTCTGGCGTTGTCGACCCATGCCGCTGGATTTCGGCAGCCGGTTTCTGCGTGGTGAACTCCTGATGAAGACGCCGCTGATCCCAGGACCGGACAGTCACGTTTTGCGCAGGCAGACGCTGCAAAAGCTGGAAACGGTTTATCGGGATATCAACCGAGCAGCACTGGTTAACTCTCACCCTGTTAATCTCGAGGTTGCAATTGAAAGTCTTAAGGGTGTTTGTGAGAGGAGTATCCACACGGTCTCAGCAGCAGAGCATGACACGGCCTTGCTGGTTGCCTGTACCGATGCTGTTAATTCTCTGCGGTCGATCCTGATTCCGATGCTGGGAATGATCGTCCGTGCATCGAATCTTCGGTTGGCGTTTGAATTGTATTATCCACTGAGGCGAATGACGTGGGCTTTGTTCGGTGAAAAGACAGCGTTGCTGCTGGCGTCAAACTGGAATTACTACCCTGATACGCACGTTGGTCACACTTTTCCGCTGGTCATAATTGGTCTGCCAGCGATTGATTCATCCAACGCGTTGATTGTGCCACTTGCGGGCCATGAGTTTGGGCATAATTTATGGGATGATCAAGGTCTTTCAAGCGAGTTCGACAGCCGTGTAAATGAAGCTCTTCGTCAGGTCTGCCAGCGTGATGAGGCAGGTGGACTTCTGACCGAAATGCTGGGGAAATCGCACCTTGAAGCAAACGGCCAGCCCCGTTGGGACAGCCTTGAGGTGAAATCGTTTGTGAGTACACTGACCTCGGTCGTATCCGCCCAGCTTGAGGAACACTTCTGCGATGCGCTGGCACTGCGTTTGTTTGCAGAATCATACCTTAAAGCGCTCTGCTATCTCTGCGTGCCGGGGCCTCAGGGGCGTGATGATCGCTACCCTCCGCTGACTGATCGACTTCGGCACCTTCAACAATTCGCGCGTGAGATCAGAGTCGACTGGTGCGTCAGTGAATTAGCGTGCACTATCGGCATCGAGCGGTCTACGGTCCGAGGAAGGCTGGTGCGACTTCTGGTTGACACACTTGCCCCTGCTGTTCAGCGATGTGCGAGGCGCCTTGCCACTGACCGCAGAATGCCGCTTCGAAATCGCAACCGAGTCGACCAGATTTCCAGGCAATTTCGAAATCTCGTTCCAGTTGGGGGAAAACAGACGCTAACCGACATTATTAACGCGGCATGGCAGGTCAGCGATGACCTTGAAACAGCGCGGAGTCTGAAACTTGAACCAGAGCGCTGGCGAGAACTGGTGAACCAGATGGCATTGAAGACCTGCGAGGTCACTGAATATCACGAGAGACTGGATTCATGATCCTGACATCAGCCACCATGGCGGACAGGTTGCAGCAGTCAGCCAGCGGGAGCTGCGACCTGCAGATTGTCCCGACTCCTGATCTCACCATGCTGCGTCAGTCTGCGTCATCTTCTCTGGACCTGCGGCTGGGCTGCTGGTTCAGCACATTTCGTTCAACACAGTCGTCGCACTTCAAAGTCTCGGCACCTGCGCGCGAAGCGAATTCTCCAGTTTTCGCGGCAGCGGCTACGGATTCAGAGAAGGCTCAGTACGTGCCATTCGGTTCGCCATTTGTGCTGCATCCTGGGCAATTTGCTCTTGGTGTCACACTGGAATGGCTGCGAATGCCGCATGATCTTTGTGCGTACGTGAGCGTGCGATCGTCTTTGTCACGACACGGTCTGATGCTTGCGACGGCCACAGGTGTGCACCCGCACTTCACTGGCTGTCTGACGATGGAACTGACCAATCTGGGGGCCGTACCGATGGAAGTGACGCCGGGAATGGCGATTTGCCAACTGTTCTTCCACCGCGTGGAGTCTTCAGCACAGGAATCATCTGAAGCCGATCGGCCGCGGATCAGTCAATTCATCGGCAATCGTCGCCCGGTGCTCCGCGTGCCAATGCTGGACGAGATAGCTATGAAACTGTCGAACGGAGGCTCAACGCCTCCGGCCGGTGGGTAACCGGTGTTGAGACAATCATTCGGAAGGCGGTAGTGTCCGGTTTGTGCTGCTTTGTCTTCACTCCGCGTTCCTGACTCGATACCATCCGGCAACTGCTGGCACCAGGCATTTCTGAGGGCATCCCCCCGATGCTCCGGACTGGACCAGCGATCGTTCTCGGGATTTGGTGCATGTCTGATATCAACCGTGGCAGCCGGTGGTGGAAATTTGATTTTCACACCCACACGCCGCATTCCATAGATACCCCGTGGGCCGAGCTCGTCGGGACATCCGGGGAGTTGACACCTGTCGCCTGGCTGCAGAAGTTCATGGAGGCCGGCATTGACTGTGTAGCCGTGACGGACCATAACGGCGGGGAGTGGATTGATCTTCTGAAAAACGAGCTTGATCGTTTATTTCGGCTCCCTGTGGTTGAGCGTCCAGTGTGGTACAGGGAGCACTTTCGGATCTTTCCGGGTGTCGAACTGTCTGTGAATTCGGGACTGCATCTGCTGGCAATTCTTGCGCCTGAAAAATCGACTGAGACCATCAATCGTCTGCTGGCTCTTGTGGGCTACAAAGGTGCAGAGGGTGATCCGGAAACGCGGACAGAGAAATCCCCGGTTGAAGTGGCTCGAATCATTCACGAGCTTGACGGAATCTGCATCCCGGCTCATGTCGATAAACAAAACGGCCTGTTTCATACCTCCGGCGATGGGCGACTGCACTTCGACCATCAAACAGTACTGCAGTTGCTGCAGGGAGAGCATTGTGATGCCATTGAGGTGACGGGGCACGACTGGCAGGAGCACCGGATTCTGAGGGAAGCTGGCTGTATTCTGCCGCAGATTGTGGGTACTGACTGCCATAGTTTTCGTGGAGCACAGGGACCCGGTTCAGCGTTCACGTGGATTAAGATGGGCAGGCCGTCTTTCGAGGGGCTCAGGCTGGCATTGATAGATGGCAGTCCATTGTCGGTGTGCCGGGATTCGTGTGCCTCTGCTGATCGGAATCCCAGTCCGGAGTTGGTGATTGAGGACGTCAGTATTGCAAGTCTGCAGCGCATGGGCCGACCGGATCCGGCGCGGACGGGCTTTAGTCCGTGGCTGAACTCGATCATTGGCGGTCGTGGCACCGGAAAGTCAACGATTATCGACTGCCTGCGGATTGTTTTCGATCGTGTTGTCGATCTGACCGATGCATTGAAGTCCGAGTTTCGGGAGTTTGATAAGATCGCTGTTGATCGCCGCAGTCGCGGAGCGATGCTTGCTGAGTCCCGAATCGTGATCCATCTTCGCAAGGCGACGACGCGATTTCGATTAACGTGGACGCGGTCAGCTCAGCAGACGGTTATTGAAACGGAAGAATCGGACGGATCCTGGCGACGTTCGGACGGGGCTGTCCGGGACAGGTTTCCCGTGCGAATTCTGAGTCAGAAGGAGATGTTTGAAATCGCAGGCGATCCGCAGTCACTGATTAACATGGTGGATACATCTCCTGAGTTCGGGATGAGTGCGTGGCGTGAGCATTATAATCTGTTGGCGGCACAGTACAGAAGACTGGTGGGACAGCAGCGGGAGTTAACGGCGAAGACGGCAGTAAAGTCCAACTTACTGGGTGAACTTGAGGACGTGCGTGCGGCGATTGCAATTTTCGAGCAGGGGGATAATCGGCAGACATTACAGGACTTTCAGATTCACCGCAGGCAGGAGCGTGTTTTCGATCGGAGATTCGAGGAACTGGATCAGCTGATCTCGATTCTGCAACGTGCTCAGATGGAATCGCGGCTGTCCGATCCTGACGACGGATTGTTTGATTCCAGCCGTCCAGAGCATGCAGATGCCGTGAGATTACTCGACGAATCCCGCGAAGCATATCAAGCGGTCGTGCTGGCGTTGGGCGGACTGATCGACCAGTTGGGACAGTTTCGGACTGCCTGGCGAGAGAGCAAAGCGGAATCGCTCTGGCAGCGGCATGGAATGGCCGTCACGACGGCTTTTGAAACGCTGGTTCGGGAATTGGCGGATCGCGGTGTGGCAAATGCAGGGGAATACGCTCCATTGCTGCAGAAACGGCAGCAAATTGAACAGAAGTTGTCGAGTATCGCGGCGGCAGAGCAGGAAATCCTGCGTCTCAGCGAAGAGATCCAGTGCAGTCTGGGACAAATCGATGCTCATCGACAGCAGCTCACTGCAAATCGATCAGCTTTTTTGGCTGAGGTGCTGGCGGGCAACGATTTTGTTCGAGTTTCAGTCATTCCCTGGGGCGACAGTGCGCGACAATGTGAGACTTCATTCCGGGAAGCGATTGGGCGAAGTGACTCGTTTAATCGCGACATTCTCAGCGAAGACGGCTGCTCAGGTGTGCTCGCTGAACTCTACGCTGAACTGCCTGAAAGCACACCCGAGCGATCTGCAGCGCTGTCCGCACGTATTGAAGCTTTGAAGCGGCGATTGATCGCAGCTGCTCAAAACAACGCCACGGAAGGATTTACACAGCGGTTTAACAACCATTTGCAAAAACTGTCTGCGGAAGATCTGGACAGGATCCTGTTGTGGTATCCCGAGGATTCGCTGGAGGTGCAATACCGGCGTGGCCGGGACTGGGTGCCCATCGAACAGGGTTCGCCGGGACAAAAGACAGCAGCAATCCTTGCGTTCCTGATGTCTCACGGCCGTGAGCCGCTGATTCTGGATCAGCCCGAGGATGATCTGGATAATCACCTGATCTACGACCTGATAGTGAACCAGCTCCGCGAGTCGAAGCAGCGAAGACAGATTATTGTGGCCACGCACAATGCGAATATCGTTGTGAATGGTGATGCTGAGATGGTGATTGCGATGACTTCAAGGGGAGGTCAGTGTGTCGTTGATCAATCTTCCAGTGGTGCCCTCCAGGAAACTGCCGTTCGCCGCGAAGTGTGCAATGTGATGGAGGGTGGTCGTGACGCATTTCTGAAGCGCTATCGCCGCATTGTTCAACCAGACTCCCTGCAAGCCCCACAGGAACGCTGATGTATCCAACGATAGAAGAACTGCTCCGTGCTATTCGACTCGGCGAAGACAGCTCGCTGGAGCTCAAGGAAGTTGTTTTCAGCGGAGGCAAAATCAAAGGTCCGGAGCGGGATAACCTCGCTGAAGTGATGGCTGCGTTTGCCAATGCGAAGGGTGGCGTGATCATTCTTGGCGTCGATGACAAGTCGCGTGAGGTCACTGGCATCCCGGTGGCAAGGCTTGAGGAAGTGGAGTTGCTGGTGCGTGAGGTGGCTCACGACAGCATTGATCCGACTTTGAGCCTCGATATCCGTCGAATTGAGCTGCCTGACACGCTGGGGGAACTCAGAGCGGTGCTGCGGCTGGACATTGACCGCAGTCTGTTTGTGCACGCTGCGAAAGGTCGGTATTTTTGTCGAGTTGGCAGCAGTAGTCGTCCCATGTCCCCGGAATACCTTTCGCGGCTGATGCAGCAAAGGAGCCAGGCGCGCTTGATTCGATTTGATGAGCAGATCGTTTCCAATGCGAGGGTGGATTCGCTTTCAAGTGAGCTGACAGATCGTTTCCGTACGGGGCGTTCGGGTGCAGACCGTCTGGTGTTCCTTCGCAAAATCTCGATGATCGGAGAAGATCAGGAGGGTGTGCTGCGGCCAACGGTCTGCGGGGTGCTGATGGGGATGCATGATCCACGGGAGTATCTGACACATGCATTCATTCAGGCGGTGGCGTATCGCTCGGATTATCGGGCGGCGCATGACCATTTGCAGGCTTACCAGCTGGATCATCAGGACATTACTGGTCCGCTCGATGCGCAGGTCCGCAGTGCTCTGCAGTTTGTGGCCAGAAATATGCAAATCGGTGGCACGAAGAGTCTTGGCAGAACGGACGTGCCGCAATTCGATCTGACTGCAGTGTTTGAAGCGCTGGTGAATGCCGTGGCGCACCGGGATTATGCAATAGCGGCATCGAAGATCCGCCTTCGGCTTTATCGCGACTGTCTGAGACTCTGCGTGCCTGGTGCCCTGTCGAACTCGATGGAAGTCGCCTCTTTGCCCCTCCGGCAGGCGACCAGAAACGAAGCCATTACCAGTCTGCTGGCGCGAACGCCGGTCGATGTTCCGGTGGATGGCGTTCAGATTGAACGCAGTTTCATGATGGACAAACGCGGCGAGGGAGTGGGGCTGATTCTTGACCGCAGCGAGCAGTTGTCCGGAAAGCGCCCTGTGTATGAATTGATCGACGAAAGTGAGCTTGTGCTGACGATCTTTGCTGCGGGGGTTTGAGCGGCAGGCGCGAGCCCAATACCACCTGCTTTCGGATTCAAATAGAAGCGGAACGGCGCGAGCCGTCGGGTAACGACAGGAAAACTCAGCATCCATCACCGGACGGCTTGCGCCGTACCGCCTGCATTGGCTTCCGGTTGAGCATGTCAACCGAATTGGGGCGGCCAGTGAGTTTCCCTGCTATCCAATCCACACTCTTCCGGGTGCCATCGGGCAGGTATTTCGCCCTCGCTGAGGATCTTCAACGTGGAATTTCCGAATGGCTAAGATTGAAGGCATTCGCATTCGCAATTTTCGTGCGTTGCGGGACGTGACACTGGGAAAGCTCTGGAATTCCCAGCAGTCCAAACCGCTCACCCCCATGACGGCGGTCATTGGTCAGAACGGTGTCGGGAAAAGCTCGCTGTTCGATGTGTTTGGGTTTCTGGCGGACTGTCTGCAACTGGGTGTGGAGGAGGCTTGTGATCAGCGAGGGCGGGGAGGATTTCAGCGGATTCGTTCTCAGGGCATCACAGAACCAATTGCGTTTGAGATCTACTACAAACAGGATCAGAAATCGCGCCCGATTACGTATGAACTGGCGATCGATCTGGATCGACACGGTCGCCCCTTTGTGCGGGCCGAGCGATTGCGGCAGCGGCGCGAAGGACAGAAAACAGGTTGGCCGTTTTCGTTTCTGTCGCTGCAGGAGGGCCGCGGTGTTGTTTGGAAGGGCGATGCTTCCGGGCTGCAACCGCATGAGGCCTCCGGTGATGACATCGCAGACATGTGGCAGCAAATGCAGTTGGAGTTTCGTGTTTCCGAGAGTGCCGATACCGAAAAGATCGAGCTCGACGACAATCGCCGTTTAGGCATCGCGACACTCGGGGCTCTCAAACAACACCCACGCATAGCTGCCTTTCGTCGCTTTATCGAAGGCTGGTATTTAAGCTACTTCACGCCGGACGCTGCGCGCAGCCTGCCGATGGCCGGGCCGCAAAAGCGTCTGAGTGTCCACGGGGATAACCTTGGCAACGTCGTACAGTTCATGGAGCGCGAACATCCGGCGGCCTTCCGCCGCATTCTGAAGAAAATCGCGGCTCGCATTCCGGGTATTCAGCAGATCGACACAGAGCGGACTCCCGACGGACGATTGCTGCTGCGGTTTAATGATCGCGGATTTCAGGACCCGTTTTATGCACAGCAGATGTCTGATGGCACGCTGAAAATGTTCGCTTATCTGCTGTTGCTTGAAGATCCAACTCCGCCGCCCTTTCTATGTATCGAGGAGCCGGAAAATGGACTTTATCATCGGTTGCTGGAACAACTGGCGATGGAGTTTCGGCGGCATGCGGTGACCCGCAAGGGTGGTTGTCAGGTCTTTGTTACAACGCACCAGCCTTACCTTGTCGATGCTCTGCAGCCCAATGAAGTCTGGATCCTGGAAAAGGGTGCCGATGGCTTTGCTCAGGTGCGCCGAGCGAGTGATGACCCCGTGGTCGTCTCGCTTGTCGAACAGGGTTTGCCTTTGGGCAGTCTGTGGTACAGCGAATACCTCGACAACCCGAACAGGGGGGCGGACGATGCATCTTGAAATTCTGGTATTGGGCGACTACCAAAGGGTCTGAAGCCGAACTCAGATCCTGCCGCACGAGCACTGCTTAATCAGCTGCCGCGAATATTGGGGGGCTACGGCAAACAGTGTCACAATTCAAACGAGCAGTTGGGTGTTGTCGTCGTCTGTGACCTTGACGACCGATGTTTGAAGGCCTTTCGCCAGGAATTGGATGCGGTGCTTGATCAGTGTCGTCCTGCTCCGGCCACCCGCTTTTGCGTAGCGGTCAGGGAATTGGAGAGTTGGTATCTGGGTGACGTCGCCGCCCTGCAGGAAACCTATCCTCGCCACGTGGGGAAGCTGCCGAGACGGTTTGATGAGACACAGCACGGCACGTGGGAGCAGCTTGCGGATCTGGTTCTGAGGGGTGGTGCCAAATCGCTGCGACTGAAGGGCGATCCGGGAGCTCGCGGGGTGTAGCGCGGGCAGATGCTGAGGTTTTTTGGATTAGTTCTGCAGTGTGTCGTTCCTTCCAAATCAGCCTGAGAGGCAAATTGGGCGGGGCCATGGATGTGGGATTTGAGCGGCAGGGCGCGAGCCCTCCGGTTGTGTCGTTGATTGGAAACTATGGGTGCGAGGGATGCGGTACCGGACGGCTTGCGCCGTACCGCCTTTATTGAAACCCGTAACAGTCCGAACAGCGCACGCCGAAGTGCGCGGGGTATCGATTATGCCGGCGACACTGCGGCGAAAATCGCTGGAGCACCCAACTTCTGAGAATTTTCCTTCCGACAAGTCCCACCTATGCGAGAAACTGGGGCGGAATTCCCTTTTCCTGATCGCCATTGAATGGCAATAATCACGATATTTGGGTAAGTTTTCGAGTTTGCGAAACGGAAATCACCACTCCCGGATATTGTGTCCGGCGAAGAACATTGGCAGTCCTGAATCTGAAGCATCGACCGAAGTCGCCGTTATGGGATCATTTGTCAGAGATGCAGATCTACCGTATGTGGCCGCCAAAGCTGCCGTCGAGCTGGACAGTGGGCTTGGTCGGGGCGACGACCTGCCAGGTCTGAAAAGTCTTCGCAGTTATCTGCAGCAATGGGTATCTCAACCGACCTTTCCGTGGTTACCAGAATCGCTTCGAAAAGAGTTGCTGCTTGATGCGGATCCGCTTGAGGATGGAAGGTTGAACGCTTGCAGCGACGTGGAGCGTGCGATGTATGCGGCCTGTGAACAGGCGGGATTGCAAGGGGTGCGTGACGAAGGTGGTCTGCGGGCTGTTGCTCGGATTGTGCTCGAATCGCTGGATGAATGCATCCCAGTCGAAAAGACAGCTTCGTCTTTTTCCGAAGACAGCGAACGTAATTTTTCCGATCATCAGTTCCCTTCTGCCGGACAGCCCTCAAAAGAGTCTCTCGTCAAATTCTGTGTTAGCCTGTCATCAGAGATTCTTGAGTCCCAGCAGCAGTTCGCGGATGGCAGCGAAGCAAGGTTCTACTTTTGATGGTCCTGCTTCACGATTGTCGCATCCGGTTGCGTGGAGCTCTGGAACTGCTGCAACGGATTGGCGTTGCCGGAGATCCACAGATCCGCGAGGGGTTCCAGCACCTAAGAAACGAGTTGCGGCAAATTGACAGGGCAATCCAGCAGACGAGCGAGGAACTGTCAGAGGCTCAGCAGCAGCTTGTACAGACCATGCAAAGCCGCCTGTACAGGGTTTCTATTTATGCTGGAAAGCTCCTGCGTGCCTCTAACGCCAGAAATGCGTTTGAGTGGTTTGGGCCGTTTGCGTCGTTGTTCCGTAAGGTTGTCAATGGGTGTGAGTACGCCAATGATCTGATCGTGTTCTCTTCTGAGTGGCACTACAACCTTGAAGTGGCGCGGATGCCGCTGCACGCAGTGGATGTTGGTAGTTCGACTGAGCAAAACATTGCGTGGTTTATAGGCTACCCGGCTTTTGAATCGGAAAATCCGAATGTGCTTCCGATCGTTGGGCATGAAATTGGCCACGCACTCTGGCATCGAAAGCAGTCTGAGACGCTGTTCACTCCAAAAGTGGATGAATTGATCGAGTCACACTTCGTTGAGAACAACGCCACGTCACGTGAGGCTATTGGCGTAAGAAAACATGTTTTTCGGCAAATTGAAGAATTGTTCTGCGATACGGTGGCCGCCCTGCTTTTTGGCCCGTCTTTTCTCTATGCATTTCGCTATCTGCTGGCTCCTTCAGGCCTGAGTTTGGGTCAGCGGCAGAATGCGGGATATCCGGACGTCAGAACAAGAGCGCAGTATCTGATTGATTTGTCAAAAAACCAGGGCTGGTCACTACCCACTGACTTTGCTGATGTGTTTCAGGCCACCAATGGCGAGGCCGAGTTTGGAATCGTCGATGGGATGGTCCACCAACTGCAGCCGCTTGTGACTCAGGCCGCGACAGTTTTGCTTACGAATGTCGCTCCAGACGAATTCTACTCGTTCGATGAAACTCAGCAGGTGCTGCAGGATTTTTCCCGCGCCCTGCCGTGCAGAGCTCCGGTACGTGTTTCATCACTGATTAACGCGGGATATCTGCTCCTTGAGGGGCATGCCAGCTTCGAACCAGGACGGCAGGTACATCGTGAGGATCGTGCTGTGGTGCTGTCAGAGCTGGTTTTCAAGAGTCTTGAACTTTCGCAGCATCAGCACCATGCACAGTTTGAGATCGTAAGATGAGTTCCATCGAACCGGCGGCGGATGTTGATTCTTCCGGCATGTTGACCTCTCAGTATCTGATCAGACCTCAGAGCGAGCAGCACAGCATTGATGGCGGCTCAGCATCACTGCAAAGGATTCACGTCGGCCGGTGGTTTGTTTCATTTCGTCGTCATGCTCTGCCAGATTCCTCGATTACCGACGATGACATCGTGTTTCAGTCCGAGGAGTACTTCAAGAGGCACTACAGAGAATTCGGAACCAGCCTGCGACTGAATCCGGGGCAGGTCATTTTCGGTGTCACGCTGGAATGGCTGCAGTTGCCTTTCCGAACAGCCGCGTTGATTACACCTGCAGGGCCAGGGAACTCCACGGGGCTTACCGTCTCCATCCCCACGCAGGTGCCGCCGGGGTTCAATGGATGCCTGACGCTGGAACTTCTCAATTCCACTGACACAGTCATTGACTTGATGCCGGGGCAATTTATTGGCAATCTGTCGTTCGCATTTTCGACACTGAATGATATCGACGGATTGTCTGGGGTGAACACTTCAGGCGAAGGTCGGATTCACCGTCGCCGACCGCACCTCGAGCCTCAGTATTGCCGAGAGCTGATGAAGAAACATTTCAGGATGCTGTAACCGGCCATGCGTGTGGGGGAATTCGATGCTGCATCATTCCAGTCGCCGTACTCCGCTCGACGTTTCCGTGCTGACTCAGCGGCTTGCGGGTGCTGTTTCTTATGACCGGATTGCCGGGTACTTTCGATCCAGTCTGTTCGAGGTTGCCGGGGAGGCTGTGCAGAATGTTTCCGGCGTGGTCCGGATCATCTGCAATTCCGAGCTTGATCCGCAGGACGTTGTTACCGCCGCAGCGGCTCAGGCGGCCCTTCGTCGCAGCTGGTGCAGTGCTCAGCCGGAACTGGCTCCGCCGTCCGCGCTGCCGCGTTACCAGCAGTTGTTTGCGGCGCTGACGTCCGGGAAGCTGCAGGTGCGTGTGTTGCCGGATGCGGCGTTTGGTCTGATTCATGGCAAGGCGGGTGTGATTCGTCGCGGGGACGGTTCGGCGACAGCGTTTCTGGGCAGTGTGAATGAAAGTGCGACGGCGTGGACATTGAATTACGAGCTGCTTTGGGAGGATGATTCGCCGGAAACGGTGAACTGGGTTCAGGAGGAATTTCTGGCGTTGTGGAATGATCCGCGGGCGATGGACCTGAGTTGTTGTCCTTTCATCGTGCAGGATCTGCAGCGAATTCTGAGTCGGCAGATGCTGTCTGTGGCGGATTTTCATGCGGCTGAGGCTTCGCGGGCCGCTGCCGCTGCCGCTGTGGAGACTCCTGTGTATCGTAAAGAGCAGGGGTTGTGGCCACATCAGAAGTATTTCTGTCAGTTGGCGCTGGAGCGGCATCGGCTGGGTGGATCGCGGCTGGTGCTGGCTGATCAGGTGGGTCTGGGAAAGACGGTGCAGCTGGCGATGGCGGCGTTGCTGATGGCGATGGATGATCCGGGTGGGGATCCGATCCTTGTGCTGGCTCCCAAGCCGCTGCTGCAGCAGTGGCAGGGCGAGCTGATGGAGCTGCTGCACATGCCGTCTGCGCGGTGGACCGGACGTGCGTGGGTGGATGAGAACGATGTCGAGCATCCAGGGGATGGCATTCGTTCGCTGGGGAATTGTCCGCGACGGATTGGGTTGGTTTCGCAGGGTTTGATAACGCGGGGGATGAAGGAGCCCCAGGCTCAACTGCTGAGTCGTCGGTACACCTGTGTGATTGTGGATGAAGCTCATCGGGCGAGGCGTCGCGATCTGCCGCGGATCGACGCGGGGCCGGATGATCTGGATGTGTCACCGGTTGGGAACAATCTGATGGAGTTTCTGTTGCGGATGGGCCATCGTACCAAAAGCATGCTGCTGGCCACGGCGACGCCGGTGCAGCTGCATCCGATCGAGGCGTGGGATCTGCTGAGAATTCTGTCAGAGGGCAACGACGGCGTGCTGGGGGGGCGTACGCATTCCAGTCCGTGGTATCAGCCCAGTCGCTGCCTTGCGGTGGCACAGGGTCAGAAGCAGATACCGGAGGACGCGTATGATGGGTGGCAGTATGTGCGTGATCCGTTGCCGGCAGCAGCGGAGGATCCGGCGATTGGCAAGATTCGTCGGGCATTGAATGCTGCGGACGGTAAGTGGCAGTTTGCTCCGGAGGCGATCAATCAGTTGCCTGCTGCGGTGCGTCAGGTGCAGTTGGTGAACAGTCTGTTGCCGGATTATGCTGCGCGTTTTAATCCGTTGCTGCGGTGTATTGTGCGGCGGACTCGGGGGTATCTGGAGAGCACGATCAATCCGGCGACAGGCGGTTATTTTCTGCCGCGAGTTTCGGTGCGTTTGTTTGGCGAGGGCGACGACGGGGCATTGACCCTGGGTGGGTATCTGCTGGATGCGTATCACGAGGCAGAGAATTTCTGTCGGCTGCTGCAGCGGCGTGTGAAGGGTGCGGGTTTTTTCAAGACGTTGCTGCTGCGACGGCTGGGCAGCTCGATGGAAGCTGGTCGGCGTACGGTGACGAAGCTGTTGAATCTGGAAACGGAGGATGTGACGGAGGACGAGGACGACTTCAGCGAGGCTGAGGACAGCAGCGAGAATCGCGGGCCCGGTCGGGATGTGGAAAGTGAATTGCGGGACTATACGGAGGAGGAGGCGGCGGCATTGCGTCGTTGTCTGGACCTGCTGCAGCAGGGTGGGAACCGTGATCCGAAGCTGGAAGCGTTGCTGGGTTATCTGCTGGGGAGTGGTGCGGACAGTGAGGGCCGCTGGCTGGATTCGGGCTGTATTTTATTTTCGCAGTATTACGACACGGTGCGTTGGGTGGGTGAGGAGTTGGCAGGTCGGGGTGAATTTGCGGATTTGGACATTGGTTTGTACGCGGGCAGCAACCGTTCGGGATTCTGGCGGCAGGGTCTGTTTCAGCGGTGTGAGCGGGATACTTTGAAGGTGCGTGTTCGCGAGGGCAGTTTAAGGATTCTGCTGGGAACGGATGCAGCTTCGGAGGGTTTGAATCTGCAGCGTCTGGGGACGTTGATCAACATTGACCTGCCGTGGAATCCGACTCGACTGGAGCAGCGTAAGGGGCGTATTCAGCGGATCGGGCAGTCTCGTAGTGAGGTGTGGGTAGCGAACCTGCGTTATCGGGATTCGGTGGAGGATCGAGTGCATGCGGTCCTGGCGGACCGTCTGGAGGCGATCCATGGACTGTTTGGTCAGATTCCGGATACTCTGGAGGACGTCTGGGTGCAACTGGCATTGGACAATGAGCAGGCTGCGAGGCAGTTGATCGACCGGACATCAGCGGTGCGTAATCCCTTTGATGTGAAGTACAGCAAAGTTGAGGACGCGGCTTGGGAGACGTGCGATGCTGTTGTGAACCCTGCGGACGTTCGCGAGGAGCTGAGGCGGGGCTGGTGAGGAGTGGTTTTCTGCAGGCCCGGTGCGACGATCCGGACCTGCAGAAATAGGTACCTTCCGAGCCAGGCCACAGAGCTGTGGCGAACAGTTGAGAGGCGTGGGGCAGTCAGTCACGGGCGCCAATTCGCCGGTCCATCAGATAATTGGTCCATTCCCGCGCCACAGAGTCCGACGAAGGAGAATCAACTGCTTCACTCGCTCCGGTCGATATTGCATATTGAACTTCACCCAAGATCTCAGGACGCGATTCTCGGGATGAAAGCGACTTGCGAGATAGAAAGGGGTAGCATTTGCCGGATTCATATGGATCCGGCAAATCTCTCTGCACAGCCTATCAATATCAAGCTCGTCGCGATCAGGATTGTCGCTTGGGAACGGTTCCGCTCTCGTCAATACCCGAAGAAAGTAATCGAGCTTCTGATCAGCGATGTCCCCCCAAGGGTCATCAGTTACGAAATCGATCGCTGTACGTTCGCCATCCTTCGGCATGTACGACAGCGTCAATCTGTCGCCTTCGAGTCCCTCAAGGTCGAGCTTTCCGACAATCCGCTTAAAGGCGCGATTGGCACCCTTAGACAGGTTAACCGCAAACTCAGCTTTAAACGCGAGCACAACGGATAGAATGGATGCCATGACAACACTCCAGACCAACGCCTTGGTGGCGCATTCATGCGGGGGAGTCTCGCATCCTGCTCGACTGTGAGGATCGTCACTGTACCAGTTTTCTTGCAAATGGCAATGCGGGTGTCGGAAAACAGTGGTCGGGCGTCAGTTTTCTGGGGTGCACATCTGTTTTCGCGGTCGTCGTCTGCTAAAATCCCTACAGATGGAGTTTTGCGTAAATTTCGCGGAAATCATTGTCGCCATCGGTCCATTTGTGGCTTTTACAACGGGTAGCGGTCGCTTTTTGGTCGAGATTGCGTCGTTGCGCCCGCCTTTCGGTTGAATTCGCTCGTAATCTGGTTAGTCTGCGGTATCCCATCTGACACTGGACCGGCTCCCGACCGGCTGCCGATCGGCTCCCGGCGTGAATGCGCGGGAATCAATAATGATTGTGATGACGACTATGACTGCTGAAGCTCAGAACGACCTATGCTTCCGACATGTGCGGATCTCAAAGTCTGTGTTGCAGTCAGTTTACCGAGTTTTTGAACTTGTTCACATTCAAACTGACGTAGTTTCGGGCGAGATAGTTTCGGCTGAGGCAGTACCGGGCCTTTCGGCCCGGGCCGTGAACAAGGGTGGCCACATCACGGGTGTCGATATAAAGGTCAACGCGAGCATTCCGAAGGGAGATGCTGGAACGGTTGTCTTTGGGAAACCTTCTTCTGAAGAGCCATCTGAGCGAATATTTGATTGGAAGAAACTCGTTTCGTGCAGCACGTCCGCCGAGGCCTTTTTCAGGGCGTACTTTCGGCTTTGTATGTACTTTCGAGAAGACTTTGATTCGCTGCTGTTGAAGTCCCTCGAGGGAGATGATTCAGTCGAATCAGAGTGGCCTCGATACGCGGGCGAGTGCGAATTGGCTACGAGCGGTGCTGATTCCCGTGATGGGGCGAGGACTCACGCGGAGCGTTTATTGCAAGAAAGATTCCCTTCGTGTTCCCTCCCGGAGAGCATGTTCAAGGATTTCAAGCACGCCGTAAGCAACATTAATGCAAGAATGGAGCTTGCATGTAAATTTCGGGGCGGGATACAAGAGATTGGTCGGTGGGGTCGGGTGCGTGTCGTAGTGTCGGTTGATTCACAGGCCGACGTAGCTACAGGTAATGGCATGGACTATAAAGCATGGGCCCAGTTTGTATGGGTTACTCATGCTGTCGCTATTCGCATGCGATTGGCTGCCGAGGAGCTCTCACGGGAGATCGAGCCTTGGGGGAAATCGGCTGCGATGCATGGTGGTTACCTTGAAAGCTTCAAGGTTCATTGGACTCGTTGGATGGAGGTACTACGGAAGTCGTCTGCTGAGTCAAGTAAGAGAATTCAGCTGGGATTCACGCCGATTTTCAAAACGCTCAGCAGTGCCCTGAGGTACCTGAATCAGATCGTCTATTGAGTTCGATCAGGTGAAATCGAGGGTTGAAGACATTTCTGACTGCATGGGACTATTGCTGGAAGAACTCTACCAGCGGCATAGGTTCTCGGAGGTGAGCAGGACGACTGAAGCGCCGTTGAACCCAAAGATATTGTGCTACAAAGGTTCCTCGGACAAGTTTCCAGTCATTGCCCAGTGTATCAACTACGACATTGTTGAGAGTGGTTCTAATGTTGAGCTCGCAGTCAATAAGGTCATTCGATTGATTGAAGCTGCGAGGGGACGCGAAAAAGGTGATACGTTCGTGGATCTGCCGCCAGCGCCCGTTTCTTTTCAGCGGAGGTATCGTAAAAGTATGGCGGCGCCCGGCGCTACCTGCAAGTTGCGCGGGTTCGAGATTTGCTGCGACGACGTTCCGATTTTGTCGGGATGCCAGTAAGGCATGTGATCTTCTTAGGCCGTTGTAGCAGTTGTTGAGCCGAGAGGGGTGTCGGTTGTATCATGTCAAGGAATGATGACCCAGATAGTAAATGCCCCGTCGAAGGCTGCCACTGGTTGGATGAATTACGGGAGTCGGCAGAGTTTTCCATTGAGGTTGAGGATTGGCGAAAGAGAATCGAGAGGGGTGGCGACGAGGTGTTCCCCACGATCGATGACTGGGAGGATGAAAATCCCCAATCTCCTCCAGATAAACCCAGGTGACGCCGTGCCCCGCAAGTTTGCGAAACGTGATGTTTTTTCCCTACCGGCGATTTGTATTTGGTGACTGGGTGATATCACGAACATGTCGTTGAGACGGAGATGGTGACAGGACTGTGTGCGCAGCATTGAGGGGCTGCTCTTGATCGCCTCTATGGTTTTTGTTTAAAGCCAAATTCGGCTAAAGACGTCGACGAGTGCAGTGCACGTGGTAGAAACGGACGTTAAATGGCATGTCATCGTCATAACCAACCCCGCATCGCTCCTTGATCTCCCAGCTTTCGAGACTTGGGCATGGTGGTTTGAGTGCCCACAACACTGGTCCGCGCACAACGATGGACGAGGTGCAACGAAGCATTCATCGTTCAATGAAGTGTGCTACGGGTAATTCAGAATTATGGAAACGCTGTTTGCGTCAGCCTTTCCCCGTTTCTCCCAGTTCGCGCGTGGGCTTATTCGGCGGGTGGGGTGATGCCGAAGTCGCGGATGGTGAGCAGTGCCGAGAAGGTCAGGCCGCGGGCTTTGAAGGCGGCTTCGCCGCCCTGCAGGCGGTCGACGATGCCCACGACGTGCACGACTTCGCAACCGAACTCCTGAACGCGATCCACGGCCTGCAGGGCACTGCCGCCGGTGGTGACGACGTCGTCCACGATCACGACTTTGTCACCGGGGCTGATCGGGCCTTCAATGAACCTTTGAGTGCCGTGGCCTTTGGCTTCCTTGCGGACCATGAAGCCCTGCAGCGGACGATTCTGCGCGGCTGCTGCCACGAGGACTCCGCCCACAATCGGATCGGCTCCGATGGACATGCCGCCAAAACCGCTGAACTGGATTCCCTGCAGCAGTTCGAGCAGTCCCCAGGAAATCTGCAGCAGGCCTTCAGCGCTGAGCGTGACCTGTTTGCCGTCGAGGTAATAGGGGGATTTTTTTCCGGATGCCAGCGTGAAGTCACCGAACTTCAAGGCTCGTTCACGGATCAGTTCCATCAGTCGATTGCGGTTGTACATGGGCGGGTTCCGAGCAGCCGGTAGGGGGGGCAAAACAGGGTCGTACGTTCACAGTTTCCAGGAAGGATAGAAGAAAGCCAGATCTCGGGCGAGCAAGGTTGGCAGTTTTCAGTTTTCGGGTGTCGGGGGTTGGGTGTCGGTTTTCGGGTTTCGGATGTCAGGTGTCGGGGGTAACCACGAAATACGCGAAATACACGAAAGGGGCATGGGTGTTGTGGGAGACGGAGGCGAACAGGCGGTGGGGGACGGAGGGGGCGTTGCGAGATCTCCTTACTCCTTTCTCTGTTCTCCTTTCTTTGGCATGGATGCCAAGGCGTGGATGCCAAGGCATGGATGCCAAAGTCAGCTCATGGGGATCACGCGTTTCAGCAGGACAGCGGGTGCGATCAGCAGAATGATCGTCAGGGCGCGATCTGCGCTGCCAGTGAGTGCAAAGACGAGGACGGCGTCGAGGAAGATGAGGCACAGCAGCATGAGTCCGACGGTTTGCTGCAGCAGTCGTGGGACGTTGCGCGTGATCGCAGCAGCAGCTCGCATGGTGAGATTCAGCCCGAGCAGCAGCAGAGCCATACTGCCGCCGCGGATTGACATGATGGTGGCACCTTTGTGGCTGATCAGCCATGCGTCGATCGCGATACCGGACAGCAGTACCAGCAGTCCGCCAATGAGTCCGAAGCGGCTGGCTGTTCCTGCTTCATTTCTGGCGAACCAGGTAACGCCGATGATGTAGACGGCCAGTGCGGTTGCTGCGGTGAGGATGGTGGAATCAGGCAGGTTGCCAAGTGGCAGACCGACACCGGCTCCGAGTGTGAAGTTCAGGAATCGGCAGGCTGCCATACCGAATGGTCCTGCGGGTGTGGATTTCAGATACCCGTTGTAAGCGAGCACCGCTGCCGCAGTCAGCACGGCGAACAACACAACGGAGGCGGACAGGCAGGCTGCCGCAGCGATGCCCAGCAGCAGCAGCAGTGTGCCGAAAATCGCCGCCGCTCGTCGACTGATCTGACCCGACGGAATCGGTCGCTCAGGACGTTCCACTGCATCCAGTGCCGCATCAAACACATCATTCAGCACCATTCCTCCGAGATACAATCCGGCGGTGGTCAGCGCGAGCAGCCACAGCTGCAGTGCGGGCGGCATCTGCTGTGGGCTGGCAATGAAACAGCCACACAGGACATTCGAAATCGCCGTAAAGACGGCGGGTAACCGCATCAGTCTGAGCCATGCCAGCATGTCAGAATCCTCGGGTCGTCAGAGCAGGTAAGTGAAAGCGACGGGCAGTCAGAATCGAGTGCAGTTGCGGGTCCAGCAGACTGTTGATCCGCAGACTGGCCATGCTGAAGTCGCCTGCCGCTGTGTGCCGATTCGGTACCGACACCACAACTGCTCCGGCTGCCGCTGCCGCTCGAGTTCCCGTTTCGCTGTCTTCCAGTACCAGCATCTGAGCAGGCTCAATCCCGAGCCGACTGGCGGCTGTGAGATAGATTTCCGGATGCGGTTTTCCATGCGTCACATCCTCCGCCGCCAGCGTGAAGACAAACCGTTCAGCCAGTCCCGTGCGCTGCAGCAGCCACTGCATGTAATTCTGCGGTGAGGACGTGGCCACAGCACGTGGCAACTGCACCTGATCCGTCAACTGCAGAACTTCGTGCAGCCCTGGCATCGCCGCCACTGAATGTTCAGCGAGTGCGCGAAACAGTTGTTTTGTTTCGTGCATGAGTTCTTCGATGGGTTCGGGCAGATGCACGAGCGATTTGAGTGCGGTGAAGGCTTCGACCGGTCGTCGGCCCAGCATGGCGCGGCGGATTTCGTCCGTCATTACCAGCCCACGACGACTCATAAGTTGCTGCCCGGCCACTTCGAAGATGTCTTCGGTGTTGAGCATGGTGCCGTCGAGGTCGAAGACGACAGCGAGGATTTCGGAGGCAGCGGACACAAGGCGTGATCCTGTGCAGACGTTGGGAATTCAGAAGCGACGGTATTCTGATCAATTCGCTTTACGTTAGCAGTCTGAACGGCAAATTCCCGCTGGGAAATTCCTTTTCGCAGGAGGCGTGAACCACTTTTCTGCAATATTGGTGATGTTGTGGACAAGAGTTGGTTTGTGGTGTGGAGCGGAGGTTCAGCGGTTGGAAACCCGTGTGTTTTTTGGCTCAACGTGAAATGAAGTGTTCGGTGCGAGGCAGCCAACGAGTGTTGTCCTGTCGTTGGGGGCACCGAACCAGTGCTCGGTAGTTCCCCTTGGGAGGGCGAGGCTCCTGCCGAGCCGGACGTCAGTTTTCAGTTTTCAGTAATTGCAAAGCCTGCCACCGTTGGGAGCTTCGCCCTTCCACGATCACAGTCAACACCTCTGGCAATGCAGTCTGCAGTTGCGCACAGGATTTCGCGTTGATCCTTTTTTAGCCGCGGAAGAACGCGGAAGAACGCGGAAAATCGCATGGGGACGTCAGTTTTCAGTGTTCAGTAATCGCAAAGCCTGCCCCCGTTGGGGCGGATGCTCCTGCTGAGCCGGAATGTTCGGCTCAGCGGGAGCTTCGCCTTCCCAGGATCGCAGTGAACACCGCTGACAATGCAGTCTGCATTTGCGCACAGGATTTCGCGTTGATCCTTTTTTTTGGCCGCGGAAAAACGCGGAAGAACGCGGAAAATCGCATGGGGACGTCAGTTTTCAGTGTTCAGTAATCGCAAAGCCTGCCCCCGTTGGGGCGGATGCTCCTGCTGAGCCGGAATGTTCGGCTCAGCGGGAGCTTCGCCTTCCCAGGATCGCAGTGAACACCGCTGACAATGCAGTCTGCATTTGCGCACAGGATTTCGCGCTGATCCGTTTTTTTTGGCCGCGGAAGAACGCGGAAGAACGCGGAAAATCGCATGGGTACGTGAGTTTTCAGTGTTCAGTAATCGCAAAGCCTGCCCCCGTTGGGGCGAGGCTCGTACCGAGCCGGGGGAATCAGTGGCGTGCCGGGGTGTTCGGCTCAGCGCGAGCTTCGCCCTCCGAGGATCGCAGTCAACACCTCTGGCAATGCAGTCTGCAGTTGCGCACAGGATTTCGCGTTGATCCTTTTTTTGGCCGCGGAAAAACGCGGAAGAACGCGGAAAATCGCATGGGGACGTGAGTTTTCAGTGTTCAGTAATCGTAAAGCCTGCCCCCGTTGGAGCGGATGCTCCTGCCGAGCCGGGGGAATCAGTGGCGTGCCGGAGTGTTCGGCTCAGCGGGAGCTTCGCCCTCCCACGATCGCAGTCAACAACTCTGGCAATGCAGTCTGCAGTTGCGCACAGGATTTCGCGTTGATCCTTTTTTTTGGCCGCGGAATGCCGCGGAATGCCGCGGAAGAACGCGGAAAATCGCATGGGTACGTGAGTTTTCAGTGTTCAGTAATCGTAAAGCCTGCCCCCGTTGGGGCGAGGCTCGTACCGAGCCGGGGGAATCAGTGGCGTGCCGGAGTGTTCGGCTCAGCGGGAGCTTCGCCCTCCCACGATCGCAGTGAACACCTCTGGCAATGCAGTCTGCAGTTGTGCACAGGATTTCGCGCTGATCCGTTTTTTTTGGCCGCGGAAGAACGCGGAATGACGCGGAAAATCGCATGGGTACGTGAGTTTTCAGTGTTCAGTAATCGTAAAGCCCCCCCGTTGGGAGCTTCGCCCTCCGAGGATCGCAGTGAACACCTCTGGCAATGCAGTCTGCAGTTGCGCACAGGATTTCGCGTTGATCCTTTTTTTGGCCGCGGAAGAACGCGGAATGACGCGGAATGACGTGACCGCGTTTTGCGCGGGTATGTGTGGCACCGCGGGCCAGAAACCGTAGCGTGGGCTTTAGCCCGGGCAAGTTGCGCATGCGATTGTTCAGTAACTGTGTTGTCAACCGGAAACCATGGCTAACCACGGAAGACACGGAACACACGGAAAGAAATCGCAGGAGTGGCGGTTTCAGGGGAGGCTTGAAGCAGTAACGGGAATGTTGTGAACGGTGGGGGCAGAACAGGTTGTTTTGCGATCGTGTGTGGGTCTTTTTGTTGGCCACGGAAGGCCACGGAAGGATGTGACGTCGGTTTGCGCGGGCAACGCCCGAGGGACTGGGAGCAGAGCTTCCGAAGCTGTTCCTGAATTCACAGCCAATGCATTCGCCGATCACCATAGGCGGATCAGATTGGCTTCTCTTTGCGAGCCGAAAACTCTGGATTCCCTGCGGTGCAGTGGCGGAATGCCATCGACAACACCCCATTTCACGGGTAATGACAAGGCTCTAGCCCGGGCACGAAGTTCTCGTCATCCTTGAAATCCCCAGTGTTTTTGGGGTGGAGGGGTGAATAGGTTTCCCGGGCTAAAGCCCAGGCTACGGTTTTGGTCTCGGCGTGAAGAATGCTCGGGGGACGGTTTTTGTCGATGGCGTCAGGGATGAATGGGAGGATGTGAAACAGAGTTGTGATTGGTTTGGAT
>Ga0255095_1000347_pt1 | contig 24647 bp, 20 predicted proteins | sample Colum_Law_RepC_8_2_FD_188435 | JGI IMG/M metagenome (GOLD analysis project Ga0255095, IMG submission 188435) | Freshwater microbial communities from Columbia River, Oregon, United States - Colum_Law_RepC_8d | ecosystem: Environmental > Aquatic > Freshwater > River | place: USA: Oregon...
GCCAAGAATCCTCAGCAGATGCTGAAGGATCATGATCCTTCGAAGCCAATCGGTCATCACGTCCCCGTGATTACCGCATCAGGAATGCGAATTGAGAACGGCGTGTTCTCGGTTCCGAACGCCCACAGAGACGAGGTCGTTGCTGGGGCATCAAACGGATTTCCATGGCAGGCCTCCGTAAGAGGTCGTTATGGAAGATTGACACTGCTGAAGGCAGGGGCGACGCGCACTGTCAACGGCAGAACGGTAATTGGGCCTCGGTACATTGCCGATGATTTTCTGTGGCGGGAAACAACCGCCACGGGGTTAGGGGCAAATGAATCTGGTCCACAAATTTCAATTTCCGCGTCAGACAGTTTTTCAGGAGACTCTGATATGAAGTTCGACGCGTTTGTGAAAGCGTGTGGACGAGATGTGGCATCACTCAGTGATGCGGACCGAACCCTGCTTCAGGCAGCCTATGATGCAAAGTTTCCTGATGGTGCGATCACCGCGTCTGAAGGAACAGGAGATGGTGTCACTGGCTCCGGTGAACTCGTTGCTGCAAATGTGCTGAAGGGAATTGAACAGAAGGCCGCAGAAACGGTCGCTAAGTTCAATAACGACCTTTTGGCCGCTGCCAATCAGTTCGAAACTCGCCTGAATGACATGCGGCAGCGTGAACTGCATGCTGCTGAACAGCGCGCAGCCATCTCTGAAGTCTTTGGAACTGGTTATCCGGAGTTGCAGGCGTCGGCGATCAAGGAGAACTGGGACCGACGCACGATGGAACTGCACAAGAAGATCGCTGATTTCGAAAAGGCACCTCCCAAACTCGACATCTTCAGCCGTAGCGGTGGAGATGCTGAAGGTGGACCGGCGTCGCATCAAGTTCTGGCCTGTGCGCTCGCCATCAGCGGCGGTGTAAAACCCTCTGAAATTGAGGCTTCTGGATATGACCAGAAGGTGATCAACGAGGCGGAATCAGCCCGCTGGCGTGGGATCGGCTACCATGCATTGATCCGCATGGCTCTTCAGGCCTCCGGGGAACCTGTTCCCCATCACATCAGCCCGGTTGAATATGGCCGGCTTGCTGGCGAGATGCAGCAGAAGTGGGAGTTTCTGAAAGCTTCTGGTCAACTGCAGGCGTCCAGTGCGTTCTCTGTCATGAATCTTGCGTCGATCAACGACGATGCGATCAACCGCAGTGTTCATGCTCGGTACAATGCATTCCAGTCGGTCATTCCGCGGATCGCCGCTCAGCAGTCTTCGCGAGACTTCCGTCCGAAGAACAATTACCGCGTTATGGGCGGAGGGTTCCTTCAGAAACTGTCAGAATCTGGTGAACTCACCCATCTGAAAATCTCAGATGCGAAGTTCTCGACCGAGATCGACACTCAGGGGGCCATGCTTGCAGTTTCCCGAAAGTACATGGTCAACGATGACCTGTCGATCATCAGCCAGTTTGGTGAGATCCTCGGATTCAAGGGTGCTCAGACTCTTGAACGAGACTTCCACATCATGCTGCTCACATTGGCGTTCTGGAGAACGGCGGTTGGCGCAGCCAAAGAGCCAATCAACTACATCATTGGTGCGGGAAGTGCGTTCGGCTACGACGCTCTGAAGGTGTCTTACGACCTGTGGGCGAACATGCAGGACCGTGAAGGAAATCCCCTCAACGTTGGTCCTGTTGTCTTGCTGGTTCAGGCCGGTTCAATGGCCCTGAACGCTCGCGACATCAACAAGTCAGAAAAGGTCATGACTCGATCTGACAACACCACGAAAGACCGCACGGAAACCAACGTCTTCCAGGGGACTCTCAACAACGTTGTTGAAACCCAGTGGCTGAATCATTCCAGCATGGGGCCACTGAAGACAGCCACTGGGTGGTTCCAGCTCTCGGATCCGAACGTGCAGCCGATGTTTGCTGTCAGCTACCTCAATAATCAGCGAATTCCAATGGTTGAAACCGCTCCGGGCAGCTTCAACACACTGGGCCAGCAGATGCGAGTGATCTTCGATTACGGCATGGGCCAGATCGACGACATCGGCGCAGTCTTCAACAAGGGTCAAGCATAGTCTGAAACGTTGTGCGTAAGCCCTGCGGCAATCACAACGGGGCGAATCTGTGAGTGTGAATTTACCGTTTTGAATCATCCCTCAACTGAGAAATCAAATATGCCAAATCTTATTTGTGAACTTGAACACGGCACGCCGGATCACGACAACCTGCGTACCCCTGCAGCAAGAGATCTGTTGCCAGGCGAGTTGGATTTCAATCCGACGACCGGGACTGTCATGATCGCTGATCGTGGTGCCAAACTGGGCAAAGAATCCGCTGCGGTTGTGCAGAACGGACGCGCGGTCTTCCGCATCAAGAACCCGGCTTACAACCCAGCCGGCTCAAATGCGATCACGCAGCAGATTGGTGCCAAGGTCTATGCTTCGCGCACCGTACCAGCCACTGCGTTCGATGCGACGACGAATCCTTATTCGACGATCATCTACGCCAACGACGCTTCATCGCTGTTCCTTGGAACCGTCGCTGATCGTCCGGTGCGCGTGACTGAAGAGTTCGTCTACGTTCGCTTCGACAACAAATGTCCTGTTGCGATCGGCGCGGCCGCAACATAGTCGACCGGCCCGTGACATCATTCGATGCCACGGGCCAATTCTGACGGAGTGGTCCTTTGGCATCGCCGATCAACCTGCTCAAAAAAGGCCGACAGGCACTGGACAGAGTCTTCGAACAGAAGATGTCTGAGTTTGCTGTCTATCGCCCGCTGGGAGAACAACGGACTGCAAAGATCCGTGTGACACCCGAGGGTAGGCGAGGTGATGCCGAAGAAACTGCATCTGTGAGAACTGAAATCGAAAACCAGGACTTCGTGATTCGGTGTTTAACACCGGTGGAATGCCAGTCTGACACGTTCATGAACTGGCTCGGTCGAGAACCAATTCAAAACGATGAGTTGGTATTTGCTGGGCAGCGATATCTCGCGACACCAGCGTTCAACAGCGAACTGTTTCGGTACACGTCGGTTCATCGGACAGCGATTCGGATTCACTTCGTGGCGGCCGGCCCTGAAAAATGACAACGATTCATCCTCAACTTGCGACGGCAAAGATTCTCGGTGATCGCATCACAGCAGTCATGGGATCAAGTTACGTCGTTACTGTTGAAGATCTGAACGTGCAGCAGCTGGCGAAGCGAGCAAAGGCACCTGACAAGACGCATGTTGTCGTGTCGTGTCAGGAATGCTCGAGGACCGTTGCCTCGCGCCGGAGAGTGCAGACTGGTTCCGCGATGTTCACGATTGAAATTTCGATCACGAGACACACGGGGGATAGTCGTCCTGGAGATTTCGACCAAACCCAACAGTTCTTCGATTCCTGTCAGGCTGTCATCGATGCAGCGATGGGAATCGATGATGCGCATCCGGATGGAGCGGATATCGATCTGCCAGCGCCATGGGGCAGGATCTCATGGCCGGAGGAAGTGACAGAAGTTCCCATGGATGAAGAGCTCAGCTCAACATCATTGCGGTTCCGCAGTGTTCAGTTTCAGTTCAAAGCCACACGTGGGAGTTAATAGATGACCATTCCAACAGGATTGGAGTGCAAACTCCAAATCAACACTGGTACCCAGACGACCCCAGTGTGGGCGACACTGGACCTCGTGGTTGACCTCGACAACAGCAAGCAGGCGGACAAACAGGAAGCGGCTTGCCGCCGCGGCGGAGCCTTCAAGCAATACGGCGTCGGTCAGATCGATGTCGAATGCTCGTTCAACATGCTTCATGATCACTCGGACGCTACATGGGAAGTTGTGCAGGACGCATTCTGGCAGCGAAAAGTTGTTCATTGCCGAGTTCTCGACGGCGACTTCGCCACCTCCGGCACCGAAGGATTCGTGATGACGGCTTACATCTTCGGCAACGACGAAAGTCAGCCGCTGAGCAGCAACGTTGAAGACTCACTGACGTTGGCTCCGTCCAGCAACGGTAAAGGTCCGAGCGACAATCCGATCGCTCCGACGCGAGTCAGCGTGGCCTGATCAATAGTCGAGTTCATGGTTCGACGGGAATGCCATGAACTCGGATTGAGAACGCCACTGTACGGCGGCGAAACGCTCTTCCGTCAGGAGTGTCAGCCGCCGTACTCCATTTATTCACTGATTATTCACTGACGGTTGGCGCAAGACGCGTCCCTCATTTCTCCTGGAGTGCGTGATGAAGAAAGACACGGCGGAATTGTTAGTTGCGATCAAAAGTGCTGGTAAGCACGGCGCAACATGTTGGATTGGACAGGGACCGGTCGTAGCCGCACAGGCCGACGGAGTTCCTTTGGTGGTCGTTAATCGAAAAGAGGTAACGACTGGCGGCAAGATGGAGATTGAGTGCGAGGTTCAGACGACTTCGCTCGAAACTCACTTCGCGGCGGCCGAAAAGACGCTCGTTACACCTCTCCCCGGCCCGGATGCTGACGGTGATGCAGCTGGTGAAGCCGGCGGAGCTGTTGTTTCAGAAGTTGCAACAACGGTGTAGTTTCGAACGCGTTATTTCAATTCTGATGGTGTTTTTTCAATAACCAATGATGGTGGCGTATGCGACAGATTACTTCCAAGTCCGGCACGACACGTGAATATCACATGTCTGCCGGCAAAGGCATGGCTCTGAATGAGAAGATGGGCGTTAAGGTCTTCTCGCTGAACAGCGAAGCCGGCCTGATGCAAATTGCTGGAGTGGATCCGGAGGGCGGTTATCGGCTCTTCATGGAAATGCTCAAGATCACTCCGGAAGAGCTGGATGATTTCGACGTCGATGCGATTTGGGTCTTCCTGGAGGGGTGCTTCACCGATTTTTTCCCGCCGAAAATGCGTCCACGGATCCCCGATCTACTGGAAGCTCTGAAGAAAACGGTGATCGAGCAGCTGGAGAAACAGTTCGGGGCTACGAGTTCCCAGACTGTCCCTTCGAACTCTGTTACTGGCTCGGCGGCATAGTCGGCATTGATCCGACCGACATGACTCTTCGGCAGCTCATGTTGATGCTGAAGGGGAAAATGTGGTCGATCGGAGAGCTGTTTACGGCCGTCGGAGACGCCTTGAGCGGTTCAAAGGCCGGCAAGAGGTCCAAGCGGACACAGAATTCGCGTGAACCGGCTTCAAAGGGCGTTTCAGAGTCAAATCTGTCCCCTGAGAAGCTTCAGACGATTAAGAAAGCCAGGATGAGAGCGATGTTGGGTGCGATCGAGAACGGCGCACTCAAGAGTCGCAACTGACCACAGCTGGTTAATGGCAAGATGGCTACCGGAGTGTGACTGCGAAAGGTGGAAGCCATGGCGCTGCGTCCGCGAGTGAGTTTGGTCAGGGTGCGGACTCATATCAAAAAGGCCGTGCGATTCTATCAGACAAAGCATCGCATCTGCGTCACACGCCAGGCTCAATACGTTCGTCGCGTTGCGATGAACTCCATTAAGCGTGCGCGCAAGAACAGCGGGCGGTCGCGTCCCGGTTCACCACCTTTGTCGCACACAGATGCGCTGAAAAACTGGATCCGCTATGCATGGGATCCCGCGTCGCGAACGGCCGTGGTTGGTCCTGTCCGCCTCAAACACTTCCGAGCACCGCGAGCGCTGGAGCATGGCGGCGTTTCCAAGTGGATCAAACGCACGCGTGGATTCTGGGCATCCGGATACCAGCGAGTGAGAGCACGTCCATTCATGAGGCCGGCGCTTGTAAGGGCACTCCCGCGGATGAGGGCCATCGCAAGAGACGTTTATTCAGCATAGGGAGTCCGCATGGTACAGGGATTTGCTCAGGGGATCACCGCCGCTCAGGCATTCGTACGGATCGGTGTCGAAGACAAGGTGTCCGCTGCACTGGCGGTCATCAAAGGCAAAATTAATCAGTTCGCGTCGGAGATCGGCCGTGTTGGGGCATCTCTGCAGCAGATCGGGCTCGGTGGTGGTCTGTTCGGCGGCGGGATCCTGTACGGGATCAAAAAAGCCACTGAAGAATCCAGCCGAGCTACAGAGGTGAATACCGCTTATGCCGCAACGTTTCGCGAATTGACCGGCGAGGCGGAAGCGTTCGCAGACACGCTGGCCAGTCGGTTCAAACGCGATGTGATCGACGTCAAAGACATTCAACGGTCATTCTTCGGGCTATTCGCCGGCCAGGACTTCCAGCGAGGCTTCTCTGCGCAGGCGGCCAATATCTTCACCAGACTCGCCTATGACTTCTCATCGTTCTTCAACCAGACTGTGGATGAGTCAGCCGGTCGGTTACTCTCGGCGCTGAGTAACTCGGCGGAAGTTGTGCAGCGATTCGGCTTCAACATTCGCACCGCGTCGCTCGAATCCGCATTCAAAGACCTCGGAATTAACAAGACAGTAGAAACGGCATCAGAAGCGGAAAAGCTCATCGCTCGTGTTCTGATTCTGCTGGAGACGTCCAGCGAAGCTCAGTTGAACATCTTTGGGGACATCGATCGCACGATCGATGAGTTCGCGAACCAGACGCGCGGGCTGCAGTCGTCAATCACGATCTTTCTGCGCGCCATCGGCAAGCCATTCGAAAAGGCGCTCGCACCAATCATCGGAGGCCTTGCGAAAGGCACAACAAACGCTGCCGAATGGGTTCAGCAGAATCCTGAGTTGGTAACCCAGATCGGACTTCTGACGGCAGGCCTTGTTGCCGGCGGCGGTGCACTGATTACCTTTGGTTTCGGGCTCAGATTCGCTGCCTTTTCCCTCGGCCCCTTGGTGTCCGCTGTGACTGCACCCATTTTGTGGTTCACGAAACTCTATGACGTGATCGGGTTTACTCTGTTTTCGTTCCGGAATCTGATTCGCTTCGGAATCGCAGGGTTGATTACGGGAATTCGAATTCTGCTGCCGTTGCTCGGCGGAATGTCAACGGCATTCATGTTCCTGGGCAGAAATCTGAAAATCGTTATCCCGCCGCTGCAGTATTTTGCTGCACTTGTCCGCGGAGGGCTCGGCGGAGCAGCGGCAATTCTGCAGGCGATGGCTCGAGCGTTCGTGACTGGCTTCTTCAGCGTCACACAATCGACGGTGCTGGCAGTGACAGGAGTGAATACGTTCGCATCGGGTGTGCGAGCTGCTGCCGGTTCGACTGTCTTTGCCACGTCCGCTGTGAAAGGCTTGCTGCCGTACTTCACCGGCCTCTATACATCAGGGCAGCAAACGGCCGCCAGCATTAGTAACACGGCAAACGCGATTATTGTTGTCTCAAGGTCGGCGACTCAACTTGGAGCAGTTCGCGGTCCTGCACAATTCTTCCGGTCAATCATTGTCGGCGGACAAACTGTTGTTTCATCGCTTAATCAACAGTATCAAGCGTTCACAAAAATTAGTGGATTGCTTGCCGCCCCTCGCAACATCGGCCCAGCAAACACTGTGCAGGCCTTCAGCACGCCAATTAAGGGATTACTCGAGGGGCCAGTTCGGCTTGCAAAGACGGCCATCAGCGAGATCTATGATGCCACCGGGAATGTGCAAAAGCTGCTGGCATCGCCAACAAATATTGGGCAGGCAAATACTGTCAAGGCCTTCAGCACGCCGATCAAGGGATTCCTTGAAGGGCCAATGAAAGATGCAAAGACAATCAATGATTATCTCGGGAGCATTCGCAAGAAGACGGGCGATGCCGTTAAGGGATTCCTGAATGCTCCGCAGGCTGGCATGAACATGGTTCGGAATTACTTCAGTCTGATCAAGAAGGCTGGAGCAGCAACGAGTAATCTTCCGGCTCCAGTCAGCCCGGGCACACTGATCCGGCGCAATGTTCTTTCTGGCGTCGTGGAGTCCGCAGCAAATCTCAGTCGTTCATTTGCCCAGCCGATTGATGTGGCGTTCACCGTAGTGCGATCGAAATTTCAGATTCTGATGAGTCAGATGAGAATCGGATTTAACTCCGTTGCTGCAAGCGCGGCGGCATCCGCACAATCGATAGGGGCCAGGTTCAATGCTGTGTTGCAGGCAATCGGTCGGGCGTTTCTGTCACTCGGAACGAGCATGGTTGCTGTTGGCACGGCAATCCGCAATCGCATCACGGCAGCCTTTTTAGGCGTCGTTGCCGCCGTCAGATCGGCCTACGTTGCCACACTTCTGTTCTCCAAAGGTGTTGTGGCAACGGCTCTGTTCCCGATCACACACACAAAGCTCTTCATTCAGATGATGAAGTTTGGCTTTATTCAGGCCGTTCAGTCAGCAAAGGCATCACTGATCGTTCTGAGAGTGGCGCTTGCCCAGACAGCGGCCGGATTCCTGACCATGGCGAAATCATCCGTAGTGGCATTTCGCACGATGGCCATTCAGGGCGCTAAAGTCGCTGGGCTTGCGATTCTTCCTATCATCGCCAAGCTTGCCGTTCTGTCAGCCATTGCGGTCACTATCGGAGGCCTGTTCCTGTTGTTCAGGGAACAGATAACATCGGCATTCTCTGCTGTCGGTTCCTACATCAAAAATGCATTCTCCGGGATGGCGTCCGCGGCCACATCATTCCTCGGTTCAGCAAAAAGCGTGTTTCTTGATGTGTTCGACTTCGCCAAGCAGCAGTTCTTCTCGCTGTTCGCGATTGGAAAGTCAACGTTCACAGCGTTGAACAACGCAGTCACTGCTGGCGACTTTGGGCTCGCGTTCAAAATCGCAATTGCTGGGGCAAAGGAGGCCTTCTTTTCGTTCGCCTTTGATGCTGTCACACGCTGGGACGATACGCTGTCGGCATTCCTGTCCGGACTCATTCGGCTGAAATTCTGGTTCAAAACAATCTTCACTGAAATTAGCGGCTTTGTTCAGACCTCATTCGAGATCATGGAGTCGGCTCGGCAAAGTACAGTCAATTCCATCAGTCGCGGGATTGTCAGCGGGCTTGTCAAAATTGGTGCCGTCGATGCCAGTGTTCTGGAAACGCTGGAGGAAGATATCGGCCGCCAGGCAAAGGGACGCGCGGAAGCCAGACAAGCCGAAACGATGCGTCAGGTGGCCGCGATTGAAGCGGAGCGAAACGCAGCACTGGCTGGAGTGAATGCTGGCGTTGGTGACTTCCGGCAGAAATTGGGAAGTGCCCTCAGGGGAGCACAACGAGAATCGGCCGGATTGTTTAGTCAGGCGGATCTCGCCGCCAACGGTGGACTTGATGGGGCCATGGCTCCCATCGAGCTTCCGGATGTCTCTGAGTTCATGGCACAGATCAAAGACCAAACATCGGCAGGGCGCTCGTTTGGTGAAGCTGTCAAAGAAAGCCTCAAAGGATTCGACATTCGATCATCAGATGGCTTTCAGTTCATGGTTGACGCGTTCAACAACCGGAATCCAAATGAGGGCGTAGAAAGCCGATTGTCATCAATCGAGCAAACACTGCAGAACGTTGTACCGCAACGAGTCGCGGCCTCATTCGCAGATGAACTCGACAAAACAACGGGAACCGTCGGCCTTCCGACAACAACACGGAAGTAGGATCAACTCGCGCGAATAGAAGGGGCGAATCCAAACGGAACATCAGTCTGGAAAGTAGACCCACCTTTCAATGAATTCTGCGACCGGTCCTGTATGGGACTCCGGAAAATTTGCCAATTCTTTGATCTCCCATCATTACGTGACGTTGTTGGTTATGTACGCAACAACGTTTTGCCGGTGAGTGAACATGACAATCCTACGCGTCGAACACGACTACGATATTGCAAAATTCGATTTTGGCGTGGATGTCGAATCCACCATTCTCGTTCGCTACATCACCACGAAGACCGACACTCGTGAACAGGTCATCAGCGACGGGTTGTACATCGGTAATTATGGGGCGAATGTATCGTCCGTTGCGGGACGCGACCTCTATGTCGTCAAATCGTCACTCATTCGAGCCGGGGAAGATTATTCGGTCGCATGGTGGGATTCAGAAATCAATGTCAGCTCAGTTCAGCCCGAACGGCCTGGATTGGATCCGAATCCGCTCGGTCGTCCAGTTCGACGTCTGAAGTGGGAATCGACGCGTGAAATGATACCCAGCATTGTGGACCATCGGGGACGGGCGGCGTGCAATGGGGCAGGGGATTTCTTCGGCGGCTTCGAGAAAGAAGTTCAGTTGAAGAAATTCTTCTACGTCATGAACTACGCATCGCCTCCGGCGTGGGCATTTTTTCTTGACGGGGCCGTGAACTCGGATGAAATCACGATCCTCGGTGTGACGATGCCGCCAGGAACTGTGAAACTGTACGTTCCGGACGGACCGCTCGAACCAACGATCGAAGGTGGTGTTTCTTACTACCCAATCAATTACGAGCTGCACTTCAACCCGATGGGACACCAGACATTGTTCTGGAACGTTGGGTACCACGAATTGTCATACACAGATATCAATGGCGACCGTGTTTCCCCGACAGCGACGCCAGGTGATTCCGCAGGGCAGTTGAAGTATGTCAAGAAGCGAGCCGTCCGCGACGATCAGGGCGAGCCGGTGAAGAGCCAGGTCTTTCTCGATGGCTTCGGTCGCCGAACGGCTTCGAAACATCTGCGGCCGAAGACAACGGCCGTTGGAACTGCCAACGTAACGAAAGGCAGTGTTCTTATCTCTGCGGGATTCTCGACAGACGACGAAGATGTTGGGATCACGGTTGCGTTTCAGCACGGTATTCCGCAGAGCCATCCACAGCTGTTCGTCTCGGAGATCGTTTCGAGAACGCCATCGAACTTTAATGTGCGAGATCCGCTTCCATGGACCACGTTGGCGACGGTCTTTGTACCGGGCATCAGTGCTGTGTCACTGGCCAACGCTCCGTTCGTCGATTTTGCTGCAGCCGGAATTCCCTTCTAACAAAACGTTGGTGGTAATAAAGAGGACAACCAGATGGGAAAAAAGCGATTCTGGCTTGATGAGGATTTTGCCAGAGCATTACAGGGTTTGCTCGGGCGCGACGCGCTAGCCGCAGATTCGACGACGGATGCGCACCTCGGGTCCTCACAGTCGCGAGAGATGATCACATGCGTGCTGCATGCGGATATCAACGACACAATTTCGCGTGTGGCTTGTACGCGTCTGGCAATCATCCCGGATCGAGGCACCAGGAAGGCGTGGCAAGTTGTTACGGATTCACTCGGAACATCACCGTTCACGCTGACTGTTAATGGTACGTCGTTAGGCCCCTTCACTGCGGCAACGACTACGGCGGCATTTCAGACAGCATTGAATGCGATTACATCACCCACGACACCCAAAGGTTATGTGGTCCACGGCAACTTTTTTGTTTACCCAACAACTGGATTGGCTGTTGCAAGTGGCACAAGTATCGCGACGGCTTACGAGGTTCCATGGTTTCCACTTATCGGAAACTCAGATGCAGCGACAGTTGGATCAAGAAGGCTCGCAAAAACGGGGGAATTTAAGCGAGGGTCAACTCAAGCCGCAGAGTTTATTCACGGATACGGATTTGCAATTGCTGCTGCTCCGGCAGCAGAAGTAGTGGCTGAATCTCCAGCGGAATGTCCATGTGTGTGCATCGAGAATGGCGACGCGGTTGTCAATGGGATCACAACAACATCGCGGTGGTCGATTGCGATGAAGCAGGAGAAGTTCAAGTCGGGGTATGGGACGATCATCTTTCCAGCCGGAAGTTATTCTGTTGTTCTGAATGACGCGGGCAACAAATGGGAACTCGATATCGGCGACGTACTAACGGCAATATACAACGACGGATCGTCCGCCACTGAGGACACGACAATGGACGGAACGCTGTCAATGGAATGGGGTGCCTACGGTCCGGTTGTAAAACTGTGCGTTGACGGATCAGTCCCAGAGCCGGGAGCATAAGCTGCTATGTCATGTCGACAGTGGTCAACGCATACCGGAATCAACGCACCAGGACTATGTTCGTTCGAGATGATTCCTGAAACGGCAAATCCAACGAAGTCATGTTCGATCTGCCTGACTCCAGAGGTGTCGCAACGTATTGCAACACTGCGCGCGTTCAATGTCGATAATGGCCAGCTTCTTTGGGAGAAGATAAACTATCACGTGATAGGGAGAAGTCCGAGCGGTGCCGTGTACGGGTATCGATGGCGCAATGTCACGCTGGGCAAAGAATACGAGTATATCCAAGAATGGTACATCCCAGTCAACCCATACGCCGCAGCGTTCAATGACACGACAAAATTCCAGAACAAGACGACGTCAGTAGTACCTCGTGGTGGCCAGACATGGTCAGGCGATTGTGTGAAAGTGGATATCACTGGCACTGAAACAATCGTGATGAGCGATGCTGTTCGAGTATTCGCCGAACACGGATCGCCAACAGATATTGGTAACAACGCTACTGGAAGATTTCAGAGTTATCAAGGCGCGTGGGTAGGTCTGGGCACTTCGCAGAGGTACAACTGTTCCGACAATCATCTTTACATTGGACATCGCATTGCAGGAGGGTTTAATCAATTCCTGGTTGAAATGACCGACATGCATAAACGTGTCAAAAAACACACATTGAGGATTCCTCCGGGGCTTGCTTTCGCGATGACATCGAACACGCCAAAGTGGGTTGTGAAGTGCGGAACAACAGTGGCAAAATTTGGATTGTATGCGACAGCCGGAGACGTAGAAACAGAACTCGCAACGTTGGAGGGAGTCGTATCGATCAACGCCACAGGTGGTCCATTGTGTCAGACGCAGATGGACATCGACATCGAGTTCGATACTGTCGACAGACAGTTCTCGCATTTTTGCATCGAATGGGCAAATGGGGATCTGCCATCTGGAAGCACAGTAGGAGTCAATTTTCGAACCCCACAAATGTGGTCACTCGAAACACATGAATACTTCGCGCCGTTGGCGCTGAAGACTCTTCAATTCGACTTCGATGTTCCGAGTTTCGTGGCCGGAGTAACAGGCATTATTGCCACGGGAAATTGGGGTCCGCCAACAGTTCCAGGACCATTTGGAGTTCCAAAGAGAGCCATATCACTCCTGCGATGGACAGAAAATTCATCTGTGCCAAACTGGAGAACAATCAATCAGAAGATCTGGGAAGCGGTGCCATTTGATCGCATGATTCAGACTCAAGAATGGCTTGAAACTGGCAGTGAAAACGGCAGAGCATTTGGAGTGTCAGCCGTTGCAAATGGTAAGGTTGCAGTCACAGCAGTTTCACAGAGAGAAGCTGTATTGTCTGGATCTGTTCCATGGCAGACACATGTCATTCTCGATGCGGCAACAGGCGCAGGAATAAGTGTCGGATGGTCAGGGTTTCTTAGCGGAACTCGCATTATGTTCTGTGATGGCGACCATCAGTATAGAACTGGAGTTCGACACGGATTCACGCCGAGCGGTGATCGAGCATCCTACGCAGAACCATTGTATGTTGAAAGTTACGGCACCGACGCGAATGCGGAAGATCTGCGAGAGACAGATGCCGGTGGTGCGTTTGGCGTTGGAACTAAACAGGTAACAATAGCAAGTGGGTGGACATCAAACACCTTAGTTAATCAATTCCAAACGACAACACAGTTCATTTCAAATCCAGCAGAATCATATGGCTACACCTATCGATCCCCGTTTCTGTGTGGATCGACTGGAACAATCCCGTCACAAAGTACTTACCCGTTCGGATCATTTCGTCGAGATTTTTTCTATCTGATGTCATCTGGTACGAGATTCAGTGCGGGAACTGAATGGCAATTGCTTCATGGAAGCGTTTATGGTGACTCATTCTATCCGCAAAAACAGACATCGTGGTTTTCGCTTTACGTGTCACTCGCCACGGTAAAGGATGAACTCGCCGCATGGTATGGATCAGTCGCAGGTGGTGGAGTTTCGATCGTCAGGGTGAATCCATTCGGCGACTCTCCAGATAGAGAGTCAGCATCACCACAATTGCCGACATGGCAGCGGATCAACGAAATCTGGATATTGCGAGACGCATCAGATACGCCAAATCCTTTTTCACCGCTAGCGCCGCGCAGTAACAATGCGATGGCGCTAAAGCTACGCAACAGGCGAAGGATTAACACGCATCCGCTTATTGGGCAGAACCCTGCAACGGGTGAGATCGTCTGGCAGCGAGACATCGGCATGCACCCGACAATTGACGATGAACCAGTTGGTGGATATTTGGTGTCGTTTGCCAACAACACTGTCACCGTGGCCACTACATGCAAAGCAGGCGTTGATACGCCGATCTTTCCGAGGGGAACGTAATGCTTTGCAAAACGTGGAATCTTCTGGCGGAAAAATACTTCAATCCGTTGTGCACGAATCGTTTTTTTCCAGAGCCAGCGAATCAATCGTGTTCGATCTGCGTGACACCAAAGAAAGTCACTGTGGGTTGCGGTGGTGCATGTTGGGACGGATCACCACCGGCATCGATCACGGTATCGGTTGGTGCCTTTGTCGCTGCAAACGGCGCTGATCTGTCGGCCTATACAGGAACGTTCGGTCTCACTCGCACTGGAGTGAGAGCCGACTGTTGTGTGTACACGGGCCGCAGTCCGGGAATGAAGCCATATACTCTCAACTACGGAACGCCATGGGCGACAACTGTGCCAGTTAGCGCTCAAGTTCCTGACATGACTGCGGAAATTTGTTCTGGAGGCAGCGGCTTCTTTCGCATGCGAATCGCTGGCGATCCATTGGCAAGTTTTTTCACTGGAATTCCGGGACAGCCAGCCGGATTCACATGGGATCTATTCCCTGCCAGCAGAGCGCATCAATGCACGTCACCATGGACATTGCCGCGAGCGTCGATGACTCCAGCAAGTCCAGCGGGGCCAGGTGACAGCTCAGTGCTCTTTGTCGGTCAGGTGACACCACCATCAACCGTCTCGCTTCAGTGGTGATGTTTCAGGAGTCTTTCCATGCCATGTAAAACGTGGAGCCAGCCTGACGGAAATCACATTCGTGGTCTGTGCACGAACAAGCTGTTTGCCGAGGGGCCGCTAAAGAATTGCGTTCTGTGCATCACTCCAGTTGATATGAGTGAGTCAACTTGTGGTTGCGCTGATCCACTGACGGTGAGAGCAATTCACTATCTGCAAATCGAGTACATCGGAAGTCCACCAACGGGCAATACATGTGTCGTTGACGATCCGATCGGCGATTTTGTTCTTGTTGGAAATTGTGGGGCAAAGACGCCACAGGATCAGATCACCGTCAACACGTTGGCACCATCCGGCACACCAGTTTGCGAAGGGTATGCACCAGCAGTTGCGGAGGAAAGCAGAGTCAAGAAATACCAGATGGATCTTGTTGGCACGCCATACATGTCCGGAGGAAGGCGACTGCAGGAGATCACATTGACGTACAACAGAAGAGCGGCAACATGGACAGGGCCAACGCCGCCAATTTTCACACAGCAGACACCGTACGTTTTCGATGGGGCAATTCCGTGGTGCACCGATGAGCAGGGATCCGCAACTTTGCTGCAGCGAGGCACAACTGAGAATCCGTCACACGCCGGGATCTTTCCACCTTCAGTAAGAGCAATAATTTCTACGGAGCCATTCGAGTCATGATTAGTTTGGGAAAGACAGACATTGCCAGCGCCGAAATATTTGTTCAGCAGAACGTGGGTTCAATGCTTCGAAGCCTGTCTGACAATGGTTTACGACGCGTCGGTACTATGGCTCGTGGTGAAGAGCTCGAACGCCAGAAAACCGCGTTTGCATTGATTGCAACGGAAGTTGCCCGGCATGAGCATACTGTTGTTGGTTCGGAACCAGTTCCGTGTATTCATCGAGGCGCGAAACGAGAAGTGTGTTGCGGGTCACCTGAGCTCTGGATCTGCCGAAAGCTCAAAGAGAACTGTGTTGCTACACAAAATGATAAGCAGAGACTGCAGAAACTTGTGCAAACTCCCGAAGCGGCTGGTCTCCACGTTTGTGAAGCGTGCGCACTGCGACAGGAGTCGGCTGTGACGAAAGTTGTGGAGATGGACATGACAACAATCGCCGTAGTTGTCCCATGCCACAATTACGCCAGGTTTCTTCCAGAGTGTCTTCAATCACTGAAAGAACAGTCATTCAAAGTGACTCAGATCATCGTTATTGATGACAGCAGCACGGACAATCCCGAGGAAGTCTGCCAACAGTTCGAAGGTGTTGAGTACGTTCGGTGTGAAGTCAAAGATGTTCACGAAGCCAGAGCCATCGGGCTTGCACGCGTGAACACAGTCTTTGTGGCATTTCTGGATGCGGACGACAAAGTAACGCCGGGTTACTTCGAGGAAGCCGTCTCGTTGTTTCGCCAGGATCGTCGGATTGCAATCACTTATCCGACTCTGGAGTATTTCGGCGATGCGTCTGGGCCAGCTCACGGTACGCAGAACGCGCCAGAACAGCTGACATCGGACAGTATTGAGCAGCGAAACTGGGTCTGTGCAGGTTCTGTAATTCGCGTCGAGCTGCTTCACCAGTCGCTGGCCTTCCGTGGTAAGAAGATTGACGGTGGCCGATGTTGGTCACAGGATTGGCACGTGGCAAAGGCGGTCCTGCGATCAGGAGTATCGTGGATTGCAAAGAAGATGAAGACACCGTTGATGTATCGCAAGCACGGCACGAATATGTCAGCGCGTCCGAATGATTCCTACTGGAACGACGCCTATTTCGAGAATGAAACGCTCACGTTAGTGATCGCTTTCAGTGGCCGATGGGATTGTTGGGCAAAGCTTCGCACGTGGCTTGTCACTCAGCAGTGGCCGCGGCAGCAGCTCAGATTGCTCATCATCAATGCGACACATCAACCGTTGTCGCCAGCGAACCTTGGCCTCGAATCATGGGACGGTTCAATTCAGATTGAGAGGTTCGACGCCGGCTATCCGCGACTCGGAGACGTCGAACGCCGAAATGCTCCCGGGGTATGTAAAGCTGTCGAGGCGGCCGTGGCTGGAATCTATAACACGGCTGTGCGATTGCTCGGAACGGAGTACGTCGTATTCATTGAAGATGATGTGATCCCAAAGCGATCGGATGCGATCGAGATGCTGCTGAGGCAGATGGGGCCGTGGGTCGCTGGCGTCTCGGGCGTTTACAGGACAAGGTATCAGGCAGACAAATGCTGCGCGTTCAGCGTTCCCTATACCGGTGTCGAGTCGTTCAAGTCGCTTTCCGGTGAAGGGGTTGAAGTCGTCGGCGGGTCTGGATTCGGGTGTCTTCTGACGCGCCGATCATTGCTCCGCAGGTTTCCTCTGGCCGGAGATTCTCCGGCAAGTTACTTCGATCTGGAGTTTGCTTTGAACGTCAGCCGCTGCGACAACGGCTGGTGGAAATGGCTTCTCAATCATGATGTTCAGGCCGATCATTTGATGATTGCTGCCGCGGATATGTCACCGGTAACACAAACGACCGACAAAATCGCGCCCTGAAACGTTGGGCGTTGGCAATACAGCAATGACGTTGTAGACTTTTTTACGTGGCGGGGGTCGGGTTTAAGGATTTGGCGGGCATGGGAGAGCCTTCCGTGAGTGACAACAGGGATCTGGAGCCGGAGAAACACGATTCTGCCGAATCAGATCCCGCTCAGTCCGGAGATCTTCGGTTGTTCGGTCCTCGCGGAATTCGCATGTTCGTGCCATCCGCGATGGTCAAGTCCATTAGCCCGGCCGTTGCTAAGTACATCATTCCCGCCATCGGCGCATACCTGGTCCCCGCATTGGCCATCAGTTGCATTCTGTGCGGGCTCGGGTACGCAGTGTCACTCGTTATTGAAGCTCTTTCCAGGTAGGAGTATGGATGTGAATCAGATCGTCACACCAATTGCCGTGTCCGGTGTAATCCTGATTTTTGCGATGTGGATGTTGCGAGTTTACGCGGACCGATTTCACAGAGCGCTGGCGTCCGCATGCTGCTTTACAAGTTACATGATCCTGGCGGGGTTCATCTTCTATCAGCATGTCGAACTGACAAAAGCAGTCTCTGAATCGCATCAGCGTGGCAGCGTCAATCGCCATCAGAGTTCGGATGAATTTGGTCAGAAACTCGAACTGGCCGCTCGATAATCCCAGTCCCGCCACCATTGCTGAACGGTCATCACAATGCCAGGGCATGCAACTGAAACGTCTATCCAAATGTCGGGCCCGGGGATCAATGGCAAGATCACCCCTGGCAAGGGCTGGTCGGGCCGGCTGGATCCCGAAGAGGTTCGATCATTCGCTTCGGTCTATTCGCAGGAGCAATGCAATGCGGTGTTTGTGTCTTTGGCAGGGGCGTATTCAAATCCGGCGTGGATCACGGCTCTTGATGTTGCGAAGGTGACTGGACTGAGTGCGACGCTGGCAGCGAAGGCTGATTTGGTTGGTGGGCTCGTTCCATCACATCAGCTTCCGTCCTATGTTGACGATGTGATTGAGTTCGCTGACTTCGCATCTCTCCCAGGAACCGGTGAGTCAGGCAAGATTTATGTCACACTGGCGACAGGCAAGACCTATCGTTGGAGTGGCTCCGCCTATGTCGAACTGACAGATGCAACGGCTGTGTGGGGACAGATCAGTGGTGCTCTGGGGAATCAGACGGACCTGATTAACCATCTGTCGACGAACTATGCCGCCACTGGCCATACCCATACGTTTGCCTCACTCCAGAGCAAGCCGACCACACTGTCAGGCTATGGCATCACTGATGCCTATCCGTTGTCAGGCAATCCATCAGGATTTTTGACGAACATCGCGGATGGATCGATCACTGTGGCAAAGATGGCCAACGTCGCAACAGGGACTGTGTTCTATCGCAAAACGGCTGGAACAGGCGTTCCAGAAGTCCAGACGCTGGCCACATTGAAAGCAGATCTTGGCTTGTCAGGCACGAACACTGGCGACCAGGACTTGAGTCCATATCTGACATCAACAATTGCCTCGTCAACCTACGTGGCGCTCGCGGGCGCTTATGGGAATCCAATTTGGATCACGTCAATAGCCTGGGATAAGTTGACGAGCGTGCCAGCGGCCGTTGCGGCATTGTCCGGAACAAATTCCGGAGATCAGACGATTACACTGACCGGCGACGTGACCGGGGCAGGGACAGGAACGTTCGCCACGACGATCGCCAATGCATCGATCTCGCTCTCAAAGATGGCCAACGTTTCATCATCAACGGTCTACTATCGCAAGACGTCTGGCGCTGGCTCGCCGGAAGTCCAGACTCTCGTGACACTCAAGGCCGATCTTGGCTTGGCAGGCACCAACACTGGCGACCAGGACTTGAGTGCGTATGCGACGATCTCATCATCAATCGCAAGTTTTGTAGCCCTTGCGGGATCTTACTCCAATCCATCATGGATCACTTCTCTCGCGTGGAGCAAGCTGAGCGGCGTTCCAGCGGCAGTGTCAGCCTTATCGGGAACAAACACTGGTGATCAAACGATCGTGTTGACCGGAGATATCACAGGATCTGGCACGGGTTCGTTCGCAGCAACAATTGCGGCCGCATCTGTCTCGTTGTCGAAGCTGGCCGACGTTACGACAGGTACGCTGTTCTATCGTAAGACAGCAGGCGCTGGAGTGCCCGAACTGCAGACGTTGGCGACGCTGAAAACCGACCTGGGACTGACCGGAACAAACAGCGGGGATCAGACCATCACGTTGACTGGTCACGTGACTGGCAATGGGACCGGATCATTTGCGACGACAATTGCAGATGGTGTTGTCACACCGGCAAAGTTTCAGACTGTACCATCGCAAACACTCTACTATCGATTTTCTGCCGGTATCGGGCCAATGCAGGAATCGAATATATCTACGCTGAAAACCGATCTCGGACTGACGGGAACAAACAGCGGCGATCAGACCATCGTGTTGACGGGCGACGTCGCAGGGACCGGCACGGGATCATTTTCAGCAACGATCGCAGCAAGCGCGGTATCGCTCGCAAAGATGGCCAGCGTTGCGACAGGCACAGTGTTCTATCGAAAAACAGCCGGTACAGGAGCGCCAGAAGTCCAGACGCTGGCGACGCTGAAAACGGATCTCGCACTGACTGGAACAAACAGCGGGGATCAGACCATCACATTGACAGGTGATGTGACTGGTTCAGGAACGGGTTCTTTTGCCGCTACGATTGCAACCGCATCGGTGTCGCTGGCAAAGATGGCAAACGTGGCCACCGGCACAGTATTCTATCGCAAGACGGCTGGAACAGGCGTTCCAGAAGTCCAGACGCTTGCCACATTGAAAACAGACCTGGGATTGACAGGAACAAACAGCGGCGATCAGGACTTGAATTCATACCTGACGATCTCAGCAGCAGCAGCAGCATACTTGCCACTGAGCACAACCACATCATTCACGCGAACTGTACTCGGGTCGTCAAACGCGGACGGATTGTGGACAAACATCGGGGCGACACAGTTCGACACGAACACAGCAAACGTTTTCAAGCTGGAAAACGCAGCAAATCGACAAACATTCGAACTCTACAGCCACCTGACTGCAGCAGATAACCTGGAAGGCATCAGGGTGAAGGCCGTTGCTTCAGCCAACTTTGAACTGGGAACATTCGTCGGAACTGTTGGGGGAAGCAATCGTGGCCTAACCATCGGAACATACGACAGAGCAACGCCGACTGTGCTCGACAAATGGATGCACTTCACTGGCGGCACTGGGGAAGTGAATATTTACGGTGGGCTGCTAAGAAATCGCAGGTTTGAAGATTCGACAACGGGATCGATCTTTGTGGGGATGAAGTACAGGGGCACCGAAACAACACCGACAGCATTGCTCAACAATGATGTGATTATGCAGTTGCTCGCGCAGGGTTACAACGGCGTATCGATAGCCACTTCAGCAGCGGTACAGGCGCAGGCAGCAGCCAACTTCACGTCAACAACAACACCTACACGGTTGTTGTTCAACACATGCGATGTCGATACGAATGTTTCATCTGTACGAATGGTGATAACAGAAGGCGGGCTGCTTTCACTTGGACCGTGGTCCACAGCAACACCATTGGCAGCACTGGCGACCCTGATTGGTAACAACGGCAGTGCAGCAGAAAACAACACGCTTCGATTCCATGATTTGGGTAACAACGTAACAACCGGGCAAGTGCTGGGGAAAATTGAGTTTTATTCTGGTGACGCATCAGCACCGGGGGTTGGTGTCAAGGCGTGGATTGCTGGCGTGTGCGAGGCACCGTTCGTAGCCAACGCGGGCATCGCCTTTGCCACAGACACCACCACAGGCACACCGACGGAACGAATGCGTATCAGCAGAAATGGTCGCGTCGGTATCGGCACAACTGATCCGCAGACACGGCTTGAATTGAGTGATGCGGATTCAACAACGATCCGACTTACAAGCACAGACACAACGGCCAGCATCGGACAGCTTGTCGGTGCTGTCGAGTTTTTCGGGAATGACCCAGACGGTGGTGGACCGCGTGTTGTGGGCAACATCCAGTGTGCATACATCCTGACAACTGGCGCAACCGAACTTTACTTCAGCACGAACAACGCGGGGGTGCAAACTGTTGGGGCTCAGTTATCTAAAGAAGGTTGGTGGGGCGTCGGCACATCGCATGGAGCTGGTGGCCTGACAAGTCCACTGGACGTCTTTGGAAACTGTGTTCGTGTCAGAACTCAACGCACGCCAGCATCAGCAACAGCGGCAGGGAATCAGGGCGAATGGTGCAATGACTCAAACTATGTCTATGTCTGCACGGCAACAAGCACATGGAAACGTGCTGCACTTTCAACATGGTAGTCACAGTTAATGACGTATAAGAGAAAAAACATTCTGGAGAATCGACAGATGCCGTTGAAACTGACTGAAGAACAAACACTGGTTGTTCCAGAAAGAGTGATTCCGCCGGCCGAAGCCTCAAAACTTTGGATCGCGTCTGTCTTATTGAATGTGCCAAAGAACGGGAAGTGGTCCGCAGTCACTGAGGGACATCCTATTGATGATTCCGGAACGGTCTACTTTGTGAATCCAGTCACAGGGAACGACACGACTCTGCGGTTGGAATCACAGGATCTCATGGCGGATGCGGCGAAGTCACCGGTACTTGCAGCCGCTATCGATCAGGTGATGGTTGGAATGATTACAGCAGCTACGGAGATTAAGGCACTCCGCGACGCTGAAAAACATGCCTTGGAGGAAGGTCAACGTGGCGAAGAAGTTTCAGGTTAGTTTTGAGGCTCCAGCAAAGCTCATCAGCGGTAGAGCAATGGTTGATGAGAATGAGCAGGAATTGAAACTCGGCAAGTTTCTGGCTGATCATATCGCGGGTGCCGCTGCGGAAAGAAACGTTATCAAGCTCTACGGCTGGGCGTGCAAAATGGCGGCCGGGGATTCGATCGAATTGGACAGCGAGGACATGTCGTCGCTGAAAGCGTTTGTGGAATTACTTCCGAGACTGCCGTTGTTACTAAAAGCTCAATGTCTTGAGATCCTCAATGACGCGAAGGCGAGCGAATGACGATCGTGTCCGTCTACATGCCCGATCTCTCGGGCTACCTTTTGATTCCAGGAAACTCACTCTCTTTGAAACTCACAAAGAGCAGTGATTTCTCGGCACTCAACGGAGCTGGTGATGCTCTGGCCGAAAATGGAACGAGCGGCTGGTTCAGCGGCACGGTTGCAGAACCGTGGTTTGAACGGCTTGGTGCCGCGATTATTGATCAAGCGGGCCTTGTGCCACGCTCCGGAATTCTGAATGTTGGATCCACGATTATTGCCGACGGCTACATCGAAGGCACTGCAGCGAGTGTATCGGCTCCAGATGTGTTGCTGGACACGTATGTCGCGGCTGTCAATAGTTTAAGAACCTTCACGCTGAGTCAGGGAAGCCCGGATGATGCCTGTTACGTGGATCAATTGGTCATCATTTCGGACGTGGCAACGGCAAATCAGAAGGCACGCGTCATTGCCTCTGAATATCTCGCCGGAACGAGATTATTGACGGTCGATCGGGATCCGGCGTTCTCGATCTCCGTTGGTGATCGGGTCGTTATCATTGCCGTTGGCGGAGGATCAAACATCGTCTCAGGATTCACGCCAGACGGACGCGCACAGCTGAGTGCCGCTCTGACTCAGGCCTATGATGATGGCACGCTGGATTTGCCAACCTGCATTCCACTGGTTTCCGGAAGCGATTGGCGAATTGAGTTCACAAGTATTGGCCAGCTGACCGAACGTACGAATCTCATCTTTGCGGTCAAGAACCGAAGCAACGACACAGATTCGGCATCTCTGATTCTGGTCGATACAACAACCGGCCTGAAATTCGTCAATGGATCCGCATACGGTACGCCAGCAAACGCGTCTATCATCGTGACCGATGAAACAGCCGGCACAGGTTACGTGATCGTGAAGTCGGCAGCGACGATCAATCTTCCTTCCGGACAGAAGTATGCAGGCCTCAAACTTGTCAAAGCCAGCGGAGATATTCGAGTGACAGAGCCGTGGCGGCCTTGCGTAACTATCCTGGACGGCATCGTCAAAGCAAATTCATAATTCTTCCGTATCATTTGAAACTTATCTGATCCATTGAACAACGTTTCCGTTACCGCAAATGTCAACGGTTTGAAACAGTTTTTCAAACCGTTTATCATGCTGGTTTTGCAGGAGCGTACGATGGCCATACGAACGATTACCGTCTCGATCGACGAAGGAGTCGCCAAAGAAATCGAGACGTTGACGAATCTGACAATTGAGGAAGTTACAGTCAATTTGCTCAACGGATATACGTCAGATGGTCGCCGAAGAAGCATCCCGATGATTGAGTTGGGGGTGTCGTGGCCGCTGGACTGGTACAAGATGATGCTCAGGGTTTGGGGGGAGAATAAAATCCCGACAAACGTGCGAAAACTCCTGCGCGATTTCATAATGAAGGATCCAAACCGACAGGGGTTTTTCCCATCAGGAATTCCAAAGTTGCGAAATCGCAAACAAATTCAGATTCCCAGTAGGCCACCGGCTAAGAGGCCGGATCGCCAAGCCTCCATTGGGCATCTTGTAATTCCACAGGACTGGAACGATTTCATGTCCGAGCGTTATCCGAACAAGCGGTCGACGTATGTCAAGTTGGCCGTTTACGGAGAACTCTGCAAGTGGCCGTGGCCAACCGGATCGAGCCCCAGCATTCCTCAGGGGATGTTGAAGTTTCGGAAAGATTACCTCTGATTTGAGTGATCCGCAGAGAGACTATAAGCGTTCTTTCAGCCGATCACTTTTTTTGCTGGATCTTTTCGTTGGGTGTAAGATATGCGGCTACGATTCAGGGATGTTCTCGCGGTCCCAAACATGTCATCGGAGGACTACCACGGAAAGCCCTATAACAGCCTTTCCGCGTCTCGCCTGAAGACTCTGATGGAGTCGGAACGCAAATTCGAACTCCGGCACAAACTGAGGCGAGTGTCCCAGGAGGAGAAGAAACACTTCGTTTTCGGGCAAATTCTGCACCATGTTGTGCTCGAGTCGAAGCGTGTTGATGAGACGAACTGGAGCAACAGCACTGTCGCCATGTTTGAGTCGAGGAATATCCCTACGACCGAACCGACGGTCGTCAAAACGGACTCCATTGGAAATGTTGTGGATTCCATCTGGGTGGTTTCGTCTCCCGTTCCGGGACTGTTCCGGGCGTCGCGACGGTGGGGTTATCTCAACGGCTGCCATTGGCGGCATGAGCATGATCTCATTGGCTTGACCGACGACGAATTGGTGGAGCTGGAT
>Ga0255095_1000352_pt1 | contig 24474 bp, 27 predicted proteins | sample Colum_Law_RepC_8_2_FD_188435 | JGI IMG/M metagenome (GOLD analysis project Ga0255095, IMG submission 188435) | Freshwater microbial communities from Columbia River, Oregon, United States - Colum_Law_RepC_8d | ecosystem: Environmental > Aquatic > Freshwater > River | place: USA: Oregon...
TGCACCTCTTTGAAACCTGGCAGAGGCTCGGTGGCTGGGCCCAGGTTGTTCGGGAGCTTCTTCTCCAGCGTGATGGTGTCGCCCACCTTGGCCGCGGTGAGCTCTTTGATGCCCGCGATGATGTAGCCCACCTCACCGGCTTCCAGGGACTCGCGAGGCTGGTTGGCTGGCGTGAAAACGCCCAGGTTGTCGGCGTTGTAGACCGTGTTGGTCGCCATCATCTTGAAGCGCTCGCCCTTGAGCAGGCGGCCATCGACCACCCGCACCAGCATCACCACGCCCACATAGGCGTCGTACCAGCTGTCGACGATCATGGCGCGCAAAGGCGCGTCGGGGTTGCCCTTGGGAGCGGGCACCTTGGCTACCACCATCTCCAGGATGTCCTCAACGCCCATGCCCGTCTTGGCGGAGCACGGCACGGCCTGGGAGGCATCGATGCCGATCACATCCTCGATCTCGCGCTTGGCGTTGTCGGGGTCGGCGTTGGGCAGATCCATCTTATTGAGAACAGGCAGCACCTCGACGCCCAGTTCAAGCGCGGTGTAGCAGTTGGCCACCGTCTGCGCCTCAACACCCTGACTCGCGTCCACGACCAGCAAGGCGCCCTCACACGCCGACAGAGAGCGACTCACTTCGTAGGAGAAGTCCACGTGGCCGGGGGTATCGATCAGGTTCAGGTTGTACACCTGCCCATCGCGGGCCTTGTACTGCAAGGCCGCCGTCTGGGCCTTGATGGTGATGCCCCGCTCCTTTTCAATGTCCATGGAGTCGAGCACCTGTTCGCTCATCTCTCGATCGGACAAGCCCCCGCAGCGAGAGATGATGCGATCGGCCAAGGTGGACTTGCCGTGATCGATGTGCGCGATGATGGAAAAGTTGCGAATGTGCTTCATCGGGAAGGGCCAGGACACCAGACTCGGCTGCCACCAGGAGGTGGCGCGGCGAGCCATAAAAAAGGGCGCGTCAACTGCTGACGCGCCCGGAACCAACAATCAATGGCAACTGCGATAGTTGGGGTTTCATTGTAGGCAAAAAGCCCGGAATGCAAACCGCCCGACGGGTCGCGTCGCCTTGTCGCAGGGCTGCAACAGGCAAGATACACACAAGAAATCCACAGAAAATTCACAAGAACTGTGAATCAGCTGTGGACGGTTTCAGCCAAGCTTGCCGGCTTTCCACATGATGGGGAGCACCCCGCCAGAAAACCGCGCAATCGGGCGCGAACATCGCGGATTTTATCGAATCCAGTCATTAAGCCTGCAGCAAATGCAAGTGCACGCTCACATTCAGTAAAAATCCTCAGTGGGGTGAGGCGACCGCCGGCATGTGGCGAATCCACCACCGGCAAGAATACCCCCGCAATTCGCCGGGGCATGGCGCACGCGCCGCCCCGCCACGGCCTCAGCGAGTCGGTCGGATCACCGCGTACTGGGCCCACTCCCCACGGCGAACGAGAACGCTGATCGGCTTGCTCTTGTCCTGACGCGCCACCACCGCCTCGAACTGACGGACGTTGGCGACCTCGGTGTTGGCCAGGCCCACGATCACGTCGCCCTCGCGAAGACCCGCGCGTGCCGCCGCGCCTTCGGCGGCCGCCACGCGGACCCCGCCCTTGATCTGCAGGTTCTCGCGCTCGGATGCCGTCAGCTCCGCCACCGTCAAGCCCAGCGTTTGCGCCGCGGCTCCCGGCTGAGGCTTCGCACCTTCGGCCGCGCTGGCCCGCTGCTCGGGCTTGTCGGGCTCCAGCTCGGCCACGGTGATGCCAAGATCGCGCGCTGCACCCCGGCGCCAGATGGACAAGGTGCTGCGGGTGCCCGGCTTGGTGTTGCCCACCAGGCGAGGCAGGTCAACCGACTTGTCGATCGCCTTGCCATCGAATTTCAGGATGATGTCACCCGGCTCCACGCCAGCGCGCGCGGCAGGCGAATTGGCTTCGACCCCCCGCACCAGTGCGCCGCGCGGCTGGCCCAGGCCCAGCGATTCGGCCACGTCCTTGCTCACCTGATCGATCTGCACGCCGATGCGACCCCGCGTCACGCGGCCATTGGCCTTGAGCTGGTCGGCCACCCGCACGGCCTCGTCGATTGGAATGGCGAACGAGATGCCCTGAAAGCCGCCCGAGCGCGAGTAGATCTGGCTGTTGATGCCCACCACCTCGCCGCGCATGTTGATCAGCGGCCCACCCGAATTGCCCGGGTTGATCGCCACATCGGTCTGGATGAAGGGAAGGAAATCGCCCGTGTCGCGCTGCTTGGCGCTCACGATGCCGGCGGTGACGGTGTTCTCCAGGCCAAAGGGCGAGCCGATGGCCATCACCCACTCACCCACGCGAAGCCGGTTGACGTCGCCCACCTTGACCGGCGAGAGACCGGCGGCCTCAATCTTCACCACCGCCACGTCGGTGCGCTGATCGGCCCCCACGATCTTGCCCTTGAACTCGCGTTTGTCAGGCAAGGTCACGATCAACTCGTCGGCGCCATCCACCACGTGGGCGTTGGTCATGATCAGCCCGTCGGCGCTGAGAATGAAGCCCGAGCCCACACCACGCGGGCGCTCTTCACCCGAGCCGCGGTCCTGGCGAGGGCCGCGCGGTGTCACCCCCGGGGGCACTGGGATACCGAACCGGCGGAAGAACTCCAACATTTGTTCATCGGTGCTGCCGGCACCTGAAGCCGTCGCGCGCTCCAAGGTGCGGATGTTCACCACCGACGGGCCCACCATGTCCACCAGGTCGGTGAAGTCGGGCAAGCCCCTGACCACCGGTGCGGCGGCAGGCGCCTGGGCAGACGAAGGCGCGTGCGCCAGCAAGAGGGACGCACCCAAGGCGGTGGCGACCAACGTGCTCAGCGCCGCAGGCCAGGACTTGCGCAGATAAAAGCTGGGACTCATGTGACTCCTTGCGGGATATCGCCATCGGCGTCCGGCAGCGCTCAAGGTTGCGTGCGTTCGATGGCTTGAATGAAGCGTTTGAGCGTTACCACGGGGACCTCACCCATGGCCGTTACCCAGTGGTCCCCCACCCGGCGCCCCACGGAATGCGTGGCGCCAACGGCGGCGGGTTTCTCCTGGCGATGGCGCTGCTCGTCGAATGGTTCCACGAAGAGCGAAACGGAAGCCAGGCCATCGGAAAAAACCCATTGCATGGGGGCCTGCCCGGGCGCGACGCTTTGCCCCGTTTCGCGGGTGTGGCAACTCATGGATTGAAAGCCAGGGATGGCCTCTTTCAGCCGCCAGCCTTGGGCTTCGGCGGTCGTCTTCTTGAGCGCGGGCTTGATGACCTCATAGCCACGCGTGTCCCGCATGGCCTGCTTGAGCTTGTCCATGCTCACGGGCGCATCCAGCTGCAGCTCGGTAAACGCCACTTGCTCCAGCACCGCCCCTTGCTCACCCAGGGTCTGGATCTTGACAACCAGCCCCGATTGCTGCTCAGACCAGATGCGGTAGCCAAAACGCCACTCGTCTCGCGGCAGAATCTCCACCGTATCGGCCAGGTGACCGGCCACGCGCTGAACCCCCACCTCCCGAGCCGAATAGAACTGGGGGATCTGGTTGCTCGGCGTGCGCCCCATGTCGGGGAACAGACCGAGCGACTCGCGCTTCTCCACCACGGCGGTCTTGTTCTCTGGCACGAAGGTGATGACTTCGTTGTTGCGGCGAATCGTGGTTCGCGGAGCGCCCGTGAGCGAATCGATGCGCTCCACCTGTTGCTGGCCATCGCACACGTGCCAGATCTTGGAGGCCGACATCGACGCGCCAGCCGACACCACCAGAGTGCCGGTGTAGGCGCGCTGGCGCGAGGCCTCGTGCATGCGGGTGAGCCATTCGCTCACGCTGCGCGAGGGTGCCGACGCCGGCGCCGGCTGGGCCAGAGCCGTGAGACAAGCACCTGCGGTGAGGGCCGTCGCCATGGCGACGCGCCAACCGAGCAGAGCCGTTTTGAGCGGACGGTGCCCGCTGGCCACGGGACCGGATCGTCGAATGCGGAAAGGCGTCAAGGCCATCAACGGTTGTCCCCCGCGTCAAACGTGGCGTTGCGCAAAAAGCCGGTGGAGGCCTGCAAGGCGGTCATGCCGCCGTGTTGTCGGTGCTCCGCGAGCAACTGTTCCAGACGGGGATCCCGCACCACTGGCCCTTGCGGCGTTGCCACCAGCACCGCCTCGGCCTGGGCCGCAGGGGCTGCGGGTGCCTGCACCAGCTGAGGCGACGCGCCGGGACCGGCGACCCCACTGCCCAGCCAAGTGGACCAGCCCACGGCCGCCACGGCCGCCAGAGACGCAAAGCCCGCGACCATTTTCCAGCGGAAGACCGAGTCGTTCGCGGCCTCCTTCGCCGGCGCGCTGACCACGGGCACGGGGGCTGCGCTCACCGGAAGAGGCGAAAGGGTGTCCAACTGGGCGCGAACACCCGCCAGAAAATCGGCGGAGGACCGCAAGCGGCGGTCGGCTGGATCGCGCAAGACATCGCCAATCAGAGCGTAAGTCGCCCACTGGGCATGGGTGTCGGGCTCGCTGACAAGAACTGGTCGACAGAGGCCGGATCGCCCTCACCATCGAACAAGGCCGACACCGCCTCGAACGAGAACTCTTCGCGATCAGACGTGGGTTGCAGCTCGTGTTTCATGGTGCAAATCTCGGGTTCGGAACTCGAATAGGCAAGCGCGTGAGGAACATCACCAGCGCTTGCCCCCTTGCCGCTCCAGCATGGGCTTGATGCGCTGGGAGATGGCCTCGCGGGCCCGGAAAATACGGGAGCGGACCGTCCCGATCGGACAATCCAGTGCCTGGGCGATTTCCTCGTAGCTCATGCCCTCGATCTCTCGCAAAGTGATCGCCATGCGCAACTCTTCGGGCAGCGCATCCATGGCGGCATTCACCGCCTGGGCGATTTCTTTGCTGGCCAGCACCGCGTCGGGCGTTTCGGCATCGGCCACTCCCGCGTTTAGTTCGCGTTCTGGCGCGGAAGTTTCATCGTCGTCGCCCGACTTGAGTTGTGACTGGAACACCAGCGGATCACGCTTGAGTTCCATCAGCTGCTTCTTGGCGGTATTGACCGCAATGCGGTACAGCCAGGTATAGAACTGGGCGTCACCGCGAAACTGCGCCAGTGCCCGGTATGCGCGGATGAAGGTTTCCTGGGCAATGTCTGGCACAGGTCCACATCGCGCACCATGCGGCCGATCAGCCGCTCCACCCGGCGCTGGTACTTGATGACAAGCAATTCGTAGGCGCGCTGCTCGCCCGCCAAGGTGCGCTGCACCAGCATGGCATCGCTGTCGGGCGGTGGTGGTGCGTTGTGGTCTTGGGGAGTCATGCGCGCGGGAATATACCCCAAGGCTCGGATCGCCCTTGGCTCAGCGAGGTTTGGCCTGCGCTTCGACGGCACGGCGAAGCTCGCCCCAGCGACCCTCGGCCAGTGCGGCGGACAACCAGAACCAGTGCGTCTGCCCCCTTGTCTGCCCACGCACCAGCATCCCACTGCCCCAGTCCAGCCGCCTCTCCAGAGCGACGAGGGGCTCTGCCAGCGCATGTCCCTGCGCCTGCCACCACCAACTGCCCGCCTGCGGCGCGAAGCCGCCCGCCACGGCGGTGGCATCCCACCGAAGGGTGCCGTTGGTCGATGCGGCTTCGCGCCGCCAGGCGATCCATGACCAGGTGGCCCAGGCCACGCTCAGAGGAAACACCAACCAGGGGCCTCTCTCGGTGGGCCACACCAAGGCCGCACCGAGCACGCCGGCAAGGCCCATCAGGGCAAGACCGATCAGCGCGAAGCGGGCTGACCAAGAAAAACGCCCCACCGGGTAAGCCACGGATGGGGCGTTCTGCATGAGCAGGCTGCGCGTCAGACGCGACGGAAAACCAGCGTTCCGTTGGTGCCACCGAAGCCGAAGTTGTTCTTCATGGCCACGTCCATCTTCACATCACGCGCCGTGTTGGCGCAGTAATCGAGATCGCACTCAGGGTCTTGCTCAAAGATGTTGATGGTGGGCGGCACCTTCTGGTGGTGCAGCGCCAGCACCGTGAACACGCTCTCGATGCCACCAGCGCCACCCAGCAGATGGCCCGTCATGGATTTGGTGGAGCTCACCACCATCGATTTGGCGTGCTCGCCCAATGCTGCCTTGATGGCATTGGTCTCGTTCACGTCACCCAGCGGGGTGGAGGTACCGTGGGCGTTGAGGTAGCCCACCTGGTCGGCGTTCACGCCAGCGTTGCGCATGGCATTCACCATCGCACGGCGAGGACCGTCCATGTTGGGCGCAGTCATGTGGCCAGCATCGGCGCTCATGCCGTAGCCCGCGACCTCACCGTAAATCTTGGCGCCGCGCGCCTTGGCGTGCTCGTACTCTTCAAGCACCATCACGCCGGCCCCCTCGCCCAGCACGAAACCGTCGCGGTCCTTGTCCCAGGGACGGGATGCCGTGGCGGGATCGTCGTTGCGGGTGGAGAGTGCGCGCATGGCAGCAAACCCACCGATGCCCAGGGGCGAGACGGTGGACTCGGCGCCCCCCGCCACGATCACGTCGGCGTCGCCGTACTCGATCTTGCGGGCCGCTTCGCCAATGCAATGCAGGCCCGTGGTGCACGCGGTCACCACGGCAAGGTTCGGGCCCTTGAAGCCGAAGCGCATCGAGACGTGCCCGGAGATCATGTTGATGATCGAGGCCGGCACGAAGAAGGGGGAAATGCGGCGAGGACCCCGGTTGAGGTACTCGGAGTGGGTCTCCTCGATCATCGGCAGACCGCCGATCCCCGAACCGATGATGCAGCCGATCCGCGTGGCCATTTCCTCATCCAGCTGATCGCCCGTGGGCAGACCCGCGTCCACCACCGCCTGATGGGCGGCAGCGATGCCATAGTGGATGAAGGTGTCCATGGTCCGCGCCTCCTTGGCGCCGATGTAGGACTCCAGATCGAAATTCTTGACCTCTCCCGCGATCTTGCAGGCCATGTTGGACGCATCGAACTTGGTGACAAGTCCGATGCCCGAACGGCCAGCGAGGAGATTGGCCCAGGCTTGCGCCACCGTGTTGCCCACGGGGCTGACACAACCCAGGCCGGTCACGACGACGCGACGGCGGCTCATGTGCGCATCAGCCCTTGTTGTGAGCGACGGCGTAGTCGATGGCGTTTTGCACCGTGGTGATCTTTTCGGCTTCCTCGTCGGGAATCTCGATACCGAACTCGTCTTCCAGCGCCATCACGAGTTCCACCGTGTCCAGCGAGTCAGCGCCGAGGTCGGCCACGAAAGCCTTCTCATTGGTGACCTCCGCTTCGGCCACGCCGAGTTGCTCGGCAATGATTTTCTTGACGCGTGCTTCGATATCGCTCATGTGTCCCTCTGGGGATTGGTTGAAATACAGCCCGCCATTTTAGCCCGGCACGGGATGGAGTCCCGAACGCGAGCCGCCAAGCGGGCAGGGAGTGAAATTTAACTGCGCCCTCAGGCCATGAACATGCCGCCGTTGACGTGCAGTTCCTGCCCCGTCACATAGGCGGCCTGAGGGCTCGCAAGGTAAGCCACGGCATGGGCGATGTCCGCAGGTTTGCCGAGGTGTCCCAGGGGAATCTGACCCAGCAAGGCCTTCTGCTGCTCTTCGGGCAAAGAGGCCGTCATGTCGGTCTCGATGAAACCCGGTGCCACGCAGTTGACCGTGATGTTGCGGCTGCCCAGCTCGCGCGCCAGCGCGCGGGTCATGCCGGCCACACCGGCCTTCGCGGCCGCGTAATTGGCCTGCCCCGGGTTGCCAGACGCGCCCACCACGCTGGTGATACTGATGATGCGGCCGTAGCGCTGCTTCATCATTGGGCGCATCACGGCGCGGCTGGCGCGAAACACCGCCTTGAGGTTGGTGTCGAGCACAGCATCCCAGTCTTCGTCTTTCAGGCGCATGGCCAGCATGTCCCGCGTGATACCGGCGTTGTTCACCAGCACGTGCAGGCGGCCATGGGTTTTGACGACGTCGTCGACCAGGGCATCGACGGCGGCACCATCGTTCACGTTGAGCACCGCGCCTCGGGTGCCTGCGCCGGCGCCGGGCACAGCACCCAGGGTGGCCGAAATCTTGGCGGCGCCGTCTTCGGAGGTGGCGGTGCCGATGACGATCAGACCGCGGGAGGCCAACTCGTGCGCGATGGCGGCGCCAATGCCGCGCGACGCGCCAGTGACCAGGGCCACCTGGCCCGCAAATGCAACTTCAGACATCAAACTCTCCGTCAATCAGACCAGCAGCGCCTTCACCTCGGCCAGCGAGGTGGGGTCGTACAGGGCAGCGCCCACCAGTTCAGCGTCGATGCGCTTGGTCATGCCCGCCAGCACCTTGCCCGGGCCGCACTCGATGAGGGTGCTCACGCCACGGGCGCGGATGGCCTGCACGCACTCCACCCAGCGCACCGGCCCGAAGGCCTGGCGGTACAGGGCGTCACGAATGCGATCGGCGTCCGTCTCGACCGCCACGTCGATGTTGTTGATCAGGGGAATCTGGGGAGCGGCAAAGCTCAAGCCAGCCAGCTTCTCGCGCAGCTTGTCGGCTGCGGGCTTCATCAGGCTGGAATGGAACGGAGCGGACACAGGCAACGGCAGTGCGCGCTTGGCGCCGTTGGCCTTGAGCACTTCGCAAGCCTTGTCCACGGCGGCCTTGCTGCCCGCGATCACGGTTTGGGCTGGGTCGTTGAAATTGACGGCCTCCACCACCTCGGCGCTGCCCGCGCCGAACGTGGCCTGCGCCTCTGCACAACCGGCCTTTACCTTCTCGGCGTCCATGCCGAGGATGGCAGCCATGGCCCCCACACCCACCGGCACCGCCTCTTGCATGGCGGCCGCGCGAAAGCGCACCAGCGGCGCGGCTTGCGCCAGGGTGAGAACGCCCGAGGCCACCAGGGCGCTGTACTCGCCCAGCGAATGGCCGGCCACGGCGGCAGGCTGCGCGCCGCCTTCGGCGCACCAGACGCGCCAGGCGGCCACGGCGGCCACCAGCATCACCGGCTGGGTGTTGGTGGTCAGGGCCAAGGCCTCCTTGGGGCCTTCGTGAATCAGGCGACCGATGTCTTCGCCCAGGGCATCGGAAGCCTCAGCCAGGGTCTGGACGACGACCGGGTGATCGCCCCAGGCATCCAGCATGCCAACCGACTGGGAGCCTTGGCCCGGGAATACAAAAGCAAAAGGTTTCATGAGTGGAATTGCAGCAATTGGGCGGCGCCAGACGCCATCAAAAATCGAGCAGCACCGCACCCCAGGTAAAGCCGCCGCCCACGCCTTCGAGCAGCAGCGTATCGCCCTTTTTCACTTGACCCGCTCGCACGGCGTGGTCGAGTGCCAGGGGAATGGAGGCGGCCGAGGTGTTGCCGTGTTCGTTCACGGTGACCACCACCTTCTCCATGGGCAGCTTCAGCTTTCGGGCAGTGCTCTGCATGATGCGGATGTTGGCCTGATGCGGAATGAGCCAGTCAACGTCGCTTTCCTGCTTGCCGGCCTTGGTGAGCACGGCGCGAGCGGCGTCTTCAAGCACGCCAACGGCCAGCTTGAACACCGCCTGACCATCCATCTTCAGCAGCGGATCACCCAGCACGGCGCCGCCCGACACGTGGCCCGGCACACAGAGAATGCCGACGTGCTTGCCATCGGCGTGCAAATCGGTGGCCAGGATGCCGGGGGTGTCAGACGCCTCCAGCACCACCGCACCGGCGCCATCACCGAAGAGCACGCAGGTGGTTCGGTCATTGAAATCGAGCAGGCGGGAGAACACCTCGGCACCGATTACCAGCGCCTTGTTGGCGCTGCCGGTGCGGATCATGGCGTCGGCCACCGTCAGGGCGTAGACGAAGCCGCTGCAGACAGCCTGCACGTCGAACACAGGACAGCCGGCAATGCCCAGCTTGTGCTGCACGATGGCCGCGGTGGACGGGAAGACCATGTCCGGGGTGGACGTGGCCACGATGATCAGGTCGATGTCAGCCGGCAGCACGCCCGCCGCCTGCATGGCCTGGCGCGCCGCCTCGGCCCCCAGGTCGCTGGCGAAGACACCGTCGGCCACGAAGTGGCGCGCGTGGATGCCGGTGCGCTCCACGATCCATTCATCGCTGGTTTCGATGCCGCGCTCAGCCAGGCGGGCGGCCATGTCGGCGTTGGTGAGGCGCAAGGGCGGCAAGCAGCTGCCGGTGCCAGAAATGCGGGCAAAGCGGTTCATGCGCAATCAGGGGTATCGGTGTTCAGGCGTTCGAAGCGTCGGGCGTCCCGATGGCCGGTGTGCCGTCGATCGGGTGCGGCTGGGCATGCGCGATCCGCTCTTTGACGTTCTGCAGCATGCCGCGGTGGGCCGCATCATAAGCGCGGGCCAGCGCGTGCTCGAACGCAAAGGCGTCAGCGGAACCGTGGCTCTTGAAAACCAGGCCCTGCAAGCCCAGCAAGGCCGCGCCGTTGTACCGCCGATGATCGACCCGCCGTTTGAAGGAACTTAGCACCGGATAGGCAACGATGGCCGCAGCCTTTCGCCAGAAGCTGCGGGAAAACTCGTCCTTGATGAACCCACCGATCATCGAGGCCAGGCCCTCGCTGGCCTTGAGGGCCACGTTGCCCACAAAGCCATCGCACACCACGATGTCGGCCGTGCCCTTGAAGATGTCGTCACCTTCCACGTTGCCGATGAAGTTCAGGCTGCCCCGATCGCCCGCGGCGCGCAGCAGCGCACCGGCTTTCTTGATCACCTCGCTGCCCTTGATGACCTCTTCACCCACATTGAGCAACCCCACGCTGGGCGATGGCCGACCCGCGGTGGCCGCCACCAGGGCGGAGCCCATGATCGCGAACTGGAAGAGGTGCTCGGCCGTGCAATCGACATTGGCCCCCAGATCCAGCACGGTGGTGGCGCCACCACGGGCATTGGGCATTTGCGTGGCGATGGCGGGACGGTCAATGCCGTCCAGGGTCTTGAGCACGTAGCGGGCAATCGCCATCAGCGCGCCCGTGTTGCCAGCCGACACAGCGGCCTGGGCGCGACCGTCCTTCACCTGCTGGATGGCGACGCGCATGGACGAGTCCTTCTTGCGGCGCAATGCGACCTCGACCGGGTCGTCCATGGTGACCACCTCGCTGGCGGGCACGATCTCGCAGCGGGGATGAGAGGCGAGCGCCGATGACGCGCCCATGACTTCGGGCTTGCCCACCAGCAGCAAACGGGCGTCGGGGTACGACGCCAGGAAAGCCTCGCAGGCCGGCAGGGTGGTGGAGGGACCGTGGTCTCCTCCCATGCAATCCACAGCGACGGTGATCATCTCAGCATCCCAAGTGGACGCTTACCGCGCCCGTACCAAGAAAAAAGCCCGCATGCAGCATGCGGGCCGGTGTCGTGTGCAGCGCCAAACCGCGCCCAGGCGCGACTTGGCACAGCCGCCCGTGGCTCAGGCCTCGGACTTGTTCTTCAGCACCTGACGACCACGGTAGAAGCCATTGGGGCTGATGTGGTGACGCAGGTGGGTTTCGCCGGTGGTCGGCTCAACAGCGATGCCCGGCACGGTCAGGGCGTTGTGCGAACGGTGCATGCCGCGCTTGGAGGGGGACTTTTTGTTTTGCTGGACAGCCATGGTGGGCTCCTGAAATCGGTGAGGTCAAACGGTAGGGTGGCAGAAACGGCGTGTCACCACACCGCTCGACCGGTCGGCGCCTCATCCGTGCATGGTTCAATGCAAACAGATGCCAGCGCAAAGCCAAGCATTATAGCCCGACAGCGTACGAGCGCGAAATGACCCGGCTACTTGGCCTTTTTCAGACCAGCCAGGGCAGCAAACGGATGGGGTTTCTTTTCTGGCTCTACCTCAGGCGAAGTCCGGTCCTCCGCCGGGTTCACCAAATCCTGGGGACAGTCGTCGTGCATGGGCACCAGGGGCAGCCCCATGATGAATTCGTCTTCGAGCACGTCCACCATATTGGGCAGCGGCTCCAGCGCCAGCAGGTCTTCCTCGCAATCGTCGTCTTGCGCCTCGGCGGCCGCCTCATCGGCCACCATGCGGAACCAGCGGTCGACGGACAGCGGCGTCTGCACTGGGCCCAGGCAGCGCTGGCAGGTCAGGGGAACGCTGGCCGTGGCTTGCAGGTGCAGCCAGGCATCCGGGTCGGTGCCCTCCGCACCAGGCCGCAGTTCACCTGACAGCGCCCACTCGACGGGGGAGGCAACGTCGACCAGGGCGCGGTCGTGCAGGTCTTCGGTCAAGCGGGACAGGGCAGACAGGGCCAACCGGCCCGACACACGCCCCTGTGCACGCGCAAAGGCGACCGCGTCCAGGCGAGCGGGGTTCCAGGGTGACTTGCCTTCTTGTTTCATGGCGGCAGTGTAAGAGATGCACCGACAATACCGACCATGTCTTTGCACCCTCTTCCCCCCCAGCCACGCCCCCTGGTACTGGGCTCGACTTCCCCGTACCGCCGCGAGCTCCTGCAGCGGCTGGGCCTGCCGTTTGACGTCGCCTCGCCGCACGTGGACGAAACCCCTTTGAGCAGCGAAACACCGGCTGCGCTGGCGAGGCGACTGGCCCTGGCAAAAGCCCGGGCGGTGGCCCTGCGACACCCCGAGGCGGTGGTGATTGGCAGCGACCAGGTGGCCGACCTTAACGGCGAGCCGCTGGGCAAACCCGGCTCGCACGAGAAAGCCGTGATGCAGCTGCGCCGCATGAGCGGCCAGACGGTGGTGTTCCAGACCGCCCTGGCCGTGCGCTGCGAGGCCACCGGGTTCGAGTCGGTTGACCTGGCGGCCGTGCGGGTGGTGTTTCGCAACCTGGACGATGCCGAGATCGAGCGCTACCTGCGGGCCGAAGAGCCCTACGACTGCGCGGGCAGCGCCAAGAGCGAGGGCCTGGGCATTGCGCTGCTGGAGCGCATCGACAGCGACGACCCCACCGCCCTGGTGGGCCTGCCGCTCATCCGCACCTGCCGCCTGCTGCGCAAAGCCGGCCTGATGGTGCCCTGATGCCGGGCCGCCTGTACCTCGTCCCCACGCCGCTGGACTTTGGCACGCCGCAGGCGGCGACGCTGCCGGTCGACCTGTGGCTGCCCCGCGAGACCACCGAGGTGGCCGCCCGCCTGGGCCACTGGATCACCGAAAACGCCAAGTCGACGCGGGCGTTCCTGAAGCGGGTGGACCAGATCCGGCCCCTGAGCACGCCCATTCAAGGCCTGCACATCGTCGAACTGCCTCGCGAATCGCACAAGAAGGGCGATCACGCACCTGGCGCGGCCGACCAGGCCGCCGCCGCCCTGCTGGCGCCCGCCCTGCAGGGCCATGACGTGGGCTTGGTGAGCGAAGCGGGCATGCCGGCCATCGCCGACCCTGGCAGCGCGGTGGTGCGCGCCGCGCACCAGGCCGGCCTGACGGTGCAGCCACTCACCGGGCCGGTGTCGCTGATGCTCGCCCTGGCCGCCAGCGGCCTGAACGGACAGGGCTTTGCCTTCGTGGGCTACGTGCCGCAAGGCGCCAATGAGCGGGCGCAGCGGCTGCGCGAGCTGGACGCTCTCGCTCAGCGCACGGGCCAGACGCAGATCCTGATCGAAACCCCGTACCGCAATGCGGCCCTGCTGGACGCCCTGCTGGCCTGCCTGCACGCCAACACGCGGCTGGCGGTGGCCTGTGGCCTGGGCCTGCCGGATCAGAGCGTGCAAAGCGCGCTGGTGCGCGACTGGAAGGCCCACCCCGCCCGGCGGGGCGCCCTGGCCCTGGACCTGCCCGCCGTCTTCCTGCTGGGGCGCTGATCAGCCTGCGAGGCTGCGAATGTGGGCGCGCACCGAGTCGCGCAACTCGGGGTTGGCCAGCGCCAGGTCAATGGTGGCCTGCAAAAAGCCTTCCTTGCTGCCGCAGTCGTAGCGCTGGCCGTCGTAACGGAAGGCCTGCACTTTTTCGCGACCGATCAGGGCGGCGATGCCATCGGTGAGCTGGATCTCGCCACCGGCACCACGTGGCTGGTGGCGAATGCTGTCGAAAACGGCCGGCGTGAGGATGTAGCGACCGGCCACGGCCAAGGTGGAAGGCGCCTTGTCAGGCGCCGGCTTCTCGACCATGCCAAACACCTCGGCCAGGGGCTGGTTCACGCCGTGCACGTCCACCACGCCATAGCGGCGCGTGTCTTCGCGCGGCACGTCCTGCACGGCCAGCACGGTACCGGGGCTGGAGGCGAAGGCGTCCACCATCTGTTGCAGCACGGTGGGGCCACCCGTCATCTGGGTGGCGCCGATCATCAGGTCATCGGCCAGCAGCACGGCAAAGGGCTCGTCGCCCACCAGGCGCTCCGCGCACAGCACCGCGTGGCCAAGGCCCAGGGCACGGGGTTGGCGCACGTAGAAGCAATCCATGTCGTCGGGCTTGATGGAGTGCACCAGGTCCAGCAGCTTCTGCTTGCCAGAGGCCTCGAGCTCGGCCTCGAGCTCATAGGCCGTGTCGAAGTGGTCTTCGATGGCCCGCTTGTTGCGCCCGGTGACAAAAATCATCTGGCGGATGCCGGCGGCGTAGGCCTCTTCCACGGCGTACTGCATGAGCGGCTTGTCGACCACTGGCAGCATCTCTTTGGGAATGGCTTTCGTGGCGGGAAGAAAACGGGTGCCGAGGCCCCCAACGGGAAACACGGCTTTGCGGATGCTTGTCATGAGAAATGGCGATGACGCAATCGATACTGGGAGGCACACATAATACCGACGCACTCAAAGCACTTACGTGACCGAATGAACATCACCCCTGTGATCCTTTGTGGCGGCTCTGGCACCCGCCTGTGGCCCCTGAGCCGCCAAAGCTTTCCCAAGCAGTTTGTCCCGCTGCTGGGCGACAAGAGCCTGTTGCAGCTGACGCTGGAGCGCCTGGCCTGGTGCGAATCGCCCCCGGTGTGCGTGGCCTCGGAGGACCACCGCTTTCTGGTGGCCGACGCCATCGAGTCGACGGCCAGGCGTGGCGGCGTGGTGCTGGAGCCGGCGGCCCGCAACACCGCCGCGGCCATGGCCCTGGCGGCGCTGCGGGCCACCGATCCCGCCCAGCCCATGCTGTTCTGCCCCGCCGACCACCACATCCCCGACGCGGCCGCCTTTGCCGCCACCGTGCAACGGGGTCTGCCGGCCGCCAACGATGGCGCCATCGTCACGTTCGGGGTGGTGCCGTCCTTCCCGAGCACGGCCTATGGCTACATCGAGCAGGGGCAAGACCTCGGCAACGGCGCGATGCGGGTCAAGCGCTTCATCGAAAAGCCCGACACCGCCAAGGCCCAGGCACTGCTGCTGCAGGGCAATACCTTGTGGAACGCCGGCATCTTCCTGACCCGCGCCGACACCCTGCTGGCCGCGCTGCGACAGCACGCGCCCGACATCCTGCAAGCCTGCGAGCAAGCCATGGCCGCGCCGCAACACGAGCAGATGGGCCACATCGGCTTCGTCCGCCCCGAGAAGGCCGCTTTCCTGGCCTGCCGTTCACAGAGCATCGACTACGCCGTGCTTGAGCAGCACGACCAGGTCGTGGTGGTGCCGTTCCAGGGCCAGTGGAGCGACGTGGGCAGCTGGAATGCCGTGGCGGACCTCACCCCGGCAGACGCCGAGGGCAACCGCATCGTGGGCCAGGGGCATGCGCTGGTGGCCCGCAACACCTACATTCACGCCCCGCATCGCCCGGTGGTGGCGCTGGGCACCGAGGATCTGCTCATCGTCGACACGCCCGACGCCCTGCTGGTGGCCCACCGCGGCCACGCCGAGCGCGTGAAAGACGTGGTGGCCCATCTCACGCAGAGCGAGGTGCCGCAGGCCGCCGTGCACCGGCGCGTGGCCCGACCCTGGGGCTGGTACGACAGCATCGACACGGGCGAGCGCTTCCAGGTCAAGCGCATCGGGGTGAAGCCCGGGGCCTCGCTTAGCCTGCAGAAACACCACCACCGCGCCGAGCACTGGATCGTGGTGAAGGGCACCGCCGAGGTGACGCGTGGGCAAGAGGTGTTCCTGGTCTCCGAGAACCAGTCCACCTACATCCCCATCGGCGAGGTGCACCGCCTGCACAACCCGGGCAAGCTCGAACTGGAGATGATCGAGGTGCAATCGGGCTCGTACCTGGGCGAAGACGACATCGTGCGTCTGGAAGACCGCTACGGCCGCCAACCGCAACGCTGATGGCCGCCATGAACATCCTGCTCACCGGCGGTGCCGGCTACATCGGCAGCCACACCGCTGTCGCCCTGGTCGAGGCGGGCTTTCGCCCCATCGTGCTGGACAACTTCTCCAACAGCCACCCGGCCGTGATGGAGCGCCTGGCGCGCATCACCGGCACCGCCATTCCCCTGGAGCAGGGCGACGTGCTCGACACGCCCTGGGTGGAGTCGGTGCTGCGCCGGCACCGCCCGGCAGGGGTGGTGCACTTCGCCGCCGACAAGGCCGTGGGCGAAAGCGTGGCCCAGCCGTTGAAGTACTTCCACCACAACATCGGCGGTGCCGTGAGCCTGTTGCGTGCGATGGAGGCCACCTCGATCGAGGCCGACATGCCCGCGCCCACCCTGGTGTTCTCCAGCAGTGCCACGGTGTACGGTGACCCGGCGTCGGTGCCCATCACGGAAGACTTCCCGCGCAGCCACACCAACCCCTATGGCCACACCAAGCTGGTGGTGGAAGACATGCTCACGGCCTTGAACGCCGCGCAGCCGCACTGGCGCATCGCCACGCTGCGCTACTTCAACCCGGTGGGCGCACACCCCAGCGGGCTGATCGGCGAAGACCCGGCCGACATCCCCAACAACCTCATGCCCTACGTGGCGCAGGTGGCGATCGGCCGACGCGAGGCACTGAGCGTGTTCGGCGATGACTACCCCACGCCCGACGGCACCGGCGTGCGCGACTACATCCACGTGCAAGACCTGGCCGCGGGCCACGTGGCGGCCTTGCAGACGCTGCTGAACAAGGGAAAAAGCTTCACCGTGAACCTGGGCACCGGCCGCGGCCACAGCGTGCTGGAGGTGGTGAAAGCGTTCGAGCGGGCCAGCGGGCGACCGGTGCCCTACCGCATGGCCCCGCGCCGCGCAGGCGACGTGGCCCAGTGCTGGGCCGACCCCTCGCGTGCCGAGGCCTTGCTGGGCTGGAAGGCCCAGCGCACGCTAGATGAGATGTGCGCCGACGCCTGGCGCTGGCAACAGGGCAACCCCAACGGTTATCGTCCCTGAAGCCTGCCGGCCGGGGCGCCGCCCCGGCCCTGCTGCGCAGCCTCAGCGCAGTTGCACCCCGGCCGCACGGGCGGCGTGGAACATGCCCTCGCCAATGCTGGCGCCAAAGCGCTTGGCCAGGCGCAGGCCCACGTTTTCGCGGTGGGTGTAGTCCACGATGTCTTCGGCCTTCACCACTTCGCGGGCCACGAAATCGAGGTTGCCCAGGCCGTCGGCCAGGCCCAGCTGCACCGCCTGCTGGCCGTTCCAGACCAGGCCGCTGAAGGTGTCGGGCGTTTCCTTAAGGCGCTCGCCACGCCCCTTCTTCACCACGGCAATGAACTGGGCGTGGATCTCGCTGAGCATGGTCTGGATGTAGGCGCGCTGGGTTTCGTCCTGCGGGCTGAAGGGGTCGAGCATGCCCTTGTTGGCGCCGGCCGTGAGCAGGCGGCGCTCGATGCCGAGCTTCTCCATCAGGCCGGTGAAGCCGAAGCCGTCCATGAGCACACCGATGCTGCCCACCATGCTGGCCTTGTCCACGTAGATTTCATCGGCAGCCGAGGCGATGTAGTAGGCGGCAGAGGCACAGGTCTCCTCCACCACGGCGTACACCTTCTTGTCGTGCAAGGCCTTCAGGCGATGAATCTCGTCGTTGATGATGCCGGCCTGCACCGGGCTGCCACCGGGCGAGTTGATGAGCAGCACCACGGCCTGGGCACCGCTGTCTTCAAAGGCCGTCTTGAGCGAGCCAACCACATACTCGGCACTGGCTTCAGCGCCATCGGCGATCTCGCCCTTGATGTCGATCACCGCCGTGTGCGGTGAGCTGGTGGTGGTGGTGGTGGTCTGGCCCACGTAGACCAGCCAGAGAATGCCCCCGAACAGGGCCAGCCAGATCAGGCGACTGAACACGCGCCAGCGGCGCGCGGCCTGTTGCTCGCGCAGGGTGGCGAACAGCAGCTTTTCGATCGTCTCGCGCTCCCATTGGGGCGCGGTCGCGGGCGTCTGCGCAACGGGTGTGCTGGGGCCTGAGGGTTCGTCGGTCATGGCTGAAAAGGCTCAGAAATCAAGGGGTTTGAGGTGGTATTGTGACCGCCAGTGCACCACGCCATCGCGCTCGACCAGTTCAATCTTGAACAGGCCGCCACGGCAAGGCCCGCCGCGACAGGCGCCGGTGTCGGGCTCGTAGGCGGCCCCGTGGGTGGCGCACAACAGCCAACGGCCCGAGTCGTCAAAGAAGCGGTCAGGCTGCCAGTCCAGCTCCATCGCCACGTGGGTGCAGCGGTTGAGGTAGGCATGCGCCAGCCCCTGGTAGCGAATGGCGAAGGCCCGGCAGGTCTGGCCGGCGTAATTCACGTCGAAAGACACCGCCTGACCACCATCGAGCAGGTCGCCCGACTGGCACAGGGGAATCAAGTCGTCGGCTGGCGACATGGTCGTTCAAGCGTGGGCCAGAAGCCAGTCGTGCAGGTCGCCTACCGAATGCGCCACGAATCGCGGCGACAAGGCGGCGAAGGCATCGGGCTCATGCGCGCCGTAGCTCACGCCCACGCTGTGGCAGCCGGCGTTCACCGCCATCTGCAGGTCGTGGGTGGTGTCGCCGATCATGAGGGTGCGCTCCGGGTCGACACCGAACTCGCGCATGAGCTCGTGCAGCATCAGCGGGCTGGGCTTGCCCGCCGTCTCGTCCGCGGTGCGCGAGCCGTCGAACACGCCGCGCAGCTCCACCGCAAGCAAGGCCTCGTCCAGCCCGCGGCGGCTTTTGCCGGTGGCCACCGCCAGCCAGTGGTGCCGGGCCTTGAGGTCCGCCAGCAGGGGCAGCACGCCAGCGAAGAGGCTCAGGTCGTGCTGCTGGGCCATGTAGTGGTGCCGGTAGCGCTCGCCCAGGCGGGGGTAGAGATCGGGCGGCACGTCGGGCGCGGCGTGCGCGAGGGCTTGCATCAGGCCCATGCCGATCACATAGGTGGCAGCGGTGTCGCTGGGTGGGGTGCCGCCCACGTCGGCCACGGCACGCTGGATGCTGCGGGCGATGATGGCGGTGGAGTCGAACAGGGTGCCGTCCCAGTCGAAGGCGATCAGGTCGTATTGGCGCGGGCGGGGGGTATGGGTCATCTTGCGTGGATTATGGGCAGGGCGCCAAGCCAGTGCCGGGCCTTGGCCGCAAGCACCCCAAGGCCCACGGGTAAGCTGGTGTCGAAGCATTTGACACAACTGCCCGACAGGCCAATCGGAACGCGGTCATGTGATTGATTTCAAAAGAATTTTTTCACTGGCACGCCATATGCTCTGGGTGTGTCGATTCCACCGAGGAGACACCCATGAAATCCACCGCCCGCACCCTGTCCAAGGCCCTTGTCGCACTGGCCGGCACTTTCACTCTCTTCTCGGCACAAGCCGCCTTCACCGTTCAAAGCGGGCTGGTGGGTGGCAGCGGCGACGTGGACAACGTGATTTTCAACAGCTGCACGGGCAACATCACCGGACCGGCGCTCATGATCCAGGGTTGCCTGAACGGGCAACCCACCACGCTGGTCAACCTGAGCAGCGACGAATCGATCCGCGTGGCCGGCGGCGGGCAATCTCAGATCGTGGCCGTGGATGGTGGCTTCAGCACCCTCACCATCTCGCTCGCCGCGCTGGGCGACACCTTTGCCAAGTTGCAGGTGAACATCGACATCAAGGACAAGACCAAGGGCGGCAAGGTGACGTTCACCGGCAACCCGCCCGGCACCACCAGCGGCGCCTTCACCCTGGACGACAAAGGCAGCAACTGGTTCACCATCACCGGCGAGGATTTCTCCTCCATCACGCTGAACACCACCACCGACATCATCGTGGACATCAAGCAGATTCGCCTTGGCGGTCAGGGCAGTTCCGATGTGCCCGAGCCGGCCTCCCTGGCGCTTCTGGGCCTGGGCCTTCTGGGGCTCGGTGCCGCGCGCCGGTCCAGCAAGCGGACCTGAGCGCCCTCACACCCCAACCGAATAAGCCCGCTCGCCAGACCACGGCGAGCGGGCTTTTCTCTTTAGCCCAGTTGCGCCGCGTGGTGGCGCAGGTGGTCTTCCACGAAGCTGGCGATGAAGTAGTAGCCGTGGTCGTAACCGGCGTGCCGACGCAGGGTGAGCGGCTGGCCGCCCGCTTCGCAGGCCTGCTCCAGCAGGTGGGGGTGCAGCTGCCCCGCCAGGAACTGGTCGGCCATGCCCTGGTCGATGAGCAGGGGCGGCACGCGGTGGCCGCTCTGGATGAGAGCGGTGGCGTCGTGCCCGGCCCACGCCGAGCGGTCGTCGCCCAGGTAGCCGCTGAAGGCCTTCTCGCCCCAGGGGCACTGCGTGGGCGCGGCGATGGGCGCGAAGGCCGAGACGCTGCGGTACAGCTCGGGATGGCGCAGGGCCAGGGTCAAAGCGCCATGGCCGCCCATCGAGTGACCGAAGATGCCCACGCGGGACGGATCTGTCGGGAAATTTGACAGCACCAGTTCCCGCAGTTCGTGGGTCACCCAGCTCTCCATGCGGAAGTGCCGGCTCCAGGGCGCCTGGGTGGCGTCCAGGTAGAAGCCGGCGCCATGGCCGAAGTCCCAGGCGGCGCCGGCGCCGTCGATGCCGGTGTCGCGCGGGCTGGTGTCGGGCGTGACGATGGCCAGGCCCAGTTCGGCGGCCACGCGCTGCGCCCCCGCCTTGATGGCGAAGGTCTCTTCGGTGCAGGTGAGCCCGGCCAGGTAGAAGAGCACCGGCACGGGGCCGTGCTCGGCCTGGGGCGGCAGGAACACGCCGAACCGCATCGGCAGGCCGATCTCGGTGGAGGCGTGGCGGTAGAAGCCCTGCACCCCACCGAAACAGCGGTGCTCGGACAGGGTTTCAAACGGCTGGGACATCAGTACTCCACCACCGTGCGGATCGACTCGCCGCGCTTCATCAGGTCAAAGCCTTCGTTGATGCGCGACAGCGGCAGCTTGTGGGTGATGAGGTCGTCGATGTTGATCTTGCCGTCCATGTACCAGTCAACGATCTTGGGCACGTCGGTGCGGCCACGGGCGCCGCCGAAGGCCGAGCCTTCCCACTTGCGGCCGGTGACGAGCTGGAACGGGCGGGTGCTGATCTCGGCGCCGGCCTCGGCCACGCCGATGATGATGCTGCGGCCCCAGCCCTTGTGGGTGCACTCCAGCGCCTGGCGCATCACCTGGGTGTTGCCGATGCACTCGAAGGAGTAATCGGCGCCGCCGTCGGTGAGCTGCACGATGGCGTCAACCACGTTGTCCACGTCCTTGGGGTTGATGAAGTGGGTCATGCCGAACTGGCGGGCCATGGCCTCGCGCTCGGGGTTGAGGTCAATGCCGATGATCTTGTCGGCGCCCACCATCTTGGCGCCCTGGATCACGTTCAGGCCAATGCCGCCCAGGCCGAACACCACCACGTTGGCGCCCGCCTCCACCTTGGCGGTGAAGATCACCGCGCCAATGCCGGTGGTGACGCCGCAGCCGATGTAGCAGACCTTGTCGAACGGCGCGTCTTCGCGGATCTTGGCCAGGGCGATCTCAGGCACCACGGTGTGGTTGGCGAAGGTGCTGGTGCCCATGTAGTGGAAGATGGGCTGGCCGTCGATGCTGAAGCGGCTGGTGGCGTCGGGCATCAGGCCCTTGCCTTGCGTGCCACGAATCAGCTGGCACAGGTTGGTCTTGCGGCTCAGGCAGAACTTGCACTGGCGGCATTCGGGTGTGTACAAGGGAATGACGTGATCGCCTTTTTTCAGCGTGGTCACGCCCGGGCCCACGTCCACCACGATGCCGGCGCCTTCGTGGCCCAGGATGGCCGGAAAGATGCCTTCGGGGTCGGCGCCCGAGAGGGTGTAGTAGTCGGTGTGGCAGATGCCGGTGGCCTTGATCTCCACCAGCACCTCGCCGAACTTCGGCCCTTGCAGGTCAACGGTTTCAATGGTGAGGGGCTGGCCGGCCTTCCAGGCCACGGCGGCTTGCGTCTTCATGCGAGTCTTCCTTGGGTTGGCAACAGCCGCCGAGGGTAACCGCGATCGGGTGCCCTTTGGTGGCGCCCGAGAACATCGCGCGCAAGACGTCTGCCGAGGCCTCAGTCGGTGCGCGCGCCGCCCTTGAACCAGGCGCCCACCAGAGCGCGTTCTTCTTCGGTGATGCCGGTGGCGTTGTTCATGGGCATGAGCCGCGTCACCACCACCTGCTGGTACACCGCCTGGGCGTGGCGCTGCACCTCGCCGGGGGAATCCAGGCGCACGCCCTTGCTTTGCAGGGCCTCGCCGTGGCACATCACGCAGCGCTGGGCCAGCACCGGCTGCACCTGGGCAAAACCCACGGTCTCGGGCACGGCCACGGCCACAGCGGCGTAGGGCCAGGGGTGGCGGTTGCGGCCCAGCTTGAAGCCGTGGCGCAACACGAAGAACTGGCGAATGGCGGCACCTGCGGCCATCATGCCGATCAGCACCAGGCCGTTGTGCTCGTGGCCGTAGGTGAAGCTGTAGTGGTTGCTGAGCATGGCGAACAGCACCGGTAGCGTGAAGTAGGTGTTGTGCACGCTGCGCTGCTTGCCGCGCTTGCCGTGAATGGGGTCCACCGGCTGGCCCTGGCGCAGTGCCGCCACCACCTTGCGCTGGCCCGGGATGATCCACACGAACACGTTGGCGCTCATGGCGGTGGCCAGCATGGCGCCCACCAGCAGGAAGGCGGCGCGGCCGGCGAACAGCTCGGTGGCCAGCCACGCGGCCAGCGCCACCAGCACCGCCACCAGCGCGCCCACCTTGGCGTCGCCGTTGCGGCTCTGGCCCAGGGTGCGACAGATCAGGTCGTACAGGAGCCAGAACACCACCAGGAAGCCCAGCGCGGTGGCGATGGCCGCCGGCGGACTCCAGGCCATCACCTTCGGGTCGATCAGGTAGACCGATGGGCTCCAGAGGTAGGACACCAGGAACAGCGCGAAGCCCGAGAGCCAGGTGGTGTAGCTCTCCCAGTAGAACCAGTGCAGGTGATCGGGCAGCCTGGGCGGCGCCACCGCGTACTTCACCGGGTGGTAGAAGCCGCCGCCGTGCACGGCCCATAGCTCGCCGCTGACGCCTTCACGCCGCAGTTGCTCGTCTTGCGGTGGGGTGAGGCTGCTGTCGAGAAAGACGAAATAGAAGGAGGAACCGATCCAGGCGATGGCGACGATGACGTGCAGCCAGCGCAGCAGCAGATTGGCCCAATCGAGCAGGTAGGTTTCCATGGCACCTCATGTGGCGGCCATGCCGCCAGGGTTGACGATTCACCACCGCGGGCGCTCTGAACCGTCCGAGGGCCGCGAACTGAATGCCCGACAAGGCATCGGCTCCGCTGCGACCTAGGCGTCAAAGTGTATACACGTTTTGCCCACCATCAAGGGGCCGCGATGGCCGAGTCGCGAAGCAACAACTGCGCCACCACCGAGGCCGCGATCACCGCGGGCGCCTTCCCGGTGATGCCGGGCAGGCCGATGGGGCAAGTCACGCGCTGGCACTCGGCTTCGGAAAACCCGCGCTCGCGCAAACGCCGGCCGAAGGTGGCCCATTTGGTGCGGCTGCCGATCAGGCCAATGAAGCCCAGGTCGTCCTGCTGGCGCACGCGGGCCAGGCAGGCGGCCACGATGTCCAGGTCTTCGGCGTGCGAGAAGCTCATGACGAGCACGTGCGAGCCCGGGGCCAGCTCCCGCACCGCCGCCTGCACCGGGTCGGAATGCTCGCACTGCACCGTGGGGGGGAGATCGCCAGGGAAGACCTCGTCGCGGCTGTCGATCCAGCGCAGCGCATAGGGCAAGGGCGACAAGGCCTGCACCAGGGCGCGGCCCACGTGCCCGCCACCGAACAAGGCCAGGGGCCGCAAGGGCTGGCGCAAGCGCTCGGCCAGGGCCGGGGCGTCGGCGGCGGACACGCACTCGAAGCGCAGGCGCACCGTGCCGCCGCAGCACTGCCCCAGGCTGGGGCCCAGGGCGACGGCCTCTTCCCAGGCGGCGGCCGGTGGTCGGGCCAGGGCCTGGCGGGCGCGCCGTTCGGCGTCCCACTCCAGGTGACCGCCGCCAATGGTGCCCACCAGGCCTTGACCGAACACCGCCATCCAGGCGCCCGCCTCGCGGGGCACCGAGCCTCGGGTGGCCGCCACCGTGACCAGCACGGCGGGCTCATGGGCGAGGCGGTCGAGAAGGGCGTCTTCAGAAAGGGGCATGTGGCGTCGTTGCAGCAGAAGTTGTGTGCATCGGTAAGCGTGGTGTCCGCTTGGCGAGTATGGGGTCGCCACCGACGCCTGGGCGCCGGAAACCGCCATACACTCCATGCTGGTGCCCGTATACGGGCACCAGCATGGAGTGTATGG
>Ga0255095_1000355_pt1 | contig 24377 bp, 12 predicted proteins | sample Colum_Law_RepC_8_2_FD_188435 | JGI IMG/M metagenome (GOLD analysis project Ga0255095, IMG submission 188435) | Freshwater microbial communities from Columbia River, Oregon, United States - Colum_Law_RepC_8d | ecosystem: Environmental > Aquatic > Freshwater > River | place: USA: Oregon...
CGTCTCTGACGAACACGCTCGCTGACCTTGAGAAATTCGATGAACCACCAGTCGAGCAACGGCGGCGCGACAAGACTGATCAGCACTGAGCACCTGACGCAGAAAAACCCACAACGTGACAAGCGGTGTATAGATGGAGTCATTCCAGGCAACACGCACCGCGTTTAGTGCCTCAAGAACAATCTCTTCCGATAGCACATTTCGAAACGGCAGATCTCCTTCCTGCAGAAACTGCCGCCTCAGAAACGTCACTTGTTGCCGAAACTTCCCCTGATTGATTGGTTGCATCGCAAAGCCTCCTTGCCTGCCAATAAATCGTGAACCCACGAATCATTTAAACAAACAAGGCAAGTCTGCATATGTCGTTTACCCCCAATGACTTGCTGAAAATCTACGTGCCATTCGGGTGTCGGACCGACGCGCGCAGAATAAACTCTGTTTCACACGCGGTCGTGACCAGGTATGACGGTTCAAAACTGGAAAGAACTGGTTCTGAATAGCTTCGTGTCATCCCGAGTTACCTTGAGAGAATGAGATTTTCGCATCGCTCTCTCAAATGGGGACTACCGACGCCATTCGCGAAGCTCCTTTTGCGGTTTTCGTCGATATGACAGATCCGGCCTGGGAGGATGGTAGAAACTCACTCATGACGATTAGTCGATGGTTAGTCCCGAGCCACATACGAGCCTCCAGAGGGGGTTAAGACGTTGTGATCGCATGAGTTCAATCTGATAAAACTGATTGGCAAGTCTTAGCCGCCTTAGCCGGACGAACTGCGTTCGGTCGATCTGACAGTCGCAGTTCGTCGGCTATAAAAAACACCTCACTAAAACTCGCTTACGGGTCATCGACGGCGACGATGTCCGCCGATTGTCGCGTCACCACACCACGGGGAGGTATCATCGCCTTGCCATGTTGTCAGACACCGCAGTGGTCAATCGTCGATATTCCGTGGTTTAAGACGCAACGACCACGAACCATGCTCAGCGGCATAACGGGCGACACCTTCGATGATTCGTCGTCCGTCAACACGTGACCAAGTACGTCAGTCAGACGCCGGTCGATGCCGTTGCTGCGGAACGTGAGCTTTATGTGGTCGATGCAACTCGGCTGACAACATCTCTTTTGCAACTCGCCTAACGTTTCAAGGCCTGGCGATAGCGACCAGGAGTCATGCCGATGCGGTCGCGAAACAGATTGGCCAGATGCTGGACGGACGCGAAGCCGGCTCGCGATGCAATGGCTTGTAACGAGAGTTCCGTTTCGGCAAGATCGGTCTTAACACGTGCCAGTCGAGTTTGCATGATGGCAGCGGTTGCCGATTGCCCAACCGCCGCTTGCAGACAGCGATCGAGCGTACTGCGCGAGACTGCCAGATGCGCGGCGACATCCTCAGCGGTTACAGGCTGACAGGCATTCTCGCGAATGAACCGGATGGCAGCAGCGGCTTCCGGGTCATCGACGGCGATCATGTCCGTTGACAGCCGTGTCACCACACCACGAGGTGGCATCATGGTGCGCCTGGCAATACGGCGTCCCTTCATCCGCTTGGCAAGGACTTCAGCCGCCTTGTATCCGACGGCCACCGCATTGACATCCACGCTGCTCAGCGGCGGACTGGAAACGCGGCAGAAGACTTCATCATTATCGATTCCCATCACTGCGGCGTCTTCCGGAACACGTAGGCCCAGCGTCAGTGCGGCGTCGAGAACCAAGTGTGCTTGTTCATCGTCACATGCAAGAATCGCAATGGGTCGTGGCAAGCTATTTAACCACTCGATCAATTCTTGCACGTCCTGTGGCGACGAGGTGGCGTTACGCGACATGGCCCGTTTGGTCTGCTTGGGCCGAAATACGTTGCACATCGATCCGGCTTCAGCGACCAGTTGCTGAAATCGCTGCCGCCGCTGGTCGATCCAGACTCGCGGTTTACGAAAGAACTCGCACCAGGCGAAATGGCGAAAGCCGCGTTGACGAAAGTGTTCGAAAGCTGCATCAACGACCGGCGCGTTATCGACTCCTACCAGCGGCAGTCCTGCTTCGGGTACTCCGCCACGCACATCGATCACGGGAATCCTCGTTTCCAATACTGCTCGTGCCATCTGGGGCGTATCGCAGCGAACAATGATCCCATCACCTTGCCATGTTCTCAGCCAACGGGGCGGTCGATCGTCGATGTTCCGTGGTTCAAGACGGAGCAACCACGAGCCATGTTCGGCTGCATATCGAGCAACACCTTCGATGATTTGTCGCCCGTGTCCACGCGATGTTTCGATCAAGAGGGCTACGTGAGGTCGCTTATTCATAGTGTTTCATCGTTGCAAGAACCTTACATGTGGTGTCAGTTCTTAAAATCGCTCTTTGAGAAAAGTACGCAATACTTTGAACATTCTTGGCAATTGAGTTTAATCGCCGGGACGACCAAAATGAACACCATAAATAACTGTTACGCAGACTCGACCTGGAGCGTATTGAAAAGATGACCTGGCAATTTAACAAACAACTCTGTTTCACCGTCGCGCTGGTGTCGGTTCTGATCTCAGCGAGTAAGGCACCGTTGGTGGTTGCTGAGGAGCAACTGATTGTTCCCAAGAGAACGTGGCAAGGAATTCCAGGTCTGGAGCGAACGGCCCAGGGCCGCGTTTTCGTCTCGTGGTTTACTGGTGGGTCCAAGGAACCAGCACCGGAGAACACCGTCGTCCTGGCTTACAGTGACGATGCGGGCAAGACTTTCACGGAGCCTCAAGCGATGGCCGTTCCAACGGGCGGCACGCGTTGTTTCGACCCGACGCTGTGGATCGATCCGCAGGGACGGCTGTGGTACATCTTCAATCGGGGAAACGAGATGACCGCACAGCACGATGTGCATGCTCGGATCTGTGACGCCCCTGACGCCACGCCTCCGGTCTTCGGTGACGAGTTTCGTGTTGGCTTTGATGTTCCGTATGCGTTCAGGATGAACAAGCCGACCGTGCTTTCGTCGGGCGAATCGATCATGCCAGTCACGTTAGCACAGGAACCCATTTACGGCTGGTTTGCCGGTTCAAAGCAGTTGCAGGGAGTCGGCATTTCAAGCGATCAAGGAAGAACCTGGTCACTGCATGGCGCTGTCAAAGCGCCCGAGTGGGCACTCGAGTGCATGATCACGGAACTTCGCGATCAGCGTCTGTGGATGTTGATCCGAACGAGCAGTGGGGTGCTCTGGGAAAGCTACTCGCAGGACAAGGGACGCACATGGAGCGAAGGCCAGGCGACCAAGATCGCCAGCCCCGGATCTCGCTTCTTCATTCGTCGCCTCACGTCCGGCAATCTACTGCTGGTCAATCACTACAACTTCAAAGGCCGCAGTCACCTGACCGCCAGGATTTCCAACGACGACGGCGCGACATGGAATGAGGGACTACTGCTCGATGAACGCAGCAATATCTCGTACCCCGACGGCGTCGAAGATCGTGGCGGCCTGATCTGGATCACGTATGATCGCGATCGCCAACGATCTGGCGACATCCTGTTTGCCACTTTCCGCGAAGTAGATGTTGTGGCGGGGAAAGATGTTTCAGGCGACGTGCGACTGAAGCAAAAAGTCAGTTCGCTCGACGACTTAAAGCTCGTGCCGAAAGACTGGGATGCGGCGCTAGCGGGCGATGAAGTGATGAAGCGGCTCGTCAAAGTCACTGCACCGCAGGTGAAAGGGGCTCACGATGCGGAGTTCGTTTGCGTCGGTGACCGCGCTTACATCGTCGAGCACGACAACGATGTCGCACCAGGGCACGGCGCCGGCGCGGCGATGTATTGCGTGCTGACGGTGGTGAACTTGCAGACATTACAAGTTGAGAAGACGCATCTGCTCGCTAAAGCAGGCCAGGCGTATGCGAACGTCACTCTGCCTGAGTCGCAGGTCTTCGTGCCGCGCATCATTCGCAAGGACGAGCAGACGCTGCGGACCTACTTTTGCAGTAAGTCGGAGCACGAACAGACTTGGTATCGCGACTTCGATCTCCGCACGCAGTCTTTTGATGAGAATATCCACAAGGCAAAGCTCAGGACGGCGGCAGGAACCTTCGATATGCAACCTCGCCATTTCCATGCCGATGCAGCGGCTCAGGGTTTCACGAAGCCGCCGATAAACCATGGCCTCTATATCTTTGATTCGTTCAAGGAGTTTGATGGTCGCAACTACGTGGCGCTCAACAATTTTCCTGGCAAACAAAACGCTCTCGCCGTGTTGCTTGATGACTTCACGACTTTCGAGATCATCGGCCATTACAACGAACCGCAGTCGCAGCAGCTCAGCGAATCAGCCGTAAACCGATTGCCGGACGGTACCTGGATGGCGATCTGCCGTAATGACGGAGGAAACTATCATTTCACCACCAGCCGAGACAGCAATGCATGGACCGTCGGTGAAACGAAACCCTTTGTGCCCAACGGCCTCAATTCGAAGCCGACTTTCGACAAGTTTGGCCACGTGTACTACCTTGGCTGGCAAGAGAACACACGTGTTCACGGTTGCAACCGCAGCGTTTTCAACGTTGACATCTCTCGCGATGGTAAGACATGGCAGCGCAAATACCGCTTTGAGTCGCCGCACTCTTTTCAGTATCCGACCTTCCACGAGCACGATGGCAAGATCTGGCTGACCGTGACGCAAAGCGACCACGGCGGCTCCTCGGACCGCATCATGTTCGGCAAGCTGGAAGAGGTCGGCCAGTTTGAATCACAAAGTGGTAAGCAACGCATCGAGTGGCCCGCACCACTACCGCCATCACCGGCACTGATGAAACGTGGCGCGAAGCTGTTTACCGATCGCGATTATGTCATCGACGAAATGTCTGATGCCGTCCGCGATCTCCCCTTTCATCGACAGAGCATTGAACAGACCGATGTGGAAGTCACAAAGCCGGGCGTACTCTTCGCGCTTACACCGACGATTCGTCCAGCGGCCGCGAGCCAGGAGGAAGCGCTTCGAAGAGCGGGCTTCACCAAGGTGGACGTACCCGAGGTGCAGCTCTTCCCGGGTGAGATCAATCGCGTGAGCCTTTACCGCAAAGAGGTTAAGAGTGGCGAGCGACTAAAGTTCAACAAGATGGTGCTGTTGGTGCTCGCGGATGGTGCGGCTGTTTCGAAGCCGGGTCTCAACGCGCCGGTGGTGATTGCAAATCCAGGTGCCTCGTTTCAGGATGAAGCGCGGTCGGGAGCGATGATCATCGGGATGGATCGTACACCGAAAGGCCGTATCTGGGGTTGTTGGACCGGCACGGGGGACAAAAAGGATGGCTATTTTTTGCTGGCCACCAGCGATGATAATGGCACCACATGGTCAAAGCCGCGTCTGGCGGTTGGAGCACGCACGGAGCCCGAGCAGAAACTCAGCGGCGCGCTGGTCGGCAATCTATGGAGCGATCAAAAAGGGCGATTGTGGTTGTTCTTCGATCAGCAACTCGGCGATCCGCAGGGCCGCATCACCAATTGGTTTATCCGCTGCGATGATCCCGATGCTGCTGAGCCCCAGTGGTCAGAGCCGGTTCAGTTCGCCGAAGGTTGTACGCTGAACAAGCCGACCGTGCTGAAAAACGGCGACTGGTTGCTGCCGGTTTCTGATTGGCAGAAGAAAACAGCGAGAGTCTTTGCCTCCATCGATGAAGGCGCATCGTGGAGAGAGCGTGGCAGTTTGCAGTTCCCGGATTGGGAGTTCGACGAGCATATGACGGTCGAGCTGCGTGATGGTCGCCTGTGGATGCTGGCCCGCACTAGCGGCCAGCCGTTCGAGAGTTTCTCCAGCGACCAAGGCAGGACCTGGAGCGAAGCGCGTCAGGCCGCGACGGTGCAAAACATCAACGCGAGATTCTTTCTCCGAAGGCTGAAGTCCGGTCGCATCCTGCTGGTGAAAAATGGCCCTCCCACCGAGCGACTCGCGAAGCGTTCGCATATGTCTGCCTATCTCTCCGAAGATGATGGCCAGACGTGGAAAGGTGGTCTGCTGCTCGACGAACGTAGCTCGGTCTCGTATCCCGATGGCTTCGAGTCGCCTGACGGACTCATTCATATTCTCTATGACTGGAACCGCCACACTGACGCGGAGATCCTGCTGGCGAAATTCCGCGAAGAAGATGTGCTCGCCGGCGAGATCGTTTCGCGCGATGCGAAGCTTCGCATGCTCGCTAACAAAGCGAGTTTACCGGTATCGATTCGTCCAGACGATAAGTGGTCCTTGCAGGCGATTGAAGACGCGAAGCAAGATCGCACCAGCATTCCGTACGATGGCATAACTCCCAACAAGATGGTGTGCGACACGACGCTGCGACTTATGCCGGATAACTCCTGGATTATCTCAATGCTGGCAGGCGATGACTTTGAACCATCGCCGAAGAACTACATCGGTATCACGCGCAGTACCGATGAAGGTCGCACCTGGTCTCCGTTGTCAACCGTCGAGACGACGTTTCCTCGCAGCGGTGTGACGAGCGGCCAGGGAGCGACGGAGATCATGACGATCGGAGATCGCACGACGATGTTTTTCAGTACGCATTCGCAGACCTGGGGCCGTGATTGGCAATCGTGGCAGATGCACAGCAACGATAGCGGTCATACGTGGAGCAAACCTGAACCGATGCCGGGGCGATTGGCGAAGTTCACTTTTATTCGTGGGCACATTATCAAGCGCAATGGCGATATTCTGATCCCTTTCCAGCATTATCTCGGACCTCCAGAAGGAACTCCGGAACCTCCGTCGGAGGAGAAGCCGTGGCACAAAACGCTATTCCACTACGTTAGCAATCCCTGCAACGGAGTGCTCATCAGTCATGACGGAGGAAAGACATTCTCTGAGCACGGCAACATCCGCATCACCGACGACGACCGGTATCATGGATGGGCTGAAAACAGTCTCGTCGAGTTGGCTGACGGGCGGGTTGCGATGGTGATTCGCGCGGACCGACTCGGCGGAGCCCTCTACTACGCTGAGTCGAGCGACGGCGGTCAAACATGGCCGATGTTCGCGACGAAAACTGCGATCCCCAACCCCGGCTCCAAGGCAACTCTCTACGGTTTGGGAGGAGACAAGGTTGCGTTGCTGCACAATCCCAATCCTAAGCATCGCAGTCCAATGGCACTTTGGATTAGTTTTGACGGCATGAAGACCTGGCCTTATCAGCGCGTGTTACAAGCCGAGTCCTGCGACGGTCCGACAGGCCGCATGAACTATCCCGATGGTTTCGTCAGCGCCGACAAGCAATGGCTGCACTTCGCCTTCGACGACAACCGCCATCGATGCGTCCACTATAGCGTCAAACTTCCGCAGTGAACCAGCCATGCGTTTGGTCGTTGCAGTCCTCCCCGCACTTGTCAGTTTTTACGTTATAATCAAGTAGCCTTCCATGATTCGCTTTATCCAATGGTTCAACAATCTTTACCCTGTTTGGCTGGTCACGCTGGCGGTCATTGCTTTCTTTAAGCCGTCGACGATGCTCTGGTTCGACAAGCCATGGATCTTTTGGTCGCTTGCGGCCTCGATGCTCGGCATGGGTCTTACGCTGAGCATCGCGGACTTCAAAGCGATCGGTAAGATGCCTGGTAGTGTGGCATTAGGTTTCATAGCACAATATACGATCATGCCGCTGTCAGGCTGGCTCGTCGCGACAGCGTTAAAACTCGAACCCGGTCTCGCTGTAGGTATCATCCTAGTAGCAAGTTGTCCAGGTGGTATGGCATCGAACATGATCACCTACCTCGCAAAGGCGAATGTCGCGTTGTCTGTCGTGTTGACGATGATCTCCACCATGCTCGCCTTCTTCTTCACGCCGATGTGGACGAGTCTCCTGGCAGGCAAATATGTGCCGGTGGATGCATGGGCACTTTGCCTGTCAGCGTTGCAACTCACGATCGCCCCAATAGTGCTTGGTGTTTTGATTCGTTGGAGATTGCCACGCACGGCGGAGGTGATCGGTGCTTGTGGTCCTACGATAGCTGTCCTGGCCTTCGTGTTAGTAAGCGGAGGCATTGTCGCTGCCAGTGCGGATGCTATCGCGGCGAATTTTGGCAAGCTCGCGATTGCGGCGTTAGCGCTGCATCTGCTGGGCTTCGGAGTCGGCTATGGAATTTCCAAAGTGCTCGGTTACCCTGAGTCGGTGGCGCGCACCGTCAGCATTGAAGTTGGCATGCAGAACGGTGGCCTGGCGGCTTCGCTGGCTCGTGAGCACTTCGCAGCGATGCCACTTGCTGCTGCAGCCGGCGTATTCAGCGGCGTGCTGCAGAATATCATTGGCGGCCTCCTCGCTTCCTGGTGGAAACGCCAACCACCGGAAGCATGATCATGAGCCGCCGCGACATCTACTACTGGAAATGTGATCGCCCAGCTGCCTTTCATGGCACACAGCCGCGCGGCGAGCCGGACATTGTGATGGAGGAATTGCTGCGTGAGGCCTTGCGCGAGCAACTGAAGACGAAGCATGTCGATCTGAGCCCCGGAGCCGGTCAGGGAAATCATCTCACCTGGAATGCCGACGTGGATGGACAGGCGATGTTTGTGCGCGTCGAGAACGGACCCGAGAAAGACGATCATCTCGCCATCGAGTCTGTCGTATTGGACCGTGTGCGCGAAATCGGCGTCATGACTCCCAGGGTTTTTGGCTGCGATGCAACCCGGAGCCGTGTGCCCTTTGCATGGCAGGCGTTGGAGCGGATTTCGGCTCCTGATCTGAACCATTGGTTCAAGCTGGGGAGCCTTGATGCATCCGGCATCGCTTTCGCTATCGGGCAAGGGGTCGCGAAGTGGCAGACGATCACACTGGAAGGATTTGGCACGCTAGAGTGGTCGGTACGGAACGAAAGCCAGGCGACGCTCGAATCGCACAAAAAGCAGTGCGCGCCTATTTCTGGCTCTCGCAGTTCCTACGCCGACTACTTCCATCTGCGACTCGACGAGCACCTTGCCTTCCTCGTATCGAACGGTTTTCTCACTCGAGAGCAACGCGACGAAATCGCCTCCGAAATTGCAAACCACCAGGCCTTGCTCGACCTGGCGCTGGGTTGTCTTGTCCACAAAGATCTCGCGCTTTGGAACATACTTGGCACCCGCGAGCATATCGCCGCGTTCATTGACTTCGATGACGCGATCTCGGGCGACCCGATGGACGATCTCTCGCTGCTCGCATGCTTTCATGACGCGGCATTTCTGTCGCGCGCCTTCGAGGGTTATCAGAGCATCCGACCATTGCCAGAGGAGCATCGCCGCCGCTTCTGGCTGCATCTTTTGCGCAACATGATCGTGAAAGCTGTCATTCGCGTCGGTGCAGGATACTTTAATCGCGATGGCGGCCTGTTCCTGATGGGTCCGGGTGACAACGGTCAATCACTTCGACAGCAGACAGAACATCGCATCGAAACCGCCCTTAAAGGGCTTCAGACGAACTCGGAGTGTTCCACGCTATGACCAAATCATCTCTTCGACTGGGAACCTGGCTCTCGACCGGATCGCCTGCGATTGCCGAACTGGCCGCGTTATGCGGGTTCGACTGGCTGCTGCTCGATCTGGAGCACGGGTGTGAACCTGAGGCGGCTTTGCCCGGTCAGCTTCGCGCGCTCGGCGGCCGCGCCACGAAGCCTGTCGTGCGCGTGGGAGCCCCACATCCCGATCAGATTGCCCGCGTGCTCGACTGGGGCGCAAAGGGGATCATGGTGCCGCATGTGGAATCTGCCGAGACGGCCCGCGAAATCGTCAGCGCCGCGTACTATGCTCCGCGCGGTCGACGTGGTCTGTCACGCACCGTTCGAACGCATGGCTATGGTCTCACTTTCGCCACCGACGCCGAGTCGGCACCACGTATCATGGCTCAGATAGAGTCGGTCGAGGGAGTGACGAACGTCGAGGCGATTGCGGCGGTCGATGGTGTGGACGTGCTGTTTGTAGGTCCCGCAGATCTGCGCCACGATCTGGAGCATCATTCCGAACGGAACGTTGCTGACTTTGATGCCTGTCTGGCTGCGGTCGTGAACGCGACACTGAAGTATGGAAAGGCAGCGGGAATCCTGTGTCGGGATGTCGAATCGATCACGAAGTTCGCAGGTCAAGGTTTCACGGAGATTGCCGTCGAGTCCGACCTCAGCATTCTGAGACAGGCTTACCAAAAAGTCCTGACGGACGGGCGCAGATCGCAGTGATGCCAGCAGGAATGTGTGAAAACGTTTCATCCGTTGATATGGAGAGCTCACGAGATCAAGTCTTTGATAACAGTGCCACCAAACTGACTGAGTTGTTTGAAGCGGCCAGCATGATAAAAGGTGAGTTTGTTGTCATCGAGCCCGAGGAGTTGCAGAAGGGTGACATGGAAATCGCGGATGTGGGCTTTGCCTTCGACGGCTTCCATTCCAAGTTCGTCGGTGGCACCGATCGTGTGACCCGCATTGCAGCCGCCACCGGCCAGCCAGATAGTCATGGCGTTGGGATTGTGATCTCGACCGTAAGCCGTTCCGCCACGCACACCGTTGTCAGGAGTGCGGCCAAACTCGCCGCACCAGACGATAAGCGTGCTTTCGAGCAGGCCTCGTTGCTTGAGATCAGCAATGAGCGCGGCAATGGGTTGATCGACGCCTCGAACAAGATTGCCGTGGGCGCGCTCGATGTAGTCGTGACTGTCCCATGAGCCGTTGTAGAGCTGCACGAAACGCACTCCCTTCTCGACCAGTTTGCGTGCCAACAAACATTTGCGTCCAAAGGAATCGGTTGCGTCGTTTCCGATACCGTAAAGCGACTTTGTCTTCGCGTCTTCCTTCGAGATGTCGAGAGTCTCGGGAACTTGCATCTGCATCCGAAAAGCAAGTTCATAATTGTCCATGCGTGCAGCGAGTTCATCGTGGCCGGGATGCTTCGCTGCGTGCTCGGTGTTCAGTTTCGCGATCAGGTCGAGATTCTTGCGCTGACGCGCAGTGCTCACTCCAGCTGGCGGTGTGAGATCGAGAATTGGCGATCCTTTCGCACGCAGCGGTGTGCCTTGGAATGTCGCGGGCAAGTAGCCGTTGCTCCAGTTTGCCGCACCACCTTGTGGATAGCTGACTTCGGGCAACACGATAAAGCCGGGCAGGTCTTGATTGATTGAGCCGAGGCCATAGTTGACCCACGCGCCGATTCCAGGATCACCGCCGAAGCGGTTGCCGCAGTTCATTTGATACATGGCGGTTGGATGATTGACGCTGTCCACCGTGCATCCGCGAAAGAAACAAATGTCATCTGCGACTTTGGCAAGATGCATCCAGTTCTCCGCCATGTCCGCGCCGCTCTGGCCAGCCTTGATGAACTTGAACGGGCTTTGCACATAGTAGCGTTTGCCACCCTGCATGGCAGATATCTGCTGTCCTTCGCGAACGAACTCCTTAAGGTGCAACTTTTCCAGCATCGGCTTCGGATCGAACGTATCGATGTGCGATGGCCCGCCTTCCATCATGAGGAAGATGACGTTCTTTGCCTTCGCTAAAGAAGGTTGAAGCGGGACAGCGATAGGCGGGGCGTCGTCAGCATCCAGTAATGAGTTAAATGCAATCGTGCTGAGTATGGAACTCATTCCGATGAGTGCATCCCGCCGCAGTAAACATTCATTTCTCATAGCGTCTATTCTCCATTTTCCTGAACCACCATCATCGCCTTCATCCCTGCGCCTTCATCCCTGCGCCTTCATCCCTGCGCCTTCATCCCTGCGCCTTTATCCCTGCGCATTTATCCCTGCGCATTTATCCTTTAGCCTTTATCAATACACATATGCAAACTCGTTTGAGTTAAGGAGGGCGAGGCAGACGTCTGCGAGGGCGCGAGTGTGCGTGGAAACATCGGCAGGTTGTAAGTCGGGTACGAACTCTGCATAGGCGTGAAGCTTCTCGTTGAAAGAAAACTTCTCGCCAGTGTTTTCTTCAATGGCGTCACGGCGGACTTCGAGCGGGGGCTTCTGAGCAGCCGGTATTTCTTCACCGAGTAGTGCTTCGATGTCACGCCAGTGAGCGATGCAGCTTTGCAGCTCCTCAGCATTGGGCAGACGTGAGAAAGTGATCGTGAAGACCCTCTCAATGGCTTCTTCATCACTTCGCGTTTCCTTTACGGCGCGATTGGCGAGGGCGAGTGCTCGGGATTGTGTGCTCTGGCCGTTGAACAGACTGAAGACCTGTGGCGTAACAGTGGAGGCCTCGCGGCGCTCGCACGAAAAATCGGGCGCGGGTGCATTGAAGACTTCCTGCAATGGGTCGGGCAGACCACGAATCTTTAACGCATAGAGTGAACGACGATGACGCTGCGAAGGCAACGGATTCGGCGTCCACGCCGCGGCGAAAGTGCCCATGACCTGACGCGGTTGCAAAGCAGCTTCGAGATTGATCTCGGGGCGATTAGGAATACCGCCCAGCACCGGATTGAGCTCACCTGTGACGATGAGCATGGCATCACGCAATTCTTCGGCGGTGAGTCGACGCGGCCTGAAGGCAGCATAGCTTGTGCCGGTCGGGTCTTTGTCCGCGAGTGTTTTCAAATCGGGATGTGTGGCGCTACGCCGATATGCCTCAGAGTTCATGATGATCCGGTGCATAGCTTTGAAGCTCCAGCCTTTCTCGACAAAGGTCGCGGCAAGCCAGTCGAGCAGTTCTGGGTGCGTGGGCTTTTTGCCGGTACTGCCGAAGTTGTTCGGATTGCCAGCGATAGGCTGATCGAAATGCCAGAGCCAAATGCGGTTCACGATGGCGCGAGTAGTAAGTGGATTCTCTGCGCTGGCAACCCAATCTGCGAAAGCCATTCGTCGGCCTTCGATGGCGTCGGGGATTGGTGACTTCTGTGCGGCAGCAAGCACACTGAGCACGCCCGGTTTCACTTTATCGCCCGAGCCAAAAGGATCGCCGCCGGGGAGCACGCAGGTCTCCTCCAACTCGCCCATAGTCATCCGGTCCGCTGGCATGCGCAGCGGTGTAAAGATGGTTTTGTATTTCCGCGTGCGGCCCCCATACACAGCGAGCGCGTAGGGTTCGTACCGGTCGAGTTCCCACCGGAGGCGTTCGAGTCCTTTGCGGGCGACCCTTTCCAGTCCGAACTGTTCCGGCGTGAAACCGACAAATTTTGGAGGAAAGTCACTTTCCCGCACGCCGGCATTGGTGAGGGCACTGCGTGCGGCTGAAAAGAGGTCCGAATACACCCCAAGCCTCTTCGCGGGTCCTTGTTTCGGCGCGGAAGGTTTACTCGCGGCCTCGACAGCGGTGTTCCACTTCGTCGGGTCTTTAGCGTTATCCTTGAACCAACGCTGCGCGTTTTCCAGCAGCACGGCGTCCAGCCTGGACAGCATGGCCTCATGTTCCGCCAGGGTCTTTTCCAGATAGGTACGCTCCTCGAAGCCATCAATGTTTTCCGTCGGCAGGAAGGGCGCGGCACGTTCCGAGAGCTGTGTCGTCGCAAAGACGGCCTGGATCGAGTAATAGTCGCGGGTAGGCACCGGATCGAACTTGTGATCGTGGCAACGAGCGCATTGCAGCGAGTGAGCGAGGAACGTCTCGCCAGTGCTGTTGACGACATCGTCGAGAAAACGCTGCCTCGCGATCTTCTCGACCTCCATGCCGGTCAATTCCCAGGGCCCCATACGCAGGAAACCGGTGGCGATGATTTTCTCAGAATCATTTGAGTCGATTTCGTCGCCGGCGATTTGCTCTTTGATGAACTGGTCATAGGGCTTATCACTGTTGAAGGCACGCACCACGTAATCGCGATAGCGCCAGGCATTCCCTCGTTCGTAATCGTTCGAGAAACCGGACGAATCCGCATATCTTGTCACGTCCAGCCAATGCTGCGCCATGCGCTCGCCGTAGTGTGGCGACTCCAGAAGCCGCTCGATTACAGAGGCGAAGGCTTCTCCGTCCGGCCGCGAATCCTTTACGAACACATCCACTTCTTCCGCCTTCGGCGGCAGTCCGATGAGGTCGAACGTCGCGCGTCGTATCAACGCTACGCGGTCCGCTGCGGGTGCTGCCTTGAGTCCGTCTGGCATCTTCGCCCCGATGAAGGCATCAATAGGATTGCCTTGGTTTGCGGGCGGCGTCGGCTTCTTCAACGGCTGATAGGCCCACAACCCATCGGGTTTGTATTTCCGATTCGACCACTCTTGCGAGAGGCCGCCGGATGTCTTCATCACGGTTCCATCTTCAAGCGACCATTTCGCTTCATTGGCTTTCGCTACGGCTTGCATACGAGCTTCATCCGGCCACGGCGCACCGCCGGCGATCCAGTCCTTGATCCCGGAGATTTGCTCAGCATAAAGCTTGTCCGCTTCCTTGGGCGGCATGGGCGACCAGTCATCGTGCTGCCGCGTGACCGCGAGATACAGCGGACTCTCCTCCGGCTTGCCAGCGATCAAACCCGGCGTTTCACTCTCGCCACCTTTCAAGATGGAAGCAAGTGACCGCATGTCGAGACCACCACTGATCTTCGCCTCGTCATTGCCATGACAAGCGAGACACTTTTCATGGAACAATGGCGCAATACGACGCACGAACAACAGTTCGGCTTCATCACTCCGTGCCTGGGCTGGCAAGACGGCAGTGATGCAAAGAAAAATTAGCTGTGTGACTTTCATGATGGTCTCGATGGTCACTTCCCTGGTATAGACACGATAGGAATCATTGATTTGAGAAACGTCGCCACCTGCTCACCAAGAAAATCATTTCCCGGCCCGGAGAAGTGTACATCATTGGGGTTCTGCAATTCGGCCAGACGCGGCTTGATTGCTGTGAATAGATCGTCAATGGCGACACCATGCTTTTGCATCACTTCAGCGGCGGCTGCGTTGCGTTGAACAATCGATTCGGCGGAATACTTGCCGGCGACGTCGGGAATCGGAGTTGTGCTGGCCCAAACCAGCTTCGCACCGGTCTGCTGCATTCGCTCGACAAGTTGTTCAAGCCGAGTCGCGTAAGCCGCCAGCGGTGTCGCACGATCGTGGATTCCGAAATTGAAGTGGATCACCTCCCAGTTGCCATCGCCCAACCATATGTCAATTTTCTTCAGCCCGGTCGACGTTGGACCGCAGTTGGCCGGAGCACAATGCACGTTGACGATTCCCTTAAGTTCCTTTCGGACCGTTTGCGTATAGGCGCGTGAGACCGAATCGCCAATGAGAAGCACTCGCGGCAAAGCGGGATCATCTTCGACGAAGTCCCAGGCGTTGGACTTCCCGGCAACCTTCTCACGCTTGTGAATCGGCAGATAGAAGCTGCCCAGCTCCGCCTGCAATGCTTTCTCCCATGCTTGCTGCGCGGACGTCAGCTTTGCCACCCAGGCTTGATACCTCTCTTCCAATTCCGCTTCTTCGCGAGCCTTCATCGCGGCCGCTTCTTTGACGTTGGTTGGCTCCGTTTGCGACAGAGAATGGTGTTCGACTCGCAGTCGATCAATCGGGATGACGACCAGTTCGTTCGCTGCGTGGCTTTTGTGGGTGTAGCCGATGTAGAGCTTGCCGTCGTGCTCGATGGCATAAGGGTAACTGAAGTCGGCTTTCGGGTCGGAGACTCCCGGCGTGCCCTCGAAGACCGACGCGCGAATGAGAAAGACCTTGCTGAAAACCGATTCGCCCGGTTTGCCCACCGCGATGGTCAAGGGGGAACGCGCTCCGCCGGTGTCGGCCGTCGTAGTGCAGACAAGGTAGGGCTCGCCGGTACTCAACGTGCCGGCGTAGGGTTTGCTGGTGGCCATGGGCAGATTCGATGGTGCCGTGGGCGTCCACGTGCGGCCGTGATCCTCGCTGATGGAGAGCAAGGCCAATGCCTTTCTGCCGTAGCGGGCGATGTTGAGGATGCGTTTGTCTTCGACGATGACGGTGGACTCGCCCCAGATGTTGCCAAGACCGGGTGCGGCAGGAATGACGACGAGATCCCACTTCGTGAAGTCGTCGCCCTTGCTGATGGCCACCGCAGGCAGATTGCCAGCTTCGCCGATGCGGAACCCGGCCATGATCCAGTTTCCATCTGGCATTTTCTGCGGCTCCTGCATGGGCCAGAATCCGCCGTCCACGATGGCTCCACGCGGCTCCCAGGCTCCCGTGGTTTCATTCAACTTGTAGGCGCGGGCATGCACGCGGTGGTAGAGTTTCTCATATGCATAAAAGGCACCCATGAAGGCCCACAGGCTCCCACCGTGCGAGAGGAAGACGCCGTGGCTCACCGCGATATCGCCCTCGCCTGCATCCATGACCACGGTCGGCCTCCAAGTCTTGCCCCCATCGTCGCTCACCTTCACATGAGCTTCCTCGGTGGGCGTATTTTCGTGGCCCTTGTTGTAACCATAGGAGGCGTATAGCTTTCCTTTGTGCCAGGCGAGGCCAACGCCAAGCGTGAACTTGCACTGATCCGTATCTGGTTGCTGATTTTTAATGACATAAAACTCCGCGGCTGCCACCCGCGGCAGCTCGGCGGCTTTCGGGAGCGGGTGCGCGACGTCCCACAATAGCAGTCCGACCACCTTCGTCATATCGTGCATGGCGGATACCGGTCGGTAACCTGCGGCGACCTCCTCTGCCTTCAACGCACGGGGTTCCAGGGTGAGTTCATCCAGGGCACCGGTGAAGGGCTGGCGCACCTGGTCCGCATCCCAAATGCCGCCAAGTGTGATTGGAGCTTGTGTGCCAGCGATTGGCGTCGGAAGCTTCACCTCTCCCACGAGCTTTCCGTTCAAGAAAAGCGTTGCTTTGCCTGAATCGACTACCAAGGTTGTGAAATGCCATTTTCCTGCGACGAGCGATTCGTTACAGGAAATCGTACTCCAGCCGTCCTGCCGAAGATGTGCTTTCAGTTTGCCGTCCGGCTCGATGGTGAGGCTCCACTGTCGCTCGTTTCGCGAGTAACGATTCTTGCCGGCGAGCATCTGCTGCTCACCGGAGAGATTATACGGATTGAACCACAACGAAACGGTGAACGAGTCGCTTGCGAGATCTGCGCTATCCTTCAGTTCAATCAGCGAATCGCCATCAAGTACCAAACTCTGTCCGGAGACCCCGACGGCCGTTTTAGCAGTGCCACGCATCGTCAATGTGTCATTGATGTCGTCCAGCGGCCAGTTCGCGACCGGAATTTGCGATGTTTGCGATGTGAGGATCAAAAGCAGAAGAATCGAGTATTTCATGTGGACTTCCTGTTTCATGTGTCTCGCGAACTGGAACGCATCCCCACTATGAGGCCAGCGTGGAACAGGTTATGGCGTAACACGGGGCGAAAGTGCGGCGGGGGAAGCAGGATGACGCAGTTGAGATGCAGGGAATATGCATAGGGGACAATCAATCAACAATGACAATCAGTGGCATTGTTCTGTTTGTTTTGCCCTGGGTTGGTTTGGGTCGAAGAATCGTTGCCGTGGTCTCAGACTTCAGGAAGGAATCCCCGGTCTACTGTTTTATTTGCAGCACGATCCGAGACGCCTTTAACGACGAGTGATAGACCGACTCCGTCGAGATCAATGTGCTCGAACCGAACGGGCCTTCGCCAGTGTTGGAATTTCGATCGTATAACGGGAACAGAGAACCACAGATGTCGACTCGAAGTCGATGCCCTTTGGCAATGGTTGCGGCACAAGGACCGAGATCCACAGTGATCTCGTACACTTTGCCAGATTGCAGCGGCGATGGTACAAGCAACGAATCTCGATATCGGCCTCGAAGAATGCCGGTCGCAAGATTTTGAGCAAAACCGTCCGGTCGTACATCGACCAGCTTCACGGCCCAATCCGCATCCGGCGTGTCGGCGCTCACAAACAGTTTCGCTTTGCCATTGCCCGCAAAGCTGAGCGGCTCAGTCAACACATCACTTGTATAGACAAGCACGTCCTCGCGGTCTTCGAGAGCACTTTGATCAACCGGTCCCCATACCGCAGCTTTCATCGGACGCGTCTCCGTGACAGGGCAGGCTGGTACAGGATGAGCCGGATCCGCCCGAAACGTATCGGCGGGTTCTTCGCCAGCAGGTTCTTCGCGGTTCAACTTGCCCGCGCCGCTACGAGTGTTCGCCTTGCTGTCCGAGTGAAGGTAGAACGATGTCGCCGAGAAGCCTTCGGGTGGCCACGTTTGCGCATCATGCCAGGAATTGTCCCCCATAGAAAAATATCGCACGGGCGGAAACGGCCTGGCGATTGCGACGGGATCCTGTTTAAGATGGCGATCGAACCAGTCCAACTGAAGTGCGAAAGTATCCATTTCAGCATCAGGGCCGAAATCAACTTCAGCAACCGTCGCCTTGCCAACAGTGCCGTGATCCCACGGACCAAGGACCAGTCGTTGTTGCTTGCGAGTCTGCCGATCGCGAGACTGCTGCATGATCATGAAGTTTCCAACGGACTCACGCGAGAAAAAGTCGTAATAGCCCACGACATGCAATGCGGGCATCTTCAAGTTGGGCAGTTCGTCTGTCAGATCCAGTCGCTTCCAAAAACCATTTGGTTCAGGATGAGTGAGGTACGCATCCAGCCATGGCATTGGCCAGCCGATCGCCTCATCGACATCGCTCAGCGGTAGCCGCAGGAGCGCTTCATTCATGTCCGCTGGTTGTACACCTTCTGGCTTAGGAGTGTTGCCAGCCAGCCAGCTTGAAATGAGCGACAACCGGACGGCACCGCCCAAGTACAGGTTGCGATAAAAACTGCTCCACGTTGCCTGAGGTGCGATCGCTGCCAGGCCGGGCGGATATTCGACTGCCGCCTGCCACTGCACAGCGCCCACATAAGACCCGCCCATCATGCCCACACGACCGCTGCACCACGCTTGACGCGTGATCCATTCGATGGTGTCAAATCCATCCTGGCCCTCGTTGTTGTATGGAGCCAGCACCCCTTCCGATTCACGCGTCCCGCGACAGTCCTGAATCAGAACGATATAGCCAGCCTCGGCATACTTCTCCGCATTCCCTTTCTGTTTCGACTTGTCATAGGGCGTGCGCATCAGGATGACGGGCGCCTTCGATACCGCGGCATCACGATAGATGTCGGTCGCAAGTGCTATGCCATCGCGCATGCGTATCGAGACGGTTTCGGTTGCGACATCGGCCATTGCGCTGCTTGTGATTGCCGCAGCAACGAGGATAACAACGAGATGTTTCATACAGGTGCCCTAAGACAAAATTTCCTTCACGACGGAGCCATACACATCGGTGAGCCGGAAGTCGCGGCCGAGGTGGCGTCGAGTGAGACGGGTATGATCGAGGCCGAGCAGATGCAACATGGTCGCGTGCAGATCGTGAAGATGCACTTTGCCGTCGATGACCTGGTAGCCCATCGCATCAGTCTCGCCATACGTCAGCCCCGGTTTGATGCCGCCTCCAGCCATCCATGCGCAGAAACTCTGCGGTTGATGCTCGCGACCGTGTTTGTCAATCGGAGCTGTTCCGCTCAAATCCTGACTCCATGGCGTGCGACCAAATTCGCCTGACCATAGAACCAGCGTATCGTCCAGCATGCCCCGCAGTTTCAGGTCTTTGACGAGCGCAGCAACGGGCTGGTCGGTCTGGCTGCAGAGCCTTGGCAAGTTGCCTCGGATGTCGCCGTGATGATCCCAGCCATCCATCGTGACTTGCACAAACCGCACGCCGGACTCGCTGAGCTTACGAGCGAGTAAACAGGCTCGTGCGTTTTTGTCGGTATCCTTGCCACCCACACCATACATTTGCAGCGTCGCTTCGCTCTCGGTCGACATATCAACGAGCTGAGGCGTCGTCGTCTGCATTCGGAACGCCAACTCCATGTTTTGAATCATGCCTTCCATGTTCGCGTCGCCGTGCAGTTCATCGATGAGACGCTGGTTCAACCGCTGAGTGAAATCGATCCGCCTCCGCTGAATCGCATCGCTCGCCGAAGCATTTCGCAGGTTCTCGATAGCTGCTGTCTTGCTGTCCAGCGGCACGGTAAGCGCCGTGCCCTGATATACCGCCGGCAGAAACGCGGAACCGTAGGTACGCGACTCTTTTGGATGAATGGTCACAAAACTCGGCAGATTCTGATTCTCCGTTCCGAGTCCATAACTGATCCAGGCCCCCATTGATGGCCGGACTTCTGTGAAGCTCCCGGTGTGGAATTGCGATGTCGCGCCAGCATGTTGTGGATTGTCGGCACTCATACCTCGCAGCAAACAGATATCGTCCGAGATTCCTGCCAGATGCGGCATCAGGTCAGAGATCATCATTCCAGACTGTCCACGTGGTCGCACCGGCGCCATTGCCCCCAGCGCAAGAAACTTCTCCGTTCCAATCTGAGTGACATTCGGATCCAGCGGAGAATCAATCGCTTGTCCGTGTTTCTCGCGGATGTAGTCCTTGGGATCGAACAGATCCAATTGCGAGGGACCACCCGCCATAAAAAGAAAGATGACTCGCTTGACTCGTGGGCTGAAGTCCAGCGCTGGCGCACCTGAAGAACTCGTCGCGGCGCGAACCATATCGTGCAGAGCAATAGCGCCGAAGCCACAAGCCGCGTGCTGTAAACACTGGCGTCGATTGGGAATGTAATTTTTGTTCATGATGAGACAAAACTTTCGTAGGACGCTGATTCAGAACGACTGCCTCGCTCAAAGGCGAAATACAAAATGATTCGAGGACATCAGGCTGTGACATAGCTCCTGCCAGACAATGATGTCAGTGGCAGATTGATTGGGTTCATTCGTGACAAGCGTCCTGGAGTCGTCAAGAAAAGCGATCGCCTCCTTGCGTTCAACCGCCGTCATCGGTCGAGCCAGGACTCGCATCCAAAGTTGTTCCAGACGTTCTTCCTGCGTTGAAGCACTGGCAAGCAGTTGTTCAACCACAGACAGGGATCGACGGCGAAAAAAATCGTTGTTCATCAGGAATAGTGATTGAGTTGGCACCACCGATTGCTCCCGCTTTCCAGCGATCTGAGCTGGATCGACGAAATCAAAGTAGCTGCGAATGCGGTCAGCGCCAGGAAACCCGGTCCGCATCACGGGAAGATAGATCGTCCGTTCAAATTCCTGGGACGGACGCGGCTTGCGATGGTTGTAATTGGGTGGATTCACTCCCGACTGGACGAGTGCCCCTGTGTTCTCGACGTTCTCCAGTACCAGCGATGGGCCGCCCGGACTTTTCAGCAATTCGCCGCTGATCGCCAACGCCGAATCCCGTATCGCTTCTGCATCGAGTCGTTGTGGGTTCATGCGCCATAACAGCTTGTTTTCAGGATCAATCTGCGTCGCTGTAATGTTGTTCGTGCTACTCATTCGATACGTGCGACTGAGTACAAGCGAGCGAATGAGTTGCTTCTGTGACCAGTTGTTCCGCATGAATCGATTGGCCAGATGATCAAGCAATTCAGGATGGCTCGGTACCTCGCCACGCGCACCAAAGTAATCGACACTGCGCACGAGACCTTCACCAAACAGCTTCTGCCAAATGCGATTGACCGTTACGCGTGCTGTGAGCGGATTACGGTCGTCGGCGAGCCAATCTGCCAGTTGCAATCGACCGCTCTGACCAGCCGGAATTTCAGGAAACTTCTCCCAGGAAGCCACTCGCAACGCGCTGCGTGACATCACCGCCCCAGGTGCATACGGATTACCGCGAATGTAGACCGGCATGTCGGCCGGATGCTCGCCGTCTCGCATTGCAAACGCTTTGGGCACCTTCGAAGCAAAAAATTCCGCGTGCTGGATTTCGGAGGCGAGCTTTTTGATTTTTTCCGCGATTTCGTCACGCTGCTTGGCCAGAGATTCTTTATCAAGCATGGGCTCGGAAGCGTCTGGCTCCGGCTGCGTTTCCTCCATATTGGCTGTAACAATCTGAGTGTCAGACGCTAGTGGTTGCTTCACTGCGACCAGCTCTTCTTTTTCTGCTTCAGTTCTGTCGAGCGTAGTGAGTTGATCAACGATACGCTGCTTCGCTTCGGTGAGCTGCTTTTGCTCTTTCTTTAAGTTCGACAATTTCTCAGCGTGTTGGGCTTCTATTTTTTGTCGGTCTGCAAGCTGTTCCGGTGTCTCGGGAAGTTCGGTCGTGTTGAGACTACTCCAGACACCGAATGGAATCTTGTGCGTTGATGGTGAACTCCGCAGGATTCCGGCGATCCCGTAATAATCGTTAAGCCCCACGGGATCAAACTTGTGGTCGTGGCACCGCGCGCACCCGAGCGTCATCCCCAGAAACGCCATCCCAAGTTTGTTGACTTGGGTATCTACGTGGTCAGCTTCCATCTTCGGTTTGTCGGGTTCCACGATCTCTATATCGCCCACCATTAGGAACCCCGTGGCGATAATGTTCTCCGCTTGCTCCTGTGGCGATGAAGCGGTTAACAAATCGCCGGCAATCTGTTCACGAATAAAACGATCAAACGGTTTATCTTTGTTGAATGCATCAATGAGATAATCGCGATAACGCCATGCATGTTCTGCGAAGACGCTATTCGACGTACCAATCATGTCCGCATAGCCCGTAAGATCCATCCAGTGTCGAGCCCAACGCTCACCAAAGCCGCGTGAGTCCAGCAACCGATCGACAACGGTCTCGCAGGCGCGCGGCGAGTTATCCCGAATGAATGCTTCGATTTCATCAGGATTCGGAGGCAATCCCGTGAGATCGAGAGTGACTCGACGCAACCACGTGTAGCGATCCGCGTCAGCGACAGGCCGTAACCCAACGGACTCCTGCCGTGCAAGAATAAAGCGATCCAACGTGTCGATGGGCCAGGACTCATCTTTAACCACTGGTGGCTGTGGATCAGCAACTGGCTGAAACGCCCAGTGCTTGCGCCCTTCGTCTAAGTTAATCGTCCGAGCAACTGGCAATTCATCAGCTCGGCGAGGATCGGGGGCACCCATCGCGATCCACGCTTCAAAATCCTTAATGACAGCGTTCGGCAGTTTTCCCTTCGGCGGCATTTCAATATCTTCAAAACGCAAGGCCGCCAATAGCGAGCTATTCTCAGCATCTCCGGGAACAATCGCCGCACCGGTATCACCACCTCGCAGCAAGCCCTCGCGATGATCAACCCGCAGGCCTCCCTGTACGATTTTCGCACCCGCTGCGTGGCACTCGTAACAATGCTCGACGAGCACCGGACGAATCTTCGTCTCAAAGAACTTTATCTGGTCGGGAGTCGCTGCTGGATCCTGTGCATGGACTTCACCAAACATCGCCGCGCAAAGCAACAGGTAGACGACATGTCCCTTGGCAGAACGAAATCGGAAGGTATTCGAGTTGTGCGAGCTTCTTTCCTTCATGACTACCTCTCCAGTCGCTCGAGGACCGCCTGCATGTGCTTGCGCATCGCAAGTTCTGCCGCGTCGGGATCATGTTCGCGAACTGCTTTCAAGACCGCTTTGTGTAGTTTACGTCCAAGTTGATTTTCACGCTGCGTCGGTGTTGTGCGAACCATCTGGGTCAACACAAATTCGTAAATCACTTCCATCAGGTTCTGCATCAGGACATTGTCCGCGATCTCGATCAGCTTTCGATGAAAGCGGAAGTCGATTTCAAGCGCGTCTGCATAAGGCAATTCCTCATCATCCAGTTGTTTGAGCAGCGATGTGAGTACTTCGATCTCCTCGGCTGTTGCCTTCTCAGCAGCTTGCCGCGCCGCCTGGACTTCAACGGCCGAACGCAATTCGGCATACGACAACAACTCCTGCGGCGAGATTGTCACGGCGGACTGCAGCAATCTCACACAGTTAGCGAGGCTGTTCGTATCCCCGACAAATGTGCCGCGCCCGCGTTGAATGTCGACTAACCCCAGGCTTTGAAGTCGAGCCAACGCTTCACGAAGCACTGGACGGCTGACCTGCAGTTGTTCCACCAGTTCATGCTCGCCGGGAAGCCGCGAACCAGCGGCCAGCTTCTGATCTTTAATCACGCGAGCGATCCGGTCTACGACCAAATCCACCGTGGTCCGTCGCTCAATTGCTTCCAACTGCATCAACAATCTCCCAGCTTGCGACCACTTGTCACCAAGTCAACTTGTAAGACATGTTAACAGGCTCCTGGTCCTCAATCAAGCTTTTGGTAAGTGAGTCAGGAACTTGATCACCGACCAGGATTTTGAGAGCTTAGAACAACGGCCTGCCGTGCCGCAGCTTCAGCCCTGGTCGCAACCATTCCCGTCCCGAGAGCCATCACAAAGAGCATTGCTGCGGGTGTATCGAGGCGTTTGACGTCGAACGATCAGGCGTGATGCGTCAAACTGCTCCGGTGAGACCGAAACGAGACCGACGGACGCGAGCTGGGGCTCAGCCGTTCGCCGCTCCGGTCACATCGACCTCTATCGCGTCGGGGTGTCGGACGAATGGCACGTAGATTTTATGTAACCCTTTTCGCCAGTTCACGTTTCAACGTGGCTCTTGGCTTGCGGAGGAAACCGTAGTTCTTTTGGCGTCGTTTCTGGAGTCGCGGTTCAT